>OHEX01000853.1_pt1 | contig 12540 bp, 10 predicted proteins | sample 1567361 | NCBI WGS metagenome assembly OHEX01 (sample SAMEA3879585, study PRJEB24766) | human gut metagenome | biome: human-associated habitat; feature: feces | place: USA | collected 1985/1987 | reverse complement strand
TTGCCGAACAGGCAGCACTCGATGCGCTGGGCACCGGCCAGGACGGCCAGCTCGGCGTCGGCAACGCCGCAGCCGCGGTCATTGTGCGGATGGGTAGACAAAATAACGCTGTCACGATATTTCAGGTGTTTGGAGCACCACTCGATCTGGTTGGCGTAGATGTGCGGCATGCTCATCTCCACCGTGACCGGCAGGTTGATGATCATGGGGCGATCCGGCGTGGGCTGCATGACGTCGAGAACGGCGTTGCAGACCTCGACGGCGTATTCCGGCTCGGTGCCGGTGAAACTCTCGGGGCTGTACTCGAACAGGAAGTTGCCATCGTACTCCTCGCTCAGCTGCTTGACGAGCTTGGCACCATCGACGGCGATCTTTTTGATCTCCTCAACGCTTTCCGGCTTATCTGCAAATCCAATACGGCTCATTCCGGTATCCAGTGCAATGTGGATATGCACCTGTCTGCCCTGGCGGACTGCCTCATCAGAAAGGATTTTTGCCACATCATACTCACAGACCGTCAGGCGCACATCTTTTCTGATCAGTTCCTGGAAATACTCTTCAAAAACAAGTCCGAGAATCAATACCGGTTTCTCAATCCCGGCATCTTTCAACTGAATCGCTTCCTCTGCTGTCGCGGTCGCAAATCCCCAGATGTACTCATAGTCTTCTATAAGACGCGAAATCGCTTCTGCACCATGTCCATAACCATCGGCCTTGATAACAGCTACAATCCTGGTACCATCTGCAATGTTTTTCTTCATTTCCTCAAAGTTATGAGCAATGGCATCCAGTGATACTACTGCTTTAACTCTCTCAAATTTTTTCATAATACCCTCCTCTTCCTGCCTGATCTGCTCAGATATTTCGGTATTCTATTTATTTTTCAAAACTTCTGAAGCTCCTCGTACAATATCTCCGGCCTTCATACCTGCTGTTCCTTTTTCTTTCGCTGCCAGATCTCCTGCCATACCATGAAGCAGTACTCCCAACGCAGCCTGTCTGCCTGTATCCGGCAGTTCCGTCCTTTTATTCAGGAACATTGCCAGCACACCTGCAAGAATTCCGGTCAGAACATCTCCACTTCCCGCAGTCGCCATTCCAGGATTTCCCGCCAGACTGATCCAGGTATTTCCATCCGGTGCTGCCGTCACGGTACATGCATCTTTCAGCACACAAACCGCACCGGTCTCTGCCGCCAGCTCCCTCGCTGCTGCAATACGGTCTTTTTGAAGTTCACTGACCTTTTTTCCTGTCAGCCGTCCCATCTCACCCATATGTGGTGTCATGACCACGTGGCTCGTAAGATACTGTTTCCATTCCGGATGCTGTGCCAGCAGATTCAGCCCATCTGCATCCAGTATGACTGGTTTAGCAGCTCCTGATGCTGCCTCCAGAAACCACTGTACTTTTTCGGCAGCCTGGTACGTAGTTCCAATTCCCGGGCCGATCACCACAATATCGCACCAGTCAAGATCTTTTGCAAAATCATCGCCACAGTCAAGCATCGCCTCCGGCAGCATTGTCTGCAGTGGAATCCGATTCTCTTCTGCCGTAACGATTTTCACCATTCCGATGCCCACTGCAAAAGCTCCCGACGCACTGAGGTAAGCCGCCCCACACATGCCCGGACTTCCGGCAACGACCAGAATCTTTCCAAAAGTTCCTTTGTTTCCATCAACAATTTTATCCGGCAGAAAATGAATATCTGTTTTTTCTGTCTGCCATAAATATGGTTTCACCTTATCACTCGCGTAGATGCCAACATCCGCAACGATCACTTTACCGGCAAATTTCCTGCCCGGATACAGGCAAAGGCCTGCTTTCCGAAATGCAAATGTCACTGTCAGATCTGCATGAAAAGCAACTCCAAGTTCTGCTCCTGTATCGCCATTTACTCCGGACGGAATATCAACAGCCACTTTCCAGGCATTCAACTGATTCAGTGCCATGATCACATCTCTGTAACTGCCCTCGACCGGACGACTCAGCCCAACGCCGAAAATGGCATCTACTATAGTAGTATATTCCTCTGTTTCCAGGTTATTCACAACCGGCACCTGACAGGCAGCTGCAATATCCAGCTGACGCTGCATTTCCACAGTCCTGTGGTCCGGATTCCCCACCAGATACAGACTTGTACGATAACCATGCAGTTTCAGAATACGGGCAACAGCCACGCCATCTCCTCCGTTGTTCCCGTTTCCGCAGACACAGAGAATCCGTTCTTCCTGTTTTTTGTCTGCCAGCGTCCGTTCCAGTTCTTCTGCGACTTTCAGAGCTGCCCGTTCCATCAAGACACAGGACGGAATCCCGATTCCCTCAATCATATTTCCATCAAGAGCTTTCATTTCTTTACAGGTCACAATCTGTTTCATTCTTTTTCCTCACCTGCCATAATTAGCATAAAAGGCCATTACGCAGCCTCCTTGCCATAAGGAGCCGGGTAACAGCCTGTCTGTCCGTCCTGCCATCACTTTATAAGTGCTGCTTATTTCTCATCGTCTATATGTTCCTGACGATACTGACTGAGATTATAGGATAATGTCATAAGACTCTCTGAAAGATGAACATTCTCCACGATCACATCATCCGGAGTATCCAGATCGATATGTGCAAAATTCCAGATAGCTTTGATTCCGTTCTCGATCAGAATCTCCGCCATATCACGTGCCTTATTCTTCGGCAATGTCAGAATTGCGATCTCAATATTGTTTTCTTTCATAAAGAAAGGAAGATCACTGATCATCTGAATCTCAATCCCACGAACCGCAATTCCCTCAAGTACCGGATTTACATCAAAAATACCGACCAGCTTGAATCCTCTCTTCTCAAACTCAACATAATTGGCAAGTGCCTGCCCCAGATTACCAGCTCCTACAATGATCATCGGATGCACGATATCCAGCCCCAGGATCTTACCGATCTCTGTATAAAGATATTTTACATTATAACCGTATCCCTGCTGTCCAAATCCCCCGAAATTATTCAGATCCTGACGTATCTGAGACGCTGTAACACGCATTTTTTTACTAAGATCATTGGAAGAGATTCTCTCTACATTGTCTTCCAGAAGTTCACCAAGGTATCTATAGTAACGTGGCAGTCTCTTAATCACAGCTTTTGAAATCTGTTTTGCTTCCACCGTTGTCCCTCCTTACACTTTCTCGTTAATTATAACGAATTGACATTTTGTTGTCAATCAATGTTGTCAAATATGTACAATTTTCATTGATTTTCCTTTACAAAGGCCATTTTTGCTTTTATAATCATACCGTATATTTACTTCGGAGGAATAACTATGATTTTATCATGTCAGGGTATCTCCAAATCCTTCGGTGAAAAAGTGATTCTGGAAGATGCCTCTTTTCATATAGAAGAACGCGAAAAAGCTGCTCTGATCGGTAATAACGGTGCCGGCAAAACCACACTTCTTCGCATTATAATGGAAGAGATCCATGCAGATGCCGGACAGGTAGTTCTTGCCAAGGACAAACGCATCGGTTACCTCGCCCAGTATCAGGATGTGCAGGGACACCTTTCTGTATATGAAGAACTCTTAAGCACCAAACAGTATATCATCGATATGGAAGAACGCCTTCGTGCCATGGAAGTCCAGATGAAAAATGCTTCCGGCGAAGAACTTGACCGCCTGATGAACTCCTACACCCGCCTGACTCATGAATTTGAACTGGAGAATGGCTATGCCTACAAAAGCGAACTTATGGGTGTTCTGAATGGTCTCGGATTTACAGAAGAGGATTTTACCAAACAGGTGGCGACTCTTTCCGGCGGTCAGAAAACACGTGTTGCCCTCGGTAAACTGCTGATTTCCAAACCAGATATCCTTCTGCTCGATGAGCCTACCAACCACCTGGATATGGAAAGCATTGCCTGGCTGGAAACTTATCTTCTCAATTATCCTGGTGCTGTTTTCATTGTATCTCATGACCGCTATTTTCTGGACAAAGTTGTCACAAAAGTCATCGAGATCGATGCCGGACAGGTTCGTATGTATGCCGGTAATTACTCCGCTTATGCAGAGAAAAAAGCACAGCTTCGTGATGCCCAGTACAAGGCATATCTCAACCAGCAGCGCGAGATCAAGCATCAGGAAGCCGTTATCGTCAAGCTGAAATCTTTCAACAGAGAAAAATCCATCAAACGTGCAGAGAGCCGTGAAAAGATGCTGAATAAGATTCAGCGGATCGACAAACCGATCGAAGTCCAGAGCCAGATGCGTCTTTCTCTTGAGCCACGCGTGGTCAGTGGAAACGATGTCCTTACCGTAGAAGATCTCGCCAAAAGTTTCCCACAGCAGAAACTTTTTTCCAATATTTCTTTCCAGATCAAACGAGGCGAGCGCGTAGCACTGATCGGAAACAACGGAACCGGCAAAACTACAATGCTCAAGATTCTCAACGGACTTCTGGATGCAGACACCGGAAGCTTCTCTCTGGGTGCCAAAGTGCAGATTGGTTACTATGATCAGGAGCATCATGTACTTCATGCAGAAAAAACAATTTTTGAGGAAATTTCAGACACATATCCGACACTGACCGAGACACAGATCCGTAATATGCTGGCAGCATTTCTCTTTACCGGAGACGATGTATTCAAAGTGATCTCCTCTCTTTCCGGTGGCGAACGAGGCCGTGTTTCTCTTGCAAAACTGATGCTCTCAGAAGCAAACTTTCTGATTCTCGATGAGCCTACCAACCACCTGGATATCGCATCCAAAGAAATCCTGGAGGAAGCCCTGAACAGCTACACCGGAACGGTACTGTACGTTTCTCATGACCGTTATTTCATCAACCAGACTGCAACCCGCATTCTTGATCTGACAAATCAGTCAGTTGTCAACTATATCGGTGATTACGACTACTATCTGGAGAAAAAAGAAGAACTGACTGAGAAATATGCTCCGACTGCACAGGAAGCCACCGAAGAAGTTAATGAAGAAACACCTTCTGAGGGAAAACTCACCTGGCAGCAGCAAAAAGAAGAACAGGCTCGCAAGCGTAAACAGGAAAACGAACTTAAAAAAGTCGAAAAACGCATCGAGGAACTTGAAACACGAGATAAAGAGATCGACGACACTCTCGTTCTTCCGGATGTCTGTACGAATGTAGGACGCTGTGCGGAACTGAGCCGCGAAAAAGACAAGATTCAGGCAGAACTTGAAGAATTATATGAAAAATGGGAGGAACTTGCATAACTGCAATTTTCTCTCCCATATTACAAGAGCCACTGTATCGCAATTGATACAATGGCTCTTTTGTGCGTATATTAAAGCATTTTTTCCAGAGATTCTCTGATTGCAAGGATGAAATCACGGCTGTTCAGTACAGTCGGATTCTCAATCGTTGTAATCAGTGCAAGGTCTTTGGTCATCTTGCCACTTTCAATCGTGGAAAGGGTAGCTTTTTCCAGTTTATCTGCAAACTCTTCCAGTTTCTGATTGCCATCCAATTCTCCACGTTTACGAAGAGCTCCTGTCCATGCAAAAATCGTTGCCACAGAGTTGGTAGAAGTTTCTTTTCCTTCCAGATGACGATAATAATGTCTCTGTACTGTTCCATGCGCTGCTTCATATTCGTAATATCCCTGAGGAGAAACAAGTACTGATGTCATCATTGCAAGAGAACCGAATGCAGAAGAAACCATATCGCTCATAACATCTCCGTCATAGTTCTTGCATGCCCAGATAAATCCGCCTTCTGCCTTCATAACACGCGCTACGATATCATCGATCAGACTGTAGAAATAAGTAAGTCCTGCTTCTTCGAATCTGTCCTTAAATTCTGTGTCAAATACCGTCTGGAATACTTCTTTGAATTTCGCATCGTATGTCTTGGAGATTGTATCTTTCGCACCAAACCATACATCCTGCTTCGTATCCAGTGCATAGTTAAAACAGCTTCTTGCAAAGCTTTCAATGGATGCAGTCATGTTGTGCATGCCCATCGCAACTCCCGGTGCTTTGAACTCCTGTACAAGGGAGCGTTTCTCTTCACCGTCTTCTGAAGTGTAAACCAGCTCAACCTTACCTGGTTTGTCAATGTACATCTCTGTATTCTTGTAAATATCTCCATATGCATGACGCGCAAGTGTGATCGGTTTCTTCCAGTTGCGTACACATGGCTCAATTCCCTTTACAACGATCGGTGCACGGAATACTGTTCCATCAAGGATTGCACGGATCGTACCATTCGGGCTCTTGTACATCTTCTTGAGATCATATTCGTCCATACGTGCATGATTTGGTGTGATCGTCGCACATTTTACTGCAACACCATATTTCTTAGTTGCTTCGGCAGCATCGATCGTAACCTGGTCATCTGTTTCATTACGATAATTTAACCCAAGATCATAATACTCTGTGTTCAGATCAATAAACGGAAGAAGAAGTTCATCTTTGATCATTTTCCAGAGGATTCTGGTCATCTCATCTCCGTCCATCTCTACCAACGGTGTCGTCATTTGAATTTTTTCCATAATACGTCTCCCTTGTCTGATATCTGATTTTCTGTCACTGGTCATTCTCTTTATAATTATCTGTAAACAATGACCAATTTCCTATTATTCTATCCGAAAAAAGGATTTCCGTCAATACTTTCGGCCTTTACTATGGTAAAATCATGCATTTTTGTTTATACAATAATGTAGTTTTCCTATAATGCCAAAAACTTTTTGCAGTTGAACTTTCCCCATCCCTGCTGGTTTCTCGGCAGTCCCATATCATCGCAGCTGTCTCGCAGCATCATTTTAATCTCTACATTGGAAAGCAGAGAATCTTTTTCCAGTGCCAGCGCAATCGCACCGGACACCAGCGGTGTTGACATGGATGTGCCGCTTTTCATGCTGTACAGGTTTCCAGCTCCCGGCGTACATGCCATAATCTGCCGTCCCGGTGCCACCAGATCCGGTTTACACACGCATTCAAATGTTGGTCCGCGCCCGGATACTGCCCGCTTTCCCGAGAGCATATCACTGGATCCCACCGTAATGATCTTTTTGCTGCATCCAGGTGCCGTCACGCTCCCCGGCTTTGGTCCCTGATTTCCTGCCGCCGCAACCACCACCAGGCCTTCATCCCATAATTTCTCCACACCCTGCACCAGTACATCCTGCTCGTTTCGTGTGCGATAAGTCGTTCCCACAGAAATATTAACAATTCGAAGCTTGTATCGTTCCCTGTTCTGTAAAATCCAGCGAAAAGCCTGCAGGACATCTTCTTTATTTCCATTTCCAAACCGATCAAGTACTTTCAGCGCTGCTATCCTGCTGCCTGGTGCCATCCCTTTATATTTTCCCATGGAGGCCCTGCCACTCCCGGCCAGAATTCCGGCTACACAGGTTCCATGTCCATTGTCGTCATATGGAACTTTTTTATGTGCAATAAAATCCGCAAAAGCACAGATTCTGCTGTCAAAATCTATATGCGGATAGATTCCCGTGTCAAGAATTGCCACTCCGATTCCCTTTCCTGTATAAAATGACTCGTTCATGCATATACTCCAGATAAAGGTTTCTATATTAATATATTCCAGTTTCAGTGAAAGGGGGTGCGGAATTTGATCATTGTAGCACTTATTGTGTTTTTCTGCCTGCAGGCATTTGTGCTCTTCTGCTGCCTCGCCGCCGGAAATGACCCCGGATCACAGGAAATATCCGACCAGGAACAGATGGAATATATCCAGATGTGGATGAAAGATAAAAAGCGGAAAACCTGAAAAAAAAGAGAAAGCCTCTCGACTTTCTCTTATCATAAATAATCATTCACCAACAGCTATTCCGTTTTATCCTCTGCCGGGGTCTGCTCACTGCCTTCTTCTGAACCGTCTTCTCCGGTATTGTCTTCTGTATTTCTGACTACCGCATCCTCCGGTGCATCGGTTGGCTTTGTAATTGTAATATTTCCAAGATCTTCTACCGTCTCCTGTTTTGAAAGAGTCGCCTTATAATCATCACGCTCAGCTCTTTTGGATCTGTTTACCTTCACCATCATTGCCAGGCATACAATCAGAATGACAACCAGAATATAATATCCTGCCGAAGACAAAAAGCTCTTTCTATGTCTGTGTTTATGCTGTGACATACAAGTATCCCTTCACATTATTCTGCAGCTGTTTCAGTATCTGCAGCTCCTGCATCTGTAGTCTGTGTTTCAATTTCATTTTCATCTACAGCGCTTTTATCAAGAAGTGTGATTGCTCCAAGGAATGGAAGTATAACTTTAAGTTCACCTGTTACAGGGTCAATTTCATCAATTGTGATAAATACAACTTTTCCTGTTTCCGGATCAACCAGCATCAGAAGCAGATCTTCTGCTTTCTTTTCTTTTGCAGCATCAATCTTAACTTTTACTTCAAGATCTCCATTAGTCTTATAGGTAATTTCATCACCGATCTGCTTAAATTACTGCATTTTCTTCGCCAATCCCATTTTGTTATATCCCATAGTAACCAAAATGTCATCCAAAGAATTTAACAAAGAGTCTCTTGCCATTGGAACTAATATGCTATCTGCAATATCATTGTAATTATCTGGTAATTCATTTAATTCAAATATAACATCTGAAAGTAATTCTATGCTGTTATATTTGGAACAACTTTCTGGATTTTTCTCTGACGTATACTCTCCTCCAAGTCAATCACCATCGGCTTTCCATCGAAATCTTTTGCATGTAAACGAATCCCTTTATATTTTTCAGTATCGTTAGTTCCATAGACGAAGATTTCAATTTCTTTTTCGGTCCAGTCAGTTCTGGTTGCAATAAATTCGACATTCAAACAATTTTTAAATACATCAAATATATCACCTGCTTCCGGATCCAACAACCAATAAACCTCATTTTTAACCTTATTTATATATTCACACCATTCCTCTTCATCTAAAAAAGTTAACGTTCTTAAACATAAATGAATATCTCTTTTATCTAACACCCTACTTTCAAAAACTCTATCACATCTCACATAATATCGTACAATCTCTGCCAACAATCTTGAAATTTCCTCAATGTTACTGTCAGTTTCATTTTTGGGTATTTCCAAATCCACAAACTCATTAATTGCCGCAACATGCACTTCATCACCCGGAAATGAACTTATCACCTCAATCTGATTGCGATATACTTTTCCTCCCTTAATATAGTTCGTTATATTATAAATCAATTTGTCTCGGCTGTATCCTAAATAACACAAATTTTCATATGTCAAAAATTGATATCGTGAGTCAACCAGTACTTCCGCAAGTTTTTTATTTTTTGCCACATTAGTAGGAAAAAGTTCAATGCTTTCTCCCGATGTTACCTTTCCATAATACTGAGGCCAAATATTTTTATATATAGCTAATGCTAATATCTGTTCAGCCATATCCTTAAATTTACTTACTTTAAGCCTTTTAATATTATTTTTATAATATAATCCAAAGAATAAACCATAGTCATTCAAAATCGCATATTGCATACGATAGTCTTTTATATATGGGGCTGCCATATAAACCAGACTTTTTTCTGCCGAACGTTCAGTATAAAACAAAATTGTATTAATAAGTATCTCCCCATAAGCTTCCTCATAAGCTTCTCCGTAAAGCTCTCTAAGTTTTTTATTTACTTTCTTAAGATTTTCCCGGAAGATATCTTCGGAGCTTCTTTTATTCATTCCTGGAACTATTGGAAGAATATAATCAAAAAACTTCGCATGCTGCAGCTCATTCAGAACCTCATCCTTAATCACATATATAAAACGAACATATTTTTCCCCCTGTAGTCTCTGATTGAGCATATAATTGATTTCCCTTAAACGTGAGAAAATCTCTATACAGTCCTTCTGGTTCAAACGGTCCATATCCTCAAACACTACTGTTCGGTCTACTTTATCCGCAATTTGTTCCAGACAGTAAATAAGTTCCGTCGCATATAGATCCAGATAATCCTCACATGCACTTCTTTCGATATCAATTTCTGTGTTGTCTGATTTCACAGCTATATTTTTCAGGCGCATCTGTGTCAGCATATAATAAATCAAATGTCGGCCAATCACTACGACTGCTACAAATACAATCAGATAGAGGAAAATATGAATTTGAGTTTTCCATTTTAATAACAGACAACTTTTGCCCACAACTGATTTTATCAAACTTCCCAAAGGCTGGTAAAAGATTAGTAACAATATCATTAATATCAGCAATCCGCCCAGATTGGCGTTAAGCCTTCCAAAGCAACTCGGCTCCTGAATCATATCAAATCTTCCTGCTTCAATATCTCTCTTATGAAAGCGAGCATAAATCTGAAGAAGAATCCGTCGTTCGATAATATTCTTCTCTTCTGATTCTTTCTCAGTGTCATCATTTATGTATTTTCCCAGCGAAACATATAAAAAATGAGGCTCTGTCTGTTTTTGCCGTTTATGTTTTTTACATTTTCTCAAAACCGGTATTTTGAAAATCCATTTTTCAAAAGCATTCTTCTCTTCGTCCCGTCTTTGCTGTCGTTTCTTATCATACGAATGCAAAATACTACTCTTACCGATTCCATGACTGCCAGATACCGCCATGTTGCATATACGCGGCTCAGCAAATGCTTCATCCAAATATTGATAGTATATTTTTAAATCGTCCGTTTCTTTCAAATCCGCATCATAAGATAGCGGAAACAAAAGTTTGTCTGTATTTTTCTCTTCCATCTTTTGTTCTCCTGTAAAACACCACCTGTCAGTCATCTCCATACGCTGACTAACCGGTGGTATTTTTATATCATCTCATACTTTTCTATCACACAACTGTATTTTTTCGTTTTTCTATCATAATTAATTCCCGCGAGGAGCAGGTTTCCGTGATACTCTTTCAATGCTTCTGCGTATCGTTTCTCTTTTATCTGTGCAATAGCTCCTTCTGCATCTTTGTCCCATTTTAACTCGATTACCGCTGCCGGTTTATCTGCATGAAGTTTTCTTGGCACAAAACAGATATCCTCAAATCCTTTTCCTGTTGGCAATTCTCTTATAATTGTGTAATATTCCCTTGCAAAATAAAAGGCAAGGTTAATCGTACAACTCAGAGAATTTTCATCATTATACTGTAATATTGAAATTTCTCGATGTGCCCGGTCTATTCCATCTGCAACAGCATCCGCATTCATACTCCATAAATCCTAAAGCAATTTTCTGGAAGCTTCTACTGAATGAATAACCTCATTCCAATCCATCGTACTGATAGCATTGACATATTCCTGAGATACTTCCTTATTAGGAATTGCGACTATTTTATCCGTCCAATGATAACTGAGATATCCTAAATGCACAAGCAAAGTCAATATATCATCTCTGCTTTGAAATGATGTCATATCATTTGAAAACGTACCTGTATTGATCTGTACCCGATCACCTGCCAATATTTTTATAACAGAGTCTTTGAGTCCATCAAAATTCATACATATATATGCCTTTAATGCTTCGTACGTCTCTGTCTGGTTCCAATAATTGTCAAAAATCCCACTGAGCATGGCATCTACTACAGATTTTGGATTATACATCGCATAAACTTTTAGTTTCTGTGCTTCCACAACAGATAACTCATATCCATTATACCATGCTTTTGTTTCCTCAAAACTTCTGTCATATTTGCTGCAAAGCTCCTGAACTTCTTTTTCCGTAAATCCGAAAAACTCTGCCATTTCACGTGGGTTAAGCATAGAGTACTCAGAAAACATATTTAATGCAGAATGTGAACCATATTTCTTAATCGGAAGGATTCCTGTCATATAAGCAAGCGCAACATATTCTTTATTCTTCAGCCACATTCTGAGAAAGTCCAGATATTTTTTCTGTACTTCTTTATCCTGCTTATATTCTCGAAAAAGGCAGTCCCATTCGTCAATCAATATAACAAACTGACATTTTGTCTCTGCAAAAACATCCTGCATGGCAAATATAAGACGGTCACTGCTGACAACCTCCGGATAAGCACTTTTTAAATCTTTAATCAATCTCATTTGCAGAATACTCAACATATCCTCAACGCTCTCACTCATGCTCAAAAATTCCTGCATATTAATTTTAATCACATCATATTTATTTAAATGTTTCTGGTATGATTGTTCCTGACTGATTTTCAATTTTTCGAATAAAACTGATGTATCTTCATTTCGCCCGTAGTATGCTGCCAGCATGTCTGCCGCTGTTGATTTACCAAATCTTCTCGGACGACTCACACAGATATACTTCTGTTCTGTGCAGAGCGTTTCATTCGTCTTTGAAATCAGTCCGCTTTTGTCTATATATATTTTAGAACGAAGACTTCCACGAAATGAAAAATTTCCTGGATTCAGATAACTGCCCATGTAAGTCTCTCCTCATCAAATTTATAAGATATATTATACTTGATTCTATTGGTAATCACAAGGACAGGATTTTGTCCTTCTGATTAGTTCGTTGTGAACTTCACTTGATAAAAGTAACGTGTTTCTAATCCGCTTTGTTTTGCTTCAAAACAAAAGCTTAGAATCTTGTCCATATAAATGGACTCTCAGGATTCCCAGAA
>OHEX01000842.1_pt1 | contig 12668 bp, 7 predicted proteins | sample 1567361 | NCBI WGS metagenome assembly OHEX01 (sample SAMEA3879585, study PRJEB24766) | human gut metagenome | biome: human-associated habitat; feature: feces | place: USA | collected 1985/1987 | reverse complement strand
CCGTGGTTACCGGGCCGATGCTGGCGGCCCTGCATCCTTCCGGCCATGGAAGCCCCAGCTTGAAGAAATTCTCCGCTGTGGAGGAACTGGTGAACGTCACGATGTCCGCTCCGCATTCGCGGAAAGCCGCCTGGGCTCCCGCCACATCCTCCGTTTCCGCTTCCGTTTTGTAGGCGATGCATTCGTCCACAATGGCGCCCAGCGCATTCAACCCGTCGTAAATCACGCGGCGCGCTTCTTCTCCGCGCACCCACAGGAATGTGCTGTGCTCAATGGTTCCTATTTCTTCGCGTGCGTCCCTGAACGCTTTAACGAGGCCCTCCGCCACAAACTTTTTAGGCATGATATCCACGGCCAGCCCGTATTCCCGGAGCTTCGCCTCCGTCCCTGGCCCGATAGCCGCAATCCTGGCCCCTCCAATGCTCCGGATGTCCCTGTACACGGCAAAAAACGCCTGGAAGAAGCGTTCCACCCCGTTGGGGCTGGAAAACACCAGCCAGTCATATGTGTGGGCATGCACCACGCTTTCCGCAAATTCCCTCCTGTTGGAGGGTGGGGCAATGCGTATGACAGGCATCTCCAGCACTTCCGCCCCCAGACGGCGCAGGCGCGCGCTCAATTCCCCGGCCTGGGCACGGGTGCGCGTCACCACGATGCGCTTGCCGAACAGAGGCAGTTTTTCAAACCAGTTCAAGGACTCGCGTTCTTTCACCACATCCCCGATGACAACTACTGCGGGAGCGCCCACCCCGGCCTTTTGCACCCTGGCGGGCAGTGTTTTCACAGTTCCCGTAACCGTACGCTGAATGCCCGTGGTGGCCCACTGGACGGCGGCGGCAGGCACAGACGGTTCCTGCCCGTACCCGATCAGGGCTTCGCACACATCCGCCAGTTTCTGCATTCCCATCAGCATGACTTTCGTGCCCTGCGCTTCGGCTATTCCCTTCAAATTCAGGGAAGACGCCTTCTTATTCTCGCCTTCATGGCCCGTAAATACGGTAAACTGCGTGCAGTACCCGCGGTGCGTCACCGGAATGCCTGCGTAAGCAGGCCCCGCAATGGCGGAAGTTACGCCCGGAACAACTTCAAAAGGGATGCCCGCTTCATGCAGGGCGTCAGCCTCCTCCCCCCCGCGCCCGAAGACGTAGGGGTCGCCCCCTTTCAGGCGCACCACTTTTTTCCCGGCACGGCCCAGCCTGACCAGCAGGGCGTTGATTTCCTCCTGCGGCAGGGCGTGGCGGGAAGCCCGCTTGCCCACAAAAATCCTTTCGCATGCAACAGGAACCCAGTTCAGCATTTCCGCCGAACTCAGCGCATCATATACCAGCACTTCCGCCATTCCCAGCAGTTCCCGCCCGCGGACGGTTATCAACCCGGGGTCGCCGGGACCCGCTCCAAGCAAATAAACAATACCCTGTTGCATGCCGCCATTCAACTCCACCATCCGCTTTTTGGCGACAAGAAACCCCGCCATGCCCGGATTCATTTCATTGATGGCTGAATTGTCACAAAACATCCATATATGTTGCTTTTCATAAAAAATATCTCCCCGCTATAAAACTTCACTGCATTTTAGCCTTGATAAGGAGGGTATTTCCCATTATTTAATAAAATTATTTAACTATTTTGAAAAAATATGGATCCTTTGCATTCTCCGACAGTAACTCTTGTTGAGCCTACCAAAAAAGAAAAAAGCACCCTCTTCAAACCATCTTTGTATGGAGGGCGTATGACGAGAAAACAATACTGGGTACGCTATTTCACATTTATCATGATAGGTAGAATTATATGTAATAGTTTCATAGAAACTGCATTTGACCTGACAGAATTTATTGTCTCCGTAATATTACTATTGTTGTTCGAGATATTCTACACCTTGCCTATTACAATAAAGCGTTACCATGATGCTGGGTATTCCGGCAGTTTAGCCGTATGGCTGGCGGTAATTAGTACAATAATGTTATTTCTTGCCATATTCACCTCGCCATCATCTGCTGTTGGTGTGTGCTCTTTATTGATGTGCATCATTCTTGGAATTGTCAATTTAGTTATCCTTTGTAAGGATTCCGAAATAGATGACAATAAATATGGTCCTTCCACCAAGTACCCGGATTTGGTTAAAAAGGAACAATAACCATTCCCGTCATAATTTCATTTTCTATTCTATCCTCTGTTCTGGAAATGGGATTTTTTCGATCAATCTACTTTGTAAATATCTTCTCCGCATCAACAAGAAAATCACGGACAGGAGTCCTAAAGTACCGGGTGGACTGCCGGTCCGAATCCCCCGCCGTGCGCAAAGTGGAGCTTTATTATTCTCCGGACGGCAAGCTCCTCTCTCAAAAAACGGATGATTGAATTCGCCGTTTTTCCGCATATTTCCGTATGACAGAAGCCGGGGAACTCCCCCCGGAGGCTGACACGGCGCCCTCTGGATTCAACAAAGCCTGATGATATAAGGTCAAATTTGCAATGATTGAGTTATTCAATATCGATCTCCTTTCCTATACGGTACAGACGGCGGAAACCGCCCCAACGCATTCCTATACCATTTACTGGTTGATTCTGCTGGGCTCCATGCTTCTGAGCTGGCTGGTCAGCGCGCGCATGAAGAGCCGCTTCAGCGAATATTCCCAGATTTCCATTCCCGTAACAGGGAGGCAGGTGGCGGAGCAGATGCTGAAGGACAACCATATTACGGACGTGAAAGTGATTTCCACGCCCGGCCATCTGACGGACCATTACAATCCGGCAGATAAAACCGTCAACCTGAGCGAGTCCGTTTACAATTCCAACAGCATTGCCGCCGCTGCCGTCGCCGCCCATGAAGTAGGGCATGCCGTACAGCATGCCCAGGCTTACCACTGGCTGGGCTTGCGGTCCGCGCTGGTTCCCATCGTCCAGCTCTCCTCCAATCTGGTGGGCATTGTGCTGATGATCGGCATTGTGCTGCTGGCCATGGGCGGCTCTCCGTGGGTGCTGGGGCTGGGCATTGGCCTGTTTGCCGTGACCACTGCCTTCGCGTTCATCACGCTTCCCGTGGAATTTGACGCCTCCGCCAGGGCCCTGAAATGGCTGGACCGCTCCCACCTGATGAACTATTTCGACCATGGAAGGGCCAAGAGCGCCCTGTTCTGGGCCGCCATGACTTATGTGGTAGGCGCGCTTTCCTCCCTGGCCATGCTGCTGTATTACGTGTTCATTTTCCTGAACGCCCGCGGCAGGGAATAATCCCGTGCCCTGCTGCGGAGGGAAACCCCGAGGCGTTCCGTCCGGAACTGTCCGGACTGCCTGGCCCGGCCGCCAGCCCACAAACTCCACTTGGGCGCATGCCGCACCGCGCACAGGGAAAATGGAAAAAACAAATGCCAGCGCCCCCGTGAGGCGATGGGATTTTTTCAAAAAAGCGCCGCCCTGTCAGGGCTTTTTACCTGACAGGGCGGTGCCGGTTTCCGGCTGTATGGCCAGAGCCGTTTCATATTCCACGTCAAGAAGAGAGCGCCATCCGGGGCCGGCAAAATATCGTCATCGTCCCGACGATCGCCCATCAATCAGAAAGGGGCGTCTCCCGCGGCCCGCGCGGAAAACGCCCCTCTCCTTACTTCCTTGATGACTTCAGGTTATTACTGAAGAATTGTTCTCGGAAACTCCGGGCCACACCGGCATTCACCCGGCAGGACACGGAGTTCCCTTATGGGCGGAGCCATTTATTGGTCAATGTAAAGGATCGTGCCGTCCGGAGTCAGCAGAATATCGTAATCGTCCAGATTGTCCATTACCTCCACCTTGTAACGGATGAGTTCTCCCTGCGTCACTTTGTCCGCCTCCCTGATTCTGCCGCCGGGGTACGGTTTCAGGGCGGCCGCGCGAACCGGCTCAGGAAGGGAAGATACCGCTATTTCTTCCTTCACCCGGACAATCTTTCCTTCAGGAGTCACTTTGACGTCAAATTCAAAACCGTTGATTTTGAACTCGGCCTCATAAAGTTTTCCTGACCCGCTGGCGTCCCATTCAATGAAGCCGGCCCTGGGCCAGGCGCCTTTAACGGCAGAGACGGCCGCGACGGGTACGGAGGATTCCGGAATATCCGCCCATGATGAAGGAATAGCCAGCGCCATGACGGCAAATATCACTTTCTTGCGTATATTCATGCTGAAATAATAGGATGATGTTTATAGTTGAGTTCCTCGAAGAGCCTTCTAAAAACTCCGGGCCACGCCGGCGTTGACGCGGTGGTACAGGGAGTTCCCCCTCGCTTCCAGGCTGTAGCCTCCGTACACGCTCCAGCGCTCATTGCACTGCAGGGACGTGTTGTACTCCGCGCGGAAACCGTGCCGTTCCGGGCTCACCGCCCTCCCCCTCCAGCTCATGTCGCTGTACGGGCTGTACACCGTTCCTTCCGGCACGTCCTGCAAGACGTCTCCCACGTAGGATACGCGCAGGGCCTGCGCCCACGGCCTTCCCTTCCATTCGTCCGTCCTGCCTATTTCCAGCCCCACGGGAATGGACAGGCGCTTCAGCGCCGCCCCTCCGAAATCACGCCCATACCCTCCCTGTTCCCGGAAGGCGTCCTGCCGGCCATGCGTGAATTCCACCCTCAGGAAGGGCGTCAGCCTCCATCCCCCGGCATAGTCCGCCGTCCGGGACACTTCCGCCTGCGCCAGCCACGTCTCATTGTTCCATTTGCCCGTAGAAGCCGGAGCTCCGCTTAGGCGGCTGGTCATTTTGTTGTGCGTCTCCGCCCACGTGAGGCTTCCCTTGAAGGTCCAGCGGGCGCGCCTGCTTTCTTCCAGCAGACGGCCCCAGTACAGGGAGCCCATCCGGGTGTCCTGCGTGTTCCGGCCCTGGAAGCCCCGGCTTTTGGCATGCCCGTAGAGCTGGCCGAAGGCGATCCCCCAGATGCCGTTGTCATGGCCGAACCCGCTGTCCGCCCCCACGGAGTAGCCGCCTCCGCTGTAGTCGTAGCCGTCCGCGCCTCCCCGGCTGCGCTGCCTGGCGAAGTCTCCCAGGCCCATGCCCCACAGGTCGCGGGCATGCTTGTCGGCCAGGCGGAAGACGTTCAGGCGGGAAAGGACATTGCCGCCCAGGGCCGCCGCGTTGGAGGCTGAGCTCCAGAGGGAGTTGAAGGCCAGTTCCCCAACCAGTTCCGGGTCAATGCTGCTGATGGGGGTTCCGTCCGCCTTCCAGACCAGCTGGAGCTGTTCGGCGTAGCCGTCTCCGTCGGCGTCCGTCCACCGGTGGCTCCAGGTTCCCGTGTAGGAGTAGGGGGAGTCCACCCGGTCCGTCCCCGTGGCCTGGGAGACGACTCCGTCAAAGTTTCCCTGAAGGGTGTGTTCCGCGTCCGTCAGCACGTGGAAGACGCGGTCCTGTTTCCAGGAGCGGTCCGCATAGAAGTACGGGGCGTTGGAGCCCGTGTCCGCCACGCCGATGAGGCCTCCGGCCGTGAAGGATTGAGCCGCGGAGAGCGTCAGGCCCGGCCCGGAGCCCGGCCCGGACTGGAGCTGGTGGCGCATGTCGAAGGTGAAGCCGCGGGAGAAGTCGGCGGTGTTGGCGTTGATGAAGGCGCTGTCACCCGGGCGCAGCACGGCGTCCCTGCCGGAGAGGGAGAAGGCGGCGGCGTTGGCCGTGCTTCCTCCGATGATTTCCAGCGTACCTTTTTCCACCGTCAGGGAAGAAGAGTCATTACCCAGATTCCGCATGTCTTCAAGATTCCTGCCGAAGACGGCGCCGTGTTCCAGCAGGAGGGTTCCTCCATAGAGGGTGGTGTCGGCCACGAAGTTGTTGTACCGGCTGGCAACGAGGTGGGCTTCTTCCCCCTGGTAGAGTTCGCTGCTGAAGATGATGGTTCCGTCCGTGTCGTGAATGTTCCCTTCCTCATCCGTGCAGCGGTTGAGCGTGAGGGTCATGGGGCAGTCGGAGTTTTCGCTCCGGCTGGTAATCGGGTCGTTGAAGCGGATTTCGCGCCCCTCCTCCGCGGCTAAGGCGAGACTGCCCTGTGTCTCTATAGCACTTTCGGGGATTGTTGCACCCGTAGTAAGGTGAATAGCATTGGCGACGCCGTTTTCCACAGAGAAGGTGCCGTCGTCATGGCGGGTGAAGACTCCCCCGGTCATGTTGCCGCTGAAAAGCACGTCTTTCGTCAGGGCGAGAAGGTCGAGTTTCCCTGCTAATTCAATGGCTCCTCCTGAGGTCTTGGCATAGTTGTTGATGAATGTTGCCCCATCGCTGAAAGAGATATCCCCACTAGAGCAAATCACGCCCCCCGAAGCTGTAGTGGAATTGCTGAAAGCATAATTGTTGATGAATGTAGCATTGGCTCCTACAGCTATTTCTCCATGAAATCCCATGCCAACAGAGCGATGGCGCGCGGAGTAGAATACGCCGCCAAAAGCTCCATTCAAATTACTGAAAGCATAATTGCCAGAGAAGACAGCATGATCTCCTATGGTGATCGGCGAAATTGAACTGTTTAACAATACCCCGCCACGGGCCGACCTGTTATCAACGCCTAGCACACAGTTGTTGGAAAAAATAACGCCGTCTCCTAACTTCAAAATCTCTCCACGATGAGAACTATATAACAGAGCAATGGCAATTCTATCGACATTATCTCTTCTGTTTTCTACGCAGTTACGGTCAAATTGTACCTTACCTTCTATCATTAACGAAGAAAAGGTCATACTCCGAGTTAGCTGGTTTACGGAACCACTCAGGATGATGGAATTCATTTCCAATGTTATGTCATTTAACCCTGCCCCGGAAAAATCATAAAGGACCTCCCTTTCTCCCAATCCTGCCAAATCAATGGTACGGAAAATACCCGGATCATTGGAACGGAAATTGACGGCTACCGGCAAGCCGGCGGTCAGCGAGGAATCGTCATTATGCAGAATGACGGTATCCCCGGAAGACAGCGCTCCGGAATCAGCCAGTTCCTGAAGCGTGTTATACACATGCTGCCCCGGGTTGGCTGCCTGGGCGGCGTCCACCACAAATTCCGCGCCGGAAGCGGCAGTCGCCATCGTTACGGAAAACAGAAGACGCCCCAGCAGGAAGCGGCGCAACGGCAATGGAAGAATAAGTCTCATATCTTTTAAAAAGAATCATTAATATCGGAAGGCCCGCTAAATAGCGGATTCGAAATACGCCCGTCAATAACCCTCGTGCACGGCATGCGGGAACTCCTACCGCAACAAGGCGGCAGGAGCCTTTCACGGCCCCTGCCATGGGGAAAACAAGCGTGCTCCGCCCCCCTATTCCGGCGGCGTTCACGAAAAGTTTCCCGCGGCGGGAATCCGGCCCTGGGCCTCTTCCGGATGAGCCGGGTTCCTCTTTCCGGCCGTCAGGCGGAAGAAGAGGGGCACCAGGAAGATGGCCAGCAGCGTGGCCGTAATGATGCCGCCCAGCACGCCGGTGCCCACGGCGCGCTGCGCTCCGGCCGCCGCCCCATGGGCGAACGCCAGAGGAATGACGCCCGCCCCGAACGCCAGGGAGGTCATCAGGATGGGCCGCAGGCGCAGTTTGGCGGCGGCTACGGCAGCTTCCGCCGCATTCATGCCCTCCCGGTAAAATTCCCTGGCCACTTCCACAATCAGAATGGCATTCTTGGCGGAAAGGCCAATGGTCGTAATCAGGCCCACTTTGAAGTAGATGTCATTGGGCATGTCGCGCAGGAAGACGGCCAGCAGGGCTCCAAGCAGTCCCAGGGGCACGACCAGAATAACGGCCAACGGAATGGACCAGCTTTCATACAGGGCCGCCAGCACCAGAAAGACAATCAGGATGGAAAGGCCGAAAAGCAGCGTGGCCTGGGACCCGGCCAGCTTTTCTTCATAGGATTGCCCCGTCCATTCAAACCCCACGCCCTGCGGCAGGGAAGCGGTAATCTGTTCCAGGGCGTTCATGGCGTCTCCGCTACTCTTCCCGGGCGCGGAAGAGCCGTTGATAGTGAAGGAGGGATAGTTATTGTAGCGCGTGAGCTGCGGAGGCCCCGCCGTCCAGTCCAGCCTGACAAAGGAGGAAAGGGGCAGAAGCTTCCCCTGGTCATTGCGGACATGCAGGTCCTCAATGTCGTTTCCGTTCAGGCGGCTTTTTCCGTCCGCCTGCACCATGATGCGGCGCACCTGGCTGTCATGCATGAAATCCCCCACGTAGCTGGACCCGAACATGACCGCCAGAGAATTGCTGATCTCCGCAATGGGAACTCCCATGGAAAAGGCTTTTTCCCGGTCAATGGAGACGTGCAGACGCGGCGTATCCGCCTGGCCGGAGAAATAAACGCCCGCCAGGTTGGGGTTCGCGTTGGCACGGGCCAGGAGCTCGTCCCGGGCTTCCGCCATGCGGGCATATCCCAGGCCGCCCTTGTCCTGGAGGCGAAAGTCAAATCCGGACGAATTGCCCAGCTCCGGCAGAGCCGGCATGTTCAGAGCCATGACCATCATCTGGCCATCTCCGGCAAAGCGGGCATGGACACGGTCAATAATCGCCTGGACAGCACTGTTTTCTCCGGGACGCTCGTCCCAGTTTTTCAGACCGACAAACAGCATGGCCATGTTGGTTCCGGAGCCCATGAAGCTGAACCCTCCCACGGAGTAAACGTGCTCCACCGGCTCATGCCGCATCAGGTAATCCTCCACTTCCCGCAGCCGCACGCTGGTTTCCTTCTGAAGGGTGCCGGCAGGGAGGGACACCATCGCCATGAAGTTGCCCTGGTCTTCTTCCGGAAGGAAGGAGGTGGGCAGCGTAAGGTACAAATAGCCGGCCCCTGCAATAATGAGGGCATACAGGAACAGGGAGCGCACAGGGCGGCGGATCATTCCGGATACGGCACGGCCGTACCGGTCCGTGGACCGGTGTATCGTCCGGTTGAACCATCCGAAAAAACCCTTTTTCTCCTGGTGCTCCACGGAGGAGGGTTTCAGCATGGCGGCGCACAGCGCCGGAGTCAGGGAAAGGGCCAGAAACGCGGAGAAGGAGATGGACACAATGAGCGTTACGGCAAACTACCGGTAAATGTTCCCCACAGCTCCGCTGAAAAAGGCCATGGGCACGAAAACCGCCACGAGCACGGCGGTGATGCCCACGATGGCCCCGCCGATCTGCTTCATGGCTTTCACCGTGGCGCGCCGGGCATCCAGGCCTTCCTCCATCATGATGCGTTCCACATTTTCCACCACCACAATGGCGTCATCCACCAGAATGCCGATGCTGAGCACCATGCCGAACATGGTAAGCATGTTGATGGAGAACCCGGAGAGCCACATCACGGCAAAGGTTCCCAGCAGGGCTACGGGAACGACGAGCGTGGGAATCAGGGTGGCCCGGAAGTTCTGGAGGAACAGGAACATGACCAGGAACACCAGCAGGACGGCTTCCAGCAGGGTTGAAATGACTTTCCGGATGGAGATTTCCACGAAGTGGGTGGTTTCATAGGGAATCTGGTAGGAGACTCCGGGCGGGAAATCCCTGGACAGTTCATCCATCTTGGCCTTGAGGAGGCCCATGGTTTCCACGGCATTGGAGCCGGGAGCCATCTTGATGGCCATTCCGGTGGCCGTCTGGCCGTTGCAGCGGGAAAAGAACGCGTAGCTGTTGGCGCCCAGCTCCACCCTCGCCACGTCCCCCAGTTTGACGGAGGAACCGTCTGAAAGCGTCCTCAACGCAATGGAGGCGAATTCCTCCGGCGTACGGAAAGCGTCCTCCGCTACCACGCCGGCGTTGATGGGGGCGGATTCGGGAACGGACGCCCCCCCGATGTCCCCGATGATGATGCGCTCGCTCTGGGCAGCCACGGCATTGACAATATCCGTGGGGGTCAGGCCCAGCGCCTCCAGTTTTTCCGGGGCCGGCCAGATGCGCATGGATGTCTCCGCACCGAAAAGCTCCACACGCCCGACGCCTTTCACACGCTTCAGTTCCGGGATGATGCGGGCGGAAGCCCATTCCCCCAGCTCCGTATCATTCAGGCTGCCTGTAGAAGAGAGAGAGATCATCGCCTGAATATTGTTGGATGATTTTTCCACGAACACGCCTTCTCTCCGGACGGATTCCGGCAGGCGGGATTCCACGATTTTCAGCCTGTTCTGCACTTCTACGGCGGCAATATCCGGATCCGTGCCCTGCGTGAACGTAGCGGCTATTTCCACGGCTCCGTCGGAGCTGCTGGTGGCGGACATGTACATCAGGCCGGGCGCTCCGTTGATTTCCTTTTCAATGACGGCAGTCACGGCTTCCTCCGTATCCTGGGCGGAAGCCCCCGGATATGTGGTGCGCAGGGTGATGACCGGGGGAGCAATGTCCGGATACTGGGCAATGGGCAGGCTGGGGATGGCCAGAAGGCCCATCAGGGAAATCAGGAGTGCGACTACCCAGGCAAAAATGGGGCGGCGTATGAAGAAATCAGGCATGGCGGTTTATTGCTGGGCATGGGGTTGCGGCCGGGCGGCGGCGCTGCGGACTTTCATGCCGGGGCGGAGGGACATCGTGTGGCTGACGGCAACCCTGTCCCCATCCCGGAGGCCTTCTGAAACCAGCCATTCCCGGCCGTTCAGCGTATCCGCCCTGACGGGGCGCGCTTCCAGCACTCCTTCCGGCCCCACAACAAAGACGGAAGCGCCCTGCGCGGTGCGGATGACGGCATCCCGGGGAATGGCGAAGACGTTGTCCCGCACCGCCCTGTCAAATACCACGCGCACATAGGCGCCGGGCAGCAGTTCATGGTCCGGGTTGGGGAACAGGGCCCGCATTTCAATAGTATCCGTATTCGGGTCCACCGCCATGTCGGAAAAAATGATCCTGCCGGAATGGGGGTATTCCTCCCCATTGGAGAGCAGCAGGCGCACCTTGATTTCGCCCAGCGGCACACCCTTCCACAATCCGGATACGACGGCGCGGCGCAGGCTGCTGTACTGGGAGGCCGGCTGGCTGAAGCGGACATAAATGGGGTCAATCTGTTCAATGGTGGTCAGGTGGGTGAATTCGTTCTGGTTGGCAAACGCCCCTTCCGTCACCAGGGCACGGCGCACGCGACCGGAGATGGGCGCCTCCACCCGGGTATATTCCAGATTCAGGCGCGCCTGCTCCAGAGAGGCGGCCGCGGCGGCATATTCCGCCCTGGCCCGTTCTTCCTCCGCCCTGGCCTGCTTATGCTCACGTATGCTGACGGCGCCCTTGGCGACCAGGGAGGAATACCGGGCGGCCTTGTCCTCCGCATCCGACAGAACGGCCCTGGCACGAGCCACTGCAGCCTTGCATTCATCCAGGACAGCCTGAAGCGGAGCCGGGTCTATTTTAAAAAGAAGATCGCCCGGCCGGACCGTCTGCCCTTCCTGATAGCAGCGTTCCTGAATAATTCCCGTCACGCGGGCGCGCACTTCCGCCTGGAGATACGCTTCCATACGGCCGGGAAGATTGGCGGTTACGGGAACCTGAGTACTGCGTACCGTCATGACAGACACTTCCGGCACGGTTTCGCCGGGAAATCCGCCTGCCTGGCTTTCACCCTCCCGCTGGCAGGAGAAGCAAACCACCAGCAGGGGCATGCAGAATAAAAGATTAATTATTTTCATCAGGAATCATGCTGTTTGGAACCTCAAGAAACCCCGGAACCGCACTTCCGACAAGACCGGGGATTTTTCAATTGCCATATGATGTAAAGTATCCCATAATGGGAGAGTCAAGAGGCAATGGAAAAATTAAGTGGGGAAGGTCTTTGTCATTTATTGTAAATTATTGACAATAAAAACCCTATAGATGACGGAAATAACTTCGTCTTCAGAAAGGTTTCTTCTGCGCGCAGCTCCCGTTGCCGCCGGGGCTCTTCCGGCGGAAACAATCAATTCCCTCCCACCAACCGCAATACAGGATGGACAAACAGAATTTACTAACCATCGGCAATCTGTCCAAACAGACTGGCGTACATGTCAAATCCCTCCGGTATTATGGACAACTGGGCATTTTGCTCCCGGCCTATACGGACCCGGACACCGGCTATCGTTACTACACTCTTTCCCAGATTCCCGTGGTGGATACCATCCGCGCCTGCATTTTCCTGGATATTCCCCTGAAGGAATTTACCGGCTTCCTGACCAGGGACCAGCGAAGGATCCATTATAAGAAACTTTTCTCCCACGGCACCATGCTGGCACACCGGAAAATCAGGGATATTCAGGAAAAGCTGCGCCTGCTGGAAAAATTCCGGAAACAGATGGGCCGGGAAGAAGATCTTCTGCTTCATGGGGAACAGGCCATCCACGCATTGCCGGAAAAATACTGCTGGGTGGCGCCCTATGCGGGAAAACAGTATACTCCGGAATTTAACATTCTTATCACCCGCATCTTTGACGATATTAACCGCTGCCAGCTGCGGCTGGGCGCGGAAGCCAGCCTGCTTTCCTTCCACCGGAAAGCAGGGACGGAGCAGTTCCTGTATGTGGAGGTGGAAGCGGCCGGCAGAGACGCCCGGCGGATGAAGGAAATCATGCGCCTGCCCGCCGCCTCCTTTCTCTGCGCCATCAGGCAGGAAAGCGGCATTGCGGAGGCGCCCGGCGTTTTTCCGGACCTTTTTGCGCAGGAATATGATAAAATCATTATGGAGACGGAATTGTTTCCCGGAGATTACGATGTGGCAAATCCCAAATTCGAACTGAGATGCAGCCTGCCGCCGGGTG
>OHEX01000829.1_pt1 | contig 12846 bp, 8 predicted proteins | sample 1567361 | NCBI WGS metagenome assembly OHEX01 (sample SAMEA3879585, study PRJEB24766) | human gut metagenome | biome: human-associated habitat; feature: feces | place: USA | collected 1985/1987 | reverse complement strand
TCCTGCCGGAGCGGGAGGCTCTTGCGTCCAGCGGGGCCTACGCCAATTTCTGCTTTGGGCAGGGGGAGCTGCTGGCATCCCCCCTCCAGGTCGCCGCCATGATGAACACCATTGCCTGCGGGGGGATCTGCCGCACCCCGCTGCTGCTGGAGACCACTCTGGACGAGACCACCGGCACACCCCTCACGGCGCTTTCCCATGTCCGGAGCAGGCGGGTGCTCACAAAGCGCACCGCCGCCGCCCTGCAGGCCCTGTTGGCGGGTGTAGTGGCCGGGGGCACCGGCCATGAGGCCGCCCTGCCCGGCCAGACCGCGGCAGGCAAGACCGGAACGGCCCAGACCGGCCAGTTTTCCGGCGGTACAGAGCTGAAAAATTACTGGTTTGCGGGCTTTGTCCCGGCAGAGCAGCCCCGCTATACCATCGTGGTGCTGCAGGACACGCAGGCCGAGCCTGCCTTTTCCAGCGCGGCCATCTTTGCCCGGGTGGCGGCAGGACTGGAAATTCTGGCCCCGTAGCCCACGGTTTTTCTTGCATTTCCCGGGTTTTTGTGCTATCATACACTTGTATTTGTATGCAGTCTCTATGAAACTAAAGATAAAAGGAGCGTTCCATCCATGTCTGTCATTGAAATCGTCGGCGGTGCCATCCTGCTGGTCGTCTCGGCCGTCATCATCCTCCTCACCCTGATGCAGCACACCCACGGTCAGGGTCTGGCCGGTGCCATCAACGGTGGTGTGGGCGGTGCCAACAATGCACGCCTGACCCCTGCGGATCAGATGCTGGCCAAGGTGACCCGCATTGCAGGCATCGTGTTCTTTGTGGTGGCTATCCTGGCCTGTGTGTTCGCCAGCCGTCTGGCCTGAGCACTCGTGTACAGCCCCGTGTAAGGCGGGGCTGTTTTTCTGTCTAAACCTCTCGTGGGAAAGAAGTCGTCCGGATTCCGTTGGAGAATGCCGGAAAAGTGTTAAGGAGAAAAATATGTCATTACGCGATAAAATCGAACATGCCATCCAGAACCAGCCCTGTATGGTCAAGGACCTCAAGGCAAAGTTCGGCGGCGACCGTGCCGCGGACCGCAAGGTGATGGAGGCTCTGGACGAGCTGGTGCACGACGCTGTGATCTGCCAGAAGTCCGGCGTGTTCTTCACTGCCCGCTCCGGCCGTGCCGAAAAGGCCCTGCCCTGCAAGGTGGTCAAGCTGGGCAAGAACTTTGCCTTTGTGATGCTGGAGGATGAATCCGGCGATATCTTCATCCCGGGCCGCTTCACCCGCGGTGCCATGCCCGGCGATTCCGTTCTGGTAGAGAAGTTTGCCCACCCCCGGGTGGAGGGCAGCGATGAGGGCGAGATCCTTGCCGTGCTTGAGCAGAAGAACGACATGGTGGGCACTGTCCGCCGCATCGAGGGCCGCCTGAAGTTCGTGCCCGATGACTGCCCGGCCATCTCCATGACCATCCAGCGCGACTGCGAGGGCGGCGCGAAGGACGGCGACAAGGTGGCTGTGGAGATCCTGCAGCGCGGGACCCGGCAGGAGGATCACCGCGTGGGCGTTTCCATGCGCTTTGGCAGCTGCGAGGAAGCCAAGCGCTGCGCCAAGGCCCTGCTCTATGCCAAGGACATCCACACCCGTTTCCCCGAGAAGGTGCGGGACGAGGCCAAGAAGTTCGAGGACATGACCGTGTCTGAGGAGGACTGCAAGGGCCGCATGGATCTGCGCGCTCTGCCCATCTTCACCATCGACAGCGCCGAGACCAAGGATATCGACGATGCCGTCAGCCTGACCCGGCTCCCCGGTGGCGGCTATGAGCTGGGCGTTCACATCGCCGATGTCTCCCACTACGTCAAGCCCGGCAGTGAGCTGAACGAGGAGGCCTTCAACCGCGCCACTTCGGTCTACTATGCGGATCAGGTCGTGCCCATGCTGCCCAAGAGCCTTTCCAACGGCATCTGCTCCCTGAACGAGAAGGAGCTGCGCCTGGCGTTCTCCTGCCTGATGCGTCTGGATCAGGACGGCAATCTGACCGACTACAAGTTCGTCAAATCCATCATCTGCAGCCGGGTCAAGGGCGTGTATTCTGAGATCAACGCCCTGCTGGCCGGCACTGCCGATGCCGAGACGCAGGCCAAGTACGCCGAGGTGCTGGATCAGCTGCCCGCCATGAAGGAGCTGTACGCCCACCGCGCCCGCCTGCGCAAGGAGCGCGGCTGCATCGATTTCGAGAGCGGGGAAGTCAAGCTCATCCTGGATGAGAACGGCCACTGCATCGATGTGAAAAAGCGCACCTCCGGCGAGAGCGAGGCCATGATCGAGGAGTTCATGCTGCTGGCCAACCAGTGCGCCGCCCACTTTGCCCGGGTCAAGCAGATCCCCTTTGTCTACCGTGTCCACGAGGAGCCCAACGGCGAAAAGCTGGAGCGCCTGCACAGCCTGCTGCAGGCCTGCGGCATCAACGACCACTTTGCCAAGGAAGTGCCCACTCCCAAGGAGCTGAGCGCCATTCTGGAAGGTGTGCGCGGCACCCCGTTTGAGCAGATCGTCAACACCGGAATGCTCCGCTGCATGTCCAAGGCCTGCTATGAGGAAAAGCCCAAGGGCCACTATGGTCTGGTGCTCAAGGATTACGCCCATTTCACCAGCCCCATCCGCCGCTACCCGGATCTGGCCATCCACCGCATGATGACCGACCTGCTCAGCGGCACCGACAAGGAGACCATGATCGTCCGCTACACCGATTTCGCGGAGAAGGCCTCCAAGCAGTCCAGCGAGCGGGAAGTGCTGGCCGTTCAGATCGAGCGCAAGGCCGAGGATTACTACAAGGCCGAGTACGCCCGCCGCCATCTGGGTGAGTGCTACGAGGGCATCATCTCCGGCGTGACCCAGCGCGGCATCTTCGTGGAGCTGGAGAACGGCGTGGAGGGCTTTGTGCCTGCTTCCAGCCTGACCGCCACCGGCACCACCCTCACCGAGGGCATCCGCCTTTCTGACCCCGCCTCCGGCAAGACCTGGAGCCTGGGCGACAGCATGATGATCACCATCGTCCGCGCCGATATCAACCTTGGCAAGGTCGATTTTGAGGTGGCACTCGAAACAAAATAACTGATAAAGAAACGCAAGCGTTCACCTTCCCTGGAGGGTGAACGCTTTTTTTGTTGGACTAAACCCCTCAGGCGCTTTGCGCCAGCTCCCCTCGTAGGGGAGCCCTTGGCATAATGGTGCAGTCTGTGCGGAAAGGGGGACTTGCAAAGCTTTATGCAATGCCAAAGGCCCCCCTATTAGCGGGGGCTGTCACCGCAGGTGACTGGGGGTTATACACAGTTTCGCCATATTTCCGACAATGGTTGTGTTTTGTATAAATTTTATACACTGTTCAGGATTTGTTTGTTGTTCTGGAAAAACCACTGGGGTATACTAAGCACAACGAAAGGGGAGACGACACAGAACCATGAACGCGGTCTTCCCAATACGATTTACAGGAGGTTCCCAGTATGTATTATTCCAGTGGCAACTACGAAGCATTTGCACACCCCAAAAAGCCTGAGGGCGTTGACAATAAATCTGCTTACCTCATCGGCTCCGGTCTGGCGGCCCTGACTGCCGCCTGCTACCTGGTCCGTGACGGCCAGATGCAGGGCGGCCACATCCATGTGTTTGAGAAGGACCCGCTGCCCGGCGGTGCCTGCGACGGCTACAAGTACGATATCGGCTATGTCATGCGCGGCGGCCGTGAGATGGACAACCATTTCGAGGTCATGTGGGATCTGCTCCGCTCCATCCCGTCTTTGGAGACCGAGGGAGCCAGCGTGCTGGACGAGTATTACTGGCTGAATAAGGAGGACCCCAACAAGTCTCTCTGCCGTGCCACTGTCAACCGCGGCCAGGATGCCCACACCGATGGCAAATTCGCCATCTCCGATCAGGGTGCCATGGAGATCATGAAGCTCTTCTTCACCCCGGACGAGCAGCTGCAGGATAAAAAGATCACCGATATCTTTGACGATGAGGTGTTCTCCTCCAACTTCTGGATGTACTGGCGCACCATGTTCGCCTTTGAGAACTGGCACAGCGCGCTGGAAATGAAGCTCTACCTCAAGCGCTATATCCACCACATCGGCGGTCTGCCCGATTTCACCGCCCTGCGCTTTACCCGCTACAACCAGTATGAATCCATCATCCTGCCCATGGTCACCTACCTGAAGGATCACGGCGTGGACTTCCAGTACGAGACCAAGGTCACCGATGTCCAGTTCCGGATCGAGGGCGGCAAAAAGCAGGCCAGCAGCGTGACCGTGGATCACAAGGGTGAGAGCAGGACCATCGACCTCACCGAGAACGACCTGCTCTTCATCACCAACGGCGGCTGCGTGGAGAGCTGCACCATCGGCGCTCAGGACAAGGCCGCAGGCTTTGATCCCACCATCAAGCCGGGCAACGGCTGGGATCTGTGGAAGAAGATCGCCGCACAGGATCCTTCCTTCGGCCATCCCGAAAAGTTCTGCTCTCAGCCGGAGCTGTCCAACTGGGAAAGCGCCACCATCACCACCCTGGACGACAAGATCCCCCAGTATATCAAGAAGATCTGCAAGCGTGACCCCTTCAGCGGCCACACCGTCACCGGCGGCATCGTCACGGTCAAGGATTCCAGCTGGCTGCTCAGCTGGACCCTGAACCGTCAGCAGCAGTTCCGTGACCAGCCCAAGAACCAGCTCTGCGTCTGGGTCTACGGCCTGTTCAGCGACAAGCCCGGCGATTACGTCAAGAAGCCCATGCGCGACTGCACCGGCCGCGAGATCTGCATGGAGTGGCTGTACCACATCGGTGTGCCCGAAGAGGACATTGCCGGGCTGGCAGAGCACAGCGCCAACACCGTGCCTGTGATGATGCCCTATATCGATGCCTTCTTCATGCCCCGTGCCTTCGGCGACCGCCCCGATATCGTGCCCCAGGGCGCTGTCAACTTCGCCTTCCTGGGCCAGTTTGCCGAGACCGGCCGTGACACCATCTTCACCACCGAGTACTCCATGCGCACCGGTATGGAAGCGGTTTACACCCTGCTCAACATCGACCGCGGCGTGCCCGAGGTCTGGGGCAGCACCTACGATGTCCGCAGCCTGATCGATGCAACGGTCAAACTGCGTGACGGCAAGAAGATCACTGATATGGATCTGCCCTTCATCCAGCGGGTGGCCCTCAAGGAAGTGCTCAAGAAGATCGAGGGCACCGACCTTGAGAAGTTCCTCAAGGAATACCATGCCATCTGATGCTGTCTGAGAATCGTCCCCCGATCCTCTGACCCTCTTTTCTGAATGCGGCAAAGGGCTGTTGCAAGCCCTCTCCGTCATTGCTGCGCAATGCCACCTCTCCCGAGGGGAGAGGCAATTGCTCTCCCAGATTCAGCTTCTGCTGACCTTGGAGATGCGTTGGCTCCCCCTTTGGGGGAGCTGGCGAGCGGTAGCGAGACTGAGAGGGTGAGTGACAGCCCTTTGCCCTTTTTTTGCCGTTTTGAGAGAAACCGCCCAAAACCGAACCTCTTTTGTGAAAGAACTTGACACAGAATTTACAGTTTTCTCTTGCGATAAATGGGGAACTGTGTTAAGCTGTAAATAAGAATGTGCTCACCCCGAGAGCACCCAAGATAAAAAGGAGGTCTTTCCCTGTGAAACAGTTCATTACCCGACGCAGCTTTATCAAGGCTGCCGGTGCTGCCACGGCACTGACCGCAGTTTCTGTCGGTGCACCCGCCGCCTTTGCGGAGGAGACCAATTGCTTCTTTGGTGACAAAGCGGATGTGACCATCCTCTACACCAACGATGTCCACACCTATATCGACAACAAGTCCCCCAAGCCCACCTATGCCGCCATTGCTGCCCTGAAAAAGAGCATCGAGGACACCGGCCGGGATGTGCTGCTGGTGGATGCAGGTGACCATATCCAGGGCACCGCTTACGGTTCCATGGATGACGGCGCTACCATCATCGAGCTGATGAACGAGGCCGGTTACGATCTGGCCACCCCCGGCAACCACGAGTTCGACTACGGTATGGCCCGTGCCAAGGCTGTGCTCCGGGAAGCCGACTTCCCCTATGTCTCCTGCAACTGGGTCGATCTGCGCACCGGCTTCAACGTTCTGCCCAGCGTCAAGTTCTTCTTTGTGGGCGGCCGCAAGATCGCCTTTGTGGGCGTGACCACCCCCGAGACCTTCACCAAGTCCACCCCGGCCTACTTTATGAACGATGCCCAGACCAAGTACATCTACGATATTCTGGGCGGCGAGGACGGCCAGAAGCTCTACGATGCCGTTCAGAAGGCCATCGACAAGGCTGAGTTCTGGGGCGCTGACACCATCATCGGTCTGGGCCATCTGGGCGTTGACCCCTCCTCCTCTCCCTGGACCAGTGAGGAAGTCATTGCACACACCCACGGCTTTACCGCTTTCATCGACGGCCACTCCCACACCGTGATGGCCAACAAGCAGGTCACCGATGCTTCCGGCAAGGCAGTCACCCTGACCCAGACCGGTTCTTACTTCAAGAACATCGGCAAGATGACTGTGGGCGCGGACGGCACCATCACCACTGAGCTCATCGACACCTACGAGGGTCTGGATGCTGCCGTGGCCGCCACTGCCTCCAACTGGATCAGCGCAGTGGACGATATGCTGGGCGAGGAGATCGCAGTGGGCGATACCAAATTCTACATCAACGATCCCGCCACCGGCAAGCGCCGCATCCGCTCCGGCGAGACCAACCTTGGCGACTTCGTGGCCGACGGCATCTACACCTACTTCAACGAGATCGAGGAGCTCCACTGTGATGTCGCCATTATGAACGGCGGCGGCATCCGCACCGATGTGGAGGCTGGCCCCTGGAGCTTCAAGACCTGCAAGACCGTCAGCCCCTTTGGCAACGTGGCCTGCCTGATGTCCGTGACTGGCCAGCAGATCCAGGACGCTCTGGAGTTTGGTGCCCGCTTTGCCGGTGCTGAGGGCAAGGAGAACGGCGGCTTCCTGCAGGTGGCAGGTGCCAGGTACACGATCCACACTGGGACCCCCAACACCGTTCAGACCAACGACAAGAATGTCTGGACCGGCAGCGCCGCCACCCCGCGTGTCAGCAATGTGGAGATCTACGACAAGACCACCGGTACCTATCAGCCCCTTGACCCGAACGCCACCTACGCTCTGGCCGGCATGAACTACACCCTGCGCAATCTGGGCGATGGCTTTGCCATGTTCGATGGCGCGACTCTCATCAAAGACTATGTCTCTGAGGACTACCTTGTCATGTCCAGCTACGCAGCCATGTTCGGCGGCGTGGATGCCAACGGTCTGCCGCATCTGGCAAGCGCCAACAGCCCGCTGGCCGATTACCCCGGCTACCTGATCAACTACGAGGACCCGTACGGCGCAGGCCGCATCCAGATGATCTGGTAAATTAAGGATACGACCCTCTCTGTCAAAGCCTGCGGCGTTGACGGAGAGGGTTATTTTTATGCAGCATTGTCAGCAGGAAGCGAACCCGGCTTGTGGATCAGGATAGGGGAAAATTGCATAAATCCGGCAGAGCATCCTTGTATACTACGCCAAAGTTTGTGACTTTTTTATTTGTTTGCTTGCGAACGATCTGCGCTGGAAGTATAATAAACGGGCAAGTAATATATCAGCTGTGCTGTGGCAGGCACAGAAACAAAGGAGAAACATTATGCAGACACGGTATACCAGCGCCGACCAGTGGGCAGATGCCAAAGACGGCGTGATCCCTGCACCTTACGCTCTGGAAGAAGGCGAGCAGATCATTGACCAGTATCTTGAGCCGGTCATCTTCCACAACGTCAACGGCCCCGACATCGGTGTGACCACCTGCGGCGTGATCGTCAAGGACGGCCTGTACTTTAAGGATCTGGACAACAGCGGCGAGCTGGCCCCCTACAAGGATTGGCGGCTGAGCCCTGAGCAGCGCGCTGAGGATATGGTCAAGCACCTGCGGCTGGATCAGCAGGCAGGCCTTGTGCTGAACACCCTGTTCAACAGCCCTGTGGTGCCAACCCGTGCCGAGGCCACCAACGCCGAAGGCAAGCTGGAGCTGGGCAAGATCTACAAGCACCACAACCCCGGCGAAAAGCCCATGCCCGGCCCTCTGCCCGGCATGACCGTCAGCATTGATGACAGCCATGTTCTGGAAAAGCACATTGCCGCCGGTGTTTACCGTGGTGACATGCGCTGCGAGGCCGGCATGGTGGCCCTGTACCACAACGCCGGCACCCAGATGCTGGAATACGAGGCCTGCAAGGGCGGCGTGGCCATTCCGTACTCTCTCCACACCAACCCCATCAACATCGGTTACCCGGATTCTCTGGGCATCGGCGCGGCTGTCATTGGCGACGGCAACACCGACATGGTCTATGAGATGGCCCAGACCGACCGCAAGATGATGAAGGCCGAGGGCCTGAACATCATGTACGGCCCTCAGGTCGATGTGACCTCTGACCCCCGCTGGCCCCGTACCTCCGGTACTTACGGCGAGCGTCCCGATGTCACCAGCGATATTGCCGAGGCTCTGGTCAAGGGCTATCAGGATGGCGACAACGGCCTGAACGAGGGTTCTGTTGTTCTGACCATCAAGCACTTCCCCGGCGATGCCCCCTCTGAGAATGGCTTTGAGCCCCATGTGCCCATCGGCCAGTGGCGCATCTACCGCACCCCCGGCTCGATGGAAAAGTATCATCTGCCCCCGTTCCAGCGCGCCTTTGACCACAAGGTCTCTTCCATCATGCCGGACTACTCCCGTATTGCCACCGATGGCCGTGCCGTGCCCCAGACCTACCGGGGCGAGATCACCAGCACCGAGGAAGTGCCCAGCGCTTACAGCAAGGAGCTGATCACCGATCTGGCCCGGAACAAGATGGGCTTTGACGGCTATGTCAACTCCGACTCCGGCATCACCACCGTTCAGATCTACGGCGTGGAGAACCTCACCGAGCCTGAGCGCTACGCCAAGGCCATCTCTGCCGGTACCGATGTCATCGGCGGCAACACCGACCCCGAGAACATCGTCAAGGCTGTGGAGGACGGTCTGCTGCCCAAGGCAGATCTGGACCGCGCCAGCTACAACCGTCTGCTGAGCCTGTTCCGCACCAAGCGGGTGGATAACCCCTACCTCGACCCCGACAAGGCCGATCAGGCCCGCGTGGACAACTTCGATGGTGCCAAGAAGAAGGCTTACGAGGCCAACCAGAAGGCCGTTGTTCTGGTCAAGAACCACGAGAAGCTCCTGCCTCTGGCCAAGAGCCAGAAGGTCTGCATCGTCACCTTCAAGGGTGTGGACTCCGGCTTTGCACAGATGGCACAGGCCATGGGTGCCGGTCTGGGCAACACGGACGAGGATGCCGCTCTGCGCAAGACCCTGACGGAAGCCTTTGAGAAGAAGGGCTACACCGTGGTGGCCACCCCGGAGGAGGCCGATGTGCTCTACCTGCACGTCTGGCCCATCAGCAACGGTCTGGTGTTCAACCAGTACGCAATGCCCGTCATCGAGATGGGCGAAATCGTCACCGACGAGCGCGAGCGCAACAAGAGCCAGAAAAAGACCGGCAACAAGGTCACCGTTGTCACCCTGAAGGACGTGGAGAAGATCAAGGAACTGGCCGATGCCATCCATGCCCGCGGCGGCAAGGTGGTTGGCACCTGCGTGGTCTGCAACCCCTGGCTGCTGGACAAGCTGGAGCCCTACTGCGACGCACTGACCATCCAGTACACCGTCAGCGCCGTTGCCCTGAACAACGCCCTGAACGCTCAGGTCGATGTCATCAGCGGTGACTTTGCCCCCACCGGCAAGTTGAGCCTGACCATGGTCTCTGACCCCGCCGTCATTGCTATCACCGAGCAGGAGATCGACGGTGTGGTGCGCGAGATCTGCGCCTCTCCCAACGACGTTCCCGGCTACGATAAGGATCAGTACATTGATCCCGCCATCCTCGCCAACGTCAAGGGCGGCAGCTACGCCTACTGCGATGCCGACGGCAATTACTACCGCAGCGGCTTCGGTCTGAATTACTAATTACCGTTAATAAAAAAGAGCGATACAGCGTTTGCTGTATCGCTCTTTTTACTTACTGCTTTTCAAATTCCGCGGCGATCTCAGTCAGCAGTCTGCGGATGGGCAGGTGCTGAGGGCAGGCCTTTTCGCACCTGCCGCACTGGATGCAGTCAGATGCCCGGCGGCCTGTGCCGGTATAGACATTATTATAGTAAAAGTCGGCGTTCCAGTCGTGATAGATCTGCTTGGTGTTCATCACGGCGAACAGGTCGGGGATGGCGATCTGCCTGGGGCAGCCGTCGGTGCAGTAGCGGCAGGCGGTGCAGGGGATCAGGTTCATGCCGCGGAAGATCGACTGCACCTTCTTCACGGCTTCCAGCTCGGTCTCGTTCAGGGGCTGGAAGTCCTTCATGTAGCTGAGGTTATCCTTCATCTGCTCCATGCTGCTCATGCCGGAGAGCACCATCATCATGCCGGGGAAGCCCGCCGCAAAGCGGATGGCGTAGCTGGCTGGGCTGCCGCCGTGCAGCTCGTCCAGCACCTTCCGGGCCTCTTCGGGCAGGTTGACCAGGTTGCCGCCCTTCACAGGCTCCATGACCAGCACAGGCTTGCCGTGCCTGCGGCAGACTTCATAGCACTCGCGGCTCTGCACGGCGGGGTCGTCGTAGTCCACATAGTTGAACTGGATCTGCACCACCTCGATCTCCGGGTAGTCGGTCAGAATCTGCTCCAGTACCTCGGCATGATCGTGGAAGGAGATGCCCACATGCTTGATTTTGCCCTCGGCCTTCAGCGCAAAAGCGGTCTCATAGGCCCGGCATTTTTTGAAATGCTGGTAAAACATTGCACTCTGGGCGTGCATCAGGTAGAAATCAAAATAGTCCACACCGCAGGCTTCCAGCTGGCTCTGGAAAAAGGGACGGATGTCAGCCTCAGTTTTGAAGAAAGTGCCGGTCAGCTTGTCGGTCAGGATGTAGCTGTCGCGGGGGTGGCGGCTGGTCAGGCAGGTCTTCAGCGCCGTCTCGCTCCGGCCCTGAAGGTAGCCGTGGGCCGTGTCGAAGTAGTTGAAGCCCTGCTCCAGAAAATAATCGACCATCCGGCTGGTTTCGGCCAGATCGATCTCACCATCCTTCAAGGGCAGGCGCATACAGCCAAAACCGAAGTTTTTCTTGATGTTTTCCATGTCCAATACTCCTCTCGTGTGCAAGGGCGGAGTGCACTCCATAACCCGGATACGACAAAAAAAGACATCCGGAGTGTTCGGATGTCTTTTTGGTTGGGGATGAGAGAATCGAACTCCCACAAGTAGAGTCAGAGTCTACCGCACTACCACTATGCAAATCCCCATCAGCTTGGGTCTGTCTTGCGGGGTGAGCCGTTCAACGTGTGCTATTATACGGAAAAAGCGCCGCTTTGTCAAGCACTTTTTTGAAATTTTTTGCAGAAACCGGAAAAAAGACGCACTTTCGCAGGAGTTCTTGCGGGCTGCTTGATTCCGTCATCCTTCTCATGTTCTTTGCATATACTGGAAATCAGAAGAAGCAAAGACGCACAAAGAGGAGGAACTGCCATGACCCAGACTACGCAAAAGGAAAAGACCCTGCTTTCGCCCCGCATCCCGCGGGACACCGAACACGAGCGCTACCACCCGGAGCTGGAGGAGGAGCTGAAAGAGTGCCTGTTCTGCCTGCACCGGAACGAGATGATGTTCGACCTTGAGGTGGACACCGACCTCATCGAACAGCACATCTATGAGCGGCAGGCCCTTCTGGCCCGCTACCGGTACTTATTGGGCAAGGCCCGGGAGCTGGGGCTGCATACAATATTGGAAAAGTATCAGCCGGTGGGGTAAGGCTTCGTCTTTGTACAGCCTACAAAATACTGCCCACAGAAGATGCGACAAAAATCTTGACAGAATCCCTGAACCGTGCTATCCTATATCAAGATAACAATGCGCAGGTGGTTCTGCGTATCAACTATTTGGAGCTAGAGAGGTTTTTAATTATGGAACGTATTAAGACGATCGCTACTCGTGACCTGACCAAGAGCGTTGTGACCGGTGGCTGCGGCGAGTGCCAGACTTCCTGCCAGTCTGCCTGCAAGACTTCCTGCGGCGTGGCTAACCAGCAGTGCGAGAACAGCAACAAGTAATTTTTGCAAACCTTATGCCGCCTTTGCCGGGCGGCATTTTTTTGTGTAATCTGGAATGGAGTGTAAAATGGTACATCAGTATCAATTGAACGGCTATAACATCGTGCTGGATACCTGCAGCGGCTCGGTGCATGTGGTGGATGAGGTGGCGTATGATGTCATTGCCATGTACCCCGACCACACCGCCGACGAAATCGTTGCCGCCATGATGGCAAAGTACGGCGACCGTGAGGACGTGACCGAGGCCGACCTGCGCCAGTGCATCGATGATGTGGCAAGCCTGAAGGAATCCGGCAAGCTGTGGAGCCCCGATACCTATGAGAACCTCGCGTTCGATTTCAAGAACCGCAACACCGTGGTCAAGGCCCTCTGCCTGCATGTGGCCCACACCTGCAACCTGAACTGCTCCTACTGCTTCGCCTCGCAGGGCCGCTATCAGGGCGAGCGTGCCCTGATGAGCTTTGAGGTGGGCAAGCGGGCAATGGATTTCCTCATTGAGAATTCCGGCAGCCGCCGCAACCTCGAGGTGGACTTCTTCGGCGGCGAGCCTCTGATGAACTTTGATATGGTCAAGAAGCTGGTGGCCTACTGCCGTGAGCAGGAGAAGATCCACAACAAGAACTTCCGCTTCACCATGACCACCAACGGCATGCTCATTGACGAT
>OHEX01000827.1_pt1 | contig 12859 bp, 10 predicted proteins | sample 1567361 | NCBI WGS metagenome assembly OHEX01 (sample SAMEA3879585, study PRJEB24766) | human gut metagenome | biome: human-associated habitat; feature: feces | place: USA | collected 1985/1987 | reverse complement strand
AGAGGGCGATGATGAGGAAGAAGTTGACGAGGCTGGACTTCTGACGGTTCCAGCCGGTCAGCTCCATGCCGCAGCAGATGATGTTCTCGAAGACGGCCAGCACGGTGGAAAGTGCCGCAAAGGCCATGAACAGGAAGAACAGGCTGCCCCACAGACGGCCCATCGCCATATTGGCGAAGATGTTGGGCAGGGTGATGAAGATGAGGCTGGGGCCGCTGGTCTGGTCCACACCGTAAGTGAAGCAGGCCGGGAAGATGATGAGGCCGGCGGTGATGGCGACGAAGGTATCCAGCACCACGACGCGGACGCTCTCGCCCAGCAGGGCGTGCTCTTTGCCGATGTAGCTGCCGAAGATGGCCATTGCACCGATGCCGAGGCTCAGGGTGAAGAACGCCTGATTCATGGCACCCACCAGGGTGTTGACGATGCCCACTTCCTTCATCCGCTCAAAGTCGGGTACAAGGAAGAAGGTCAGGCCCTCCTTTGCGCCGGGCATGAACATGCTGTTGACTGCCAGCACCACCATGATGACCAGCAGGGCGATCATCATGACTTTCGTGACTTTCTCGAGGCCGTTCTGCAAACCGCGGGCGCAGACGAAGATGCCGATGGCCACAACGACCACCATCCAGAAGCCCATGGTCAGCGGGCTTGCCAGCATCTCGGTGAACTTGCCGGCCACCTGGTCGGCGTCAAGGCCCACCAGCTTACCGGCAGCGGTCATGTAGAAGTAGTGGAGCATCCAGCCGGCCACCGTGGTGTAGAACATCATCAGCAGGTAGCAGCCGATGAGAGTGAAGTAGCCGTGGATGTGCCACTTCTGACCGGGCTTTTCGAGGGCCTGATAGGCGCGCACCGGGCTCTTGTGGCTGGCACGGCCCACGGCGAACTCCATGGTCATGATGGGCAGACCCAGAATGACGAGGAACAGCAGGTAGAACAGCACAAAAGCGCCGCCGCCGCCCTGACCTGCCATGTAGGGGAACTTCCACACATTTCCGATGCCGATCGCGCAGCCAGCGGAAAGGAGGATGAACCCGAGTCTCGATTTGAGTTTTTCGCGTTCCATTGATTGTCTCCTTTATTGCACCTTGCAAAAATCTGCGCCCGTCGTTTCGTCCACGACGGGCGCACAGTATATTGATTATATCACAGCTTACGGCAAATTTCCCAGAAGTATCGCTTGAATCTTTTTCACGTTTTCTTCAGGAGAGTTTGCTGTATTTTCATGTTTTGAGCAGTTCCGACTGCATTTCGTCCAGCTGCTCGTAGCTGTAAAGGCGGTTGAGGGCTTCCACCAGCTCTTTTTTCGAGAGCCGGGGCGGCAGGCCGAGAGCGCAAAGCAGCTTTGTTTTCCGCTCAGCCGAGCCCGCCGTACCCGAAAGCCCCCACTCATAGAGGTCGGTATAAGTAATTTGCCTCCCCTCCGGCTTTGCAGGGGCAATGCCAGCTTCTTCGCCCAGAGCGTCCCGGAGCGCCTGCAAAACGAGGGCATCGTCCACGCCCTCGACCCCCAGAAGCCCCTCTTTGCCGGGCTGAGCCTTCCGCTTTTCCTTGCCGTGGATGGCCGGAACGTAGGCTTGCACCACGTTCTTCTCCCCCACCAGATTTGTGATGTAGGTGCGGATGCGGAAGCCCGCCGCGTCGGAGTCCGTCAGGAGGATAAGGCCATTTTTGTGGGCCAGCTGTTTGAAGAGCTGCTGACGCTTCTTATCCTTATAGATGCCGAAGCCGTCCGTCAGCAGGATCATGGCGTCGGTCAGATGAGAGAGACGGGCCGCATCGTATTTGCCCTCCACGATGAGCACACGGTCGGTGTGCAGCAGTTCCAGTTTCTCGCTCATCTTCTTCCTCCCGCCATTGCCAGGCGGCAGAGCGCCGTTTCCAGCAGGGTCTGCGCGCTCACGGGCTGGCTTTTCAGGCTCTTGTCCAGCTCAAGCAAGATCTGCATACAGGCTTCCAGCTGGGGCAGCGTGTAGTGGCTGGCTGTCTCGGCAGAACGCTTGAGCCGGTAGTCGCTGCCCTTGTAACCGAAATCCTTGAACACGGTGCTGTAGCTCTTCCGCCTGGCTGTGCCCAGTTTGACCCGATAGAGGTCCACATAGCTGCCGATCATGGCCGCCGTGATGGGGATGGGCTCCTGCTGCAGCCGGAGAAGCGTTTGCAGCTTTTTGCAGGCGCCGGTGGCGTTTTTCGCCGTGATCATCCGTATCATCTCGAAGACGTCGGCCTCGAGGCTCACAGTCCCCATCTCGGCCACCATGGCCGTGGTCACGGTCTGGTAGCCAGAGAGGGCGCAGAGCTTGTCCACCTCGTTCTCGAGAAGGAACGGGTCTTCGCCGCAGCGTTCCAGCAGGGCCGTTGCCGTACCCTCGGAGAGGGTGGTGTCCTGCGCCTTGGCACGGTCCATCATCATGACCTTCAGCTCGTAGGGCTTGGGTTTGGCCAGCTCTTCGGCAAAGCCGACTTTTGTACACTGGGCGATGAGCTTCTGCGCCCGCTTGCCCAGCTTGAGTTTATTGCGCTCCATCTCGAACACGCTGCCCAGCACCACCACGGCATTCTCGAGGCTGGCCAGCGTGGCGCACAGCTCGTCGAGGTCTTTGTCGCTGTAGGCGGCGGGGTCCACCTCGGGCAGAAGCACCACGCGCCGCGTCCCGAAGAAGGAGATGGTGCCTGCCGCCATGATGAGCTGCTCGATTTCGGGCGCAGCACCGTCCAGAACGGTCGTCTCTTCGTCCTCACCCTCGGCCAGAAGCTTTGCCGCCCGGGCCACGGCCTGCCGGACAAGATAGCGCTCGCTGGAATAAAAATAGTAGACCGGACAGCCTCCCTGGGCCAGCTGCCGGAGTTTCGTTTCCGTTGCCAAATGATCGGCTCCTTTATATTAGGATTATTTTATTTTATCATACTCTGCCCGCTTTGAAAAGCGCTCACCCCTCGAGACGGAGGCGCAGCCGCGAGACAGGCTCTGCGTCTCTCTCCATCCAGCGGTATTTGCTGCTCAGGGTCAGGCAGTCGGTGTACCGGATATTCTCCGGCCTTGCCATCGAGGCCAGCAGCCACTCGGCCCGGATGGGCTTCGCAGGCCGGACGGTACCGCTGAGGGTGATGAGCCTCTGCCCGCCGACACGCATCCGCAGAATGCAGCCCTGCCGGGTGCGGAAAAGTTCCAAGTCCACCCCGCCGCAGGAAGCACGGCGGGTGGTATTCTCGGCCAGAGCAGCAGCCTCGATACGCTTTTGGACCTCGATACGGCAGGGTTCTTCCGGCTGCATCCGCAGGTCAACCAGAAGTTCCACCGTCCTCACGCCCCGCTTTTCCAGTTGGCTTTCCACCGCCCGCCGGGTGGTGCTGCCGCCCCGGAAGAGGACGACGGCCTTTTCTCTCTGGGTAATAATGACAGCGGGTGAAGCCCGGGTCCCCACCAGCTCGATGTTCACCACATTCCAGCTCAGGGCCGTTTCCAGCCCGAAGGCCAGCGCCGCCAGTAGAATGACCGTCGGCAGGGCTGCCCGGAGCCGGATGTGCCGCCGCATTGCCATTGCGCAGAGTAAGATCAGCGCAAGACACACCAGTGCGGCATAGGTCCCATCAAACCAGAGGGACGCTCCCGGCAGAACGGACACCCGGAAAGCCCACTCGTTCATCAGCCATGCCAGCCCTTCGGCAAGGAAGGCTACCGGGCGGCGGATGATCTCAAACAAAGGCAAGCCTTCTGCCGCCAGACCCAGCAGAGCTGCACCGAGGCCGAAGCTCAGCATCGGCCCCACCAGCCAGAGGACGGCCACGCCCGACGCCACGGCCCAGACCGTCGTGCTCATCCCCCGCAGCACCAGCACCGGGAAGGTCGCCGCCGAGGCACAGAGGGAGACGCAGAGCGAGTCCCACACGCCGCCCGCAAAGTGCCGGAAAAGGAGCACCGCGCGGGGCGGTTTCTCCCGGCGGCTTTTCTGTTTCTTCTTTCTGTCGTAATAGCGTTCCCGCCCACGCCCTGCGCACTCAGCACCGGCCAGTGTTCCCATCACTGCCGCAAACGACAGCTCGAAGCCCACGTCATAGACCGCGTACCCGTTGCCCAGACACATAAGGACGCCTGCCGCGCCCAGCGAGGTGAGCGTATCCGCCGGGCCTCCCACCCAGACGCCGAGGGAGCTGACCCAGACCGCCACCGCCGCCCGGAGGACAGAGGGCGTCGCGCCGGTGATGCCCACCAGCAGAAGGGCCGTTCCGGCCCGGAGCAGCGACCTCGCCCGCCGGTAAGCCCGGCTCCGCTCCCGCTCCCGATGGGGCAGAGCATCCAGCAGGCCGCAGAAGATGGTGACGTGGAGGCCGCTCACCACCAGCACATGGGAAAGCCCCGCGCCCCGGTAGGCACTGCGGAGAGTCGAAGTCAGATGGCTCCGGTCGCCCACCACCATCGCGGCCAGAACGCCGCCGGTGTTTTCGGCCATGTCTTTTCGCAGGGCGCGGCTCAGCGCCGCCTGGAGCCGAGCCGTCCGGGCGCGGAAGCTCTCGCTGGGCCCAAGACGAAGCATCCCGGACAGGTATTCCGCGCTGAGGACAATGCCGTCGGCGTAGTCGTCCAGACGCTGGGTGGCATCCGGCACATCCAGCGAAAAGCGGCCCCGGATGCGGCCTCCGGCCTCACATTTGGGCAGACTGGCGCACTCCACCCGGAAGCGGACAGCTTCCCCGTCCACTTTTTCCACCATTAGCACGGCGCTCACCCGGCCCGCTGTGTAAGCGCGGCCTGTGCTCTCCACTTCGGCGGTGAGGGTCACGTCTCTCCCGGCGTAAGCGTCCTGTATCTTTGCCAGCCGTGTGCCGGTCATCTCCATGATGCCGACGCCCAACACTGCACCCAACAACAGACAGACTGCATACCCTCTCGCGGCCCCGCCTCTCCACCAGACCAGCAGGCAGAAGACAACAAAAATTGCCGCAGACGGCAGCAAAAGCCCCATCTGCGGCAAAAATGAGCACAACGCTAACACACCCAGCGCACTCAGGCAGAACGCGCAGAGCGGGCGTCGCATATCGGTTTAGTGGAGGAACAGAGGCAGCGGCTCGAGGAAGATGATGTCCTTGCGCTGGGCAGCATCACCCTCGGCCAGAACGGCGGCCTGACCCACGATGGTACACTGGGTCTGCTCGGCCAGCTCGTCCAGAGCCTTGAGAGAGCCGCCGGTGGAGATAACATCATCCACGACCAGCACCCGCTTGCCGCTCATCTTGTCCAGCTCCTTGCGGTCGATGACCAGCTTCTGCTTGCCAGCAGTGGTGATGGACTGGTCCTCGACGACAACAGGGTCGGGCATATACAGCTTGACGCCCTTGCGTGCGCAGACGTAGGGCTTGCCGCTCTGGCGGCTCATCTCGTGAGCCAGCGGGATGCCCTTGGCCTCAGCGGTCAGCAGGATGTCAAAATCCGGGCATTTCTTGAGCAGCTCAGCGGCAGCAGCCACCGTCAGCTCGGCGTCGCCCAGCATGATGAAGGCCGCAATGTCCATGTGGTCGTTCACCTTGCAGATGGTCAGCTCACGGGTCAGGCCCGCGACATTCAGCGTATAAGTCTTAGCCATATTCAACGATCTCCCTTACTTTTTCGGAATCAGACAGGCAGCTTCTCGCCGCCCAGAACATGGAAGTGCAGATGCTTGACGGTCTGGCCGGCGTCCTCGCCCACATTGGAGATGACGCGGTAGCCGTTGTCGAGGCCCTGCTCCCTGGCAAGCTTTGCGATGACCGCAAAGACATGGCCCAGCAGAGCGCCGTCTTCCTCGGTCAGCGCAGCGGCCGAGGGGATGTGCTTTTTGGGGATGACCAGGAAATGCACCTTGGCCTGCGGGGCGATGTCATAGAATGCCACCACCTGCTCGTCCTCATAGAGCTTCTTCGAGGGGATGTCCCCCGCTGCAATTTTGCAAAACAGACAATCTTCCATGGGAATCGCTCCTTCCTACTATCTATTATCAGGATGCTGCTGTATGTTGTCAAGCCTCTCCCTTTGGGAGAGGTGTCTGCAAAGCAGACGGAGAGGGCAAGGGCGCTGACAAGAAATTAAAAGCACAGCGACACTATCGCTCTGACAAAACTCTTGCCTATCACGCCGCCGCAGCTCTGGGGCCACAGGCTTGCCCTCTCAGTCACCTGCGGTGACAGCTCTCCCAAAGGGAGAGCCAAAAAGGGCTATTATTACTATAAGTACGAACGGCCCTTCTGTCAAGCAGAAAAGGGCTGGCAGAGAAATTTTGAACGGAATTTTTGCCCGGAAAACCATGCCGGATGCAAAACGGGGCTTGACAATAAGCATATCATGGGATATAAAGAAAGAGAGCGTTCTGCGCAGGGAGACAGTCTGCCCGCCAAAGGGGAGGAGGGAAGGGCTGCCATGGTCTGCGCAGCGTGAAGATGCGAAATTAAAGCAAAAGGAGACCGCTATCATGGATACGTTTGAGAAGATCCGCGCACTGCTGGCAGAACAGCTGGACATCGACCCCGCTAAGATCACGATGGACAGTGACATTATGGGCGATTTTGAGGCCGACAGCCTTGACATCGTGGATATGGTGATGACGCTGGAGGATGAGTTTGGCATCGAGGTGCCGGACGACGCCATCGAGAACCTGCGCACGGTGGGTGATGTGGTGAAGTTTGTGGACAGCCACAAGGGCTGAGCGACCAACAAGCAAAAAAGCCCCGCATCCGCGCCTCTGCACACGGCAGAGTAGGCGGCGGGGCTTTATATATGGGTTCGTGCGGAACGATGAGCGTTTGGCGCACGGCCTTGGGAGGATAAGATTAAAATGGCAAAAGACAACAAAAAGCTCGTACAGGCGATCACCAGTCAGGAGGAAAACTTCGCACAGTGGTATACCGACATCTGCGTCAAGGCAGAACTGGTCGAGTATTCCAGCGTGAAGGGTTTCATCATCCTGCGCCCCTATGGTCAGGCGATCTGGGAGCTCATCCAGAAGGATATGGATGCCCGCTTCAAGGCCACCGGCCATGAGAACGTGGCAATGCCCGTGCTGATCCCTGAGAGCCTGCTGCAGAAGGAAGGCGAGCTGGTCAATGGCTTCGCGCCGGAGGTGGCGTGGGTCACGATGGGCGGCTCCGACAAGCTGGAAGAGCGTCTGGCTGTCCGCCCCACCAGCGAGACCATGTTCTGCGACCACTGGTCCCGCGTGCTGCACAGCTACCGTGAGCTTCCCATGAAGTACAACCAGTGGTGCAGCGTAGTGCGCTGGGAAAAGACCACCCGTCCCTTCCTGCGCAGCCGCGAGTTCTGGTGGCAGGAGGGCCACACCATCCACGAGACTGCCGCCGAGGCTGAGGCTGAGACCCAGCAGCAGCTGAACTGCTACGCAGACGTCTGCGAGCAGGACCTGGCCATCCCTGTTGTCAAGGGCCGCAAGACCGATAAGGAGAAGTTTGCCGGTGCCGAGGCTACCTATACCATCGAAGCCATGATGAAGGACGGCAAGGCCCTGCAGAGCGGCACCAGCCACTACTTCGGCGATAAGTTCAGCAAGGCTTACGACGTGACCTTTACCGGCCGCGACAACCAGCTGCATCACCCGTTCCAGACCAGCTGGGGCGTTTCCACCCGTCTGGTGGGTGCCATCATTATGACCCACGGCGATGACGACGGCCTGATCCTGCCCCCGGCAGTGGCCCCCATCCAGGTCGTGGTCGTGCCCATCGCCGCCCACAAGCCCGGCGTTTCCGAGAAGGCCGCCGAGCTGGCTGAGAAGATCAGCAAGTATGCCCGCGTCAAGCTGGACGACAGCGACAACGCCCCCGGCTGGAAGTTCTCCCAGTGGGAGATGAAGGGCGTTCCTCTGCGCCTGGAGATCGGCCCCAAGGATCTGGAAAAGAACCAGTGCGTGCTGGTCCGCCGCGACACCCGTGAAAAGATCTTCGTGAGCCTGGACGAGCTGGAGACCGCGATCCCGGCCCAGCTGGAGGCCCTGCGCAAGGACCTGTACGAGCGTGCCCTCGCCAACCGCGAGAAGCGCACCTGGGCAGCCACCACCATGGAGGAAGTCAAGGAGCTGGCCAAGGCCAACACCGGCTACATCAAGACCATGTGGTGCGGCGACCTGGCCTGCGAGATGAAGATGAAGGAAGAGGCTGGCCTGTCCAGCCGCTGCATGCCCTTTGAGCAGGAGCACCTCAGCGATGTCTGCCCCTGCTGCGGCAAGCCCGCCAGCAAGATGGTCTACTGGGGCGTGGCCTACTAAGCCGCTCCACAGTCAGAGCCTGATCAGATGAAAAAAGCAGCTTTCCCGTCCAACGGGAAAGCTGCTTTTTTTTGTATCTGCCTATTGACAACCGTGTATCTACTGTATATACTGTAAATATACAGATGAAACGGAGGCGGCAGACATGAATCTTTTCATCGATAACAAGAGCGGTGCACCCATCTACGAGCAGCTCTACACCCAGATCAAGAACCAGATTTTGAGCGGGGAACTGCAGCCGGAGGAAGCTATGCCGTCCATCCGGGGGCTGGCGCGGGATCTGCGCATCAGCGTCATCACCACCAAGCGGGCCTACGATGAGCTGGAACAGGAGGGTTTTCTGTATGCGGTGCCCGCCAAGGGCTTTTTCGTGGCGGCGAAGAACACCGAGCTGCTCCGGGAAGAAAACTTGAAAAAAATCGAAGCACACCTGACGGAAGCCGTCCGGCTGGCGGCACCCTGCGGGCTGACCAAACAGGAACTGACCGAAATGTTGGAATTGCTGTGGGAGGAATGAACCATGAACGCATTAGAACTGCACGGCCTTGAAAAGCACTACCCGGATTTTGCGCTGGGGCCCATTGATCTGGAACTGCCCGGCGGCACAGTCTGCGGGCTGATCGGCGAGAACGGCGCGGGTAAGAGCACGACCATTAAGCTGATCCTGGACATGATCGACCGGGAGGCAGGTACCGTGAAGCTGTTCGGGCAGGAGGAAATCACTCCGCTTGCCAAGGCCGATATCGGTGTGGTGATGGGCGGCGAGGGCATCCCCACCTGCCTGACCGCGCCGCAGGTGGGGAAAGTGATGGCGGGCATCTATCCCAATTGGGATGCCGCCGCCTACGCCGACTGGTGCCGCCGCTTTGACCTTCCGGAGAACAAGAAGTACGGCGACTACTCCACCGGCATGAAGATGAAGCAGTGCCTTGCCGTGGCATTTTCTCATCACCCCAAGCTGCTGCTGTTGGACGAAGCCACCAGCGGCTTGGACCCGGTGGTGCGGGATGAGTTCATCGATCTTCTGCTGGACTTTGTACGGGATGAGAACCATGCAATTTTGATCTCGTCCCACATCGTCAGCGACCTGGAAAAGCTCTGCGATACCATTGCCTTTCTGCACAAGGGGAAGCTCCTGCTCTGTGAGGACAAGGACACTCTGCGGGATGAGTACGCTCTTTGGCACGGCACTGCCGGGCAATTGGAGGAGCTGGACAGGAACGCCGTCGTCAGCCATCGGGTGACAGCCTACGGGGCCGAGGCACTGGTGAAAAGGGAACTTGTCCCGTTGGGCAGCACCCTGACACCGGTGAGTATCGAAGAACTGTTCGTTTTGATGGTGAAAGGGGAGAATATGCGATGAAAGGTTTGCTGTTGAAGGATTGGTATCAGGTCAGAACCAGTATGAAAGCCATGTACCTGACGGTTGCATTTGTGCTGGTGATCTGGGTGTTCAGCACATCGAGCGCCTATGTGTTCCCGGTGAGTTATGCGGCCGTTTTTCTGGGCATCTTGCCGATAAACCTGCTTGCCTACGACCAGAGTGTCGGTTGGGTGGAGTATGGCCGGACGCTTCCGGTGAGCAAAAAGACGCTGGTGGCGGAAAAGTACCTCATTGGTCTGTTCTGCGCTGCGGCGGCTGTTGTGATCGGAGGACTGTTCGTAACGGTGATCCCTCTGCGCACCGGAACGGCTCCGGACAAGGATGTGCTGTCCCTGCTGGCGGGCAGTGTGTGTGCCATCCTGCTGATCAACGGTATTTCTCTGCCGCTGCTGTACCGCTTTGGGGCAGAAAAAGCCAGCATGATCTACATCCTGACCTTTGTCGGACTGGGTGCCCTGCTGGGCGGCGGCGGTGCCGTGATGGATGAACTGCAGCAGAACGGCACGGGAAGTGGGCCGCTGCCTGTGCCCCTTTGGCTGGCCGCAGTGCTTCTGCTGGCGGTACTGGCCCTGTATGCTGTGTCCTGGCGGGTGTCGGTGGCATGGTATGGAAAGTATAAGAAGTAGGCTCTTCTTTGTGCAATAGAGCAATAATCCGGTAAAAAAACTGTAAAAGGGGTTGAAAAATCCGGCCCGGCGTAGTATGATAACGGGGCTGAAAGAAAAATCTTACACCAAGGAGGAGTTTGTTTCCATGTCCAGTGACCATACGGATCACCCCAAACAACGCTTCTCCTGCGATGCGGGCCGTGCAAACGTGTTAGCCGCATCCTGAACTGCATGCCCTTTGTACACCGCAGGAGTTGTAACCAGACCGATGCGGTGTATTTTTTATGCCCGGAAACGGGAAACGGAGGGACCAAACCATGCAGAAGAAAAATTATGTGCAGGAGATTCTGGACATCATCCACAGCGGTCTGCCCCAGGCAGAGCTGGCTGAAAAGCTGTCCGATTACCATGAAAACGACCTGGCCGATGCCCTGACGGCCCTGACACCGGAGGAGCGCCAGAAGGTGTACACCGCACTGGGTGTGGATACGGTGGCAGAGATCTTCTCCTATCTGGACGATGCAGAGCCTTACCTGAAGGAGCTGGACCCCGAGCGGGCCGCCCGGGTCATCTCCCACATGGATTCGGACGATGCCGTAGATGCTCTGGATGACCTGGAAGAGGACGATAAGGCAAAGATCGTCCACCAGCTGGACAAGGATGCCGCCGATGATGTGAAGCTGTTGCTCTCCTATCACGAGGACGAGATTGGCAGCTGCATGACCACCAACTACATCTGCATCCGCAGGGATATGACCATCCGGCAGGCCATGAGTGAGCTGGTGAAGCAGGCAGGCGAGAACGATAACATCTCCACCCTGTATGTAGTGGATGAGAACGAGCACTTTTATGGTGCCATTGACCTGAAAGACCTCATCGTGGCCCGTGCAGAGGAGCGCCTGGAAAAGCTGATCGCACGCTCCTACCCCTACGTCACCGACCACGAGAAGATCAGCGACTGCATCGACCGCATCGTGGACTACGCCGAGCGCTCGCTCCCTGTCCTGAACGACAGCGGGAAGCTGCTGGGCATCATTACCTCGGCGGATGTGGTCGAGCTGGTGGACGACGAGATGGGCGATGATTACGCAAAACTCGGCGGCTTGACCAGTGAAGAGGACCTGAACGAGGGTGTGTTCCAGAGTGTGAAAAAGCGCCTGCCCTGGCTGATCGCCCTGCTGTTCCTCGGGATGCTGGTGTCCTCGGTGGTGGGGGCGTTTGAATCGGTGGTGGCGGTGCTGCCCATCGTCATCTGTTTCCAGTCCATGGTGCTGGATATGGCCGGCAATGTGGGCACCCAGTCGCTGGCTGTGACCATCCGTGTGCTGGTGGACGAGAACCTGACCACTGCCAAAAAACTCCAGCTGCTCTGGAAGGAAATGCGGGTGGGCCTGACCAACGGTGCATTGCTGGCCGTGCTGGCGCTGGGCTTCCTGGGCTGCTACATCCACTTCTTCAAGGCCTACGCCTGGGGTGAAGCCTTCCTGCTCTCGGGCTGTGTGGGCGTATCTCTGGTCGTGGCCATGGTGATCTCCAGCCTGGTGGGCACGGTCATCCCCATGCTGTTCCATAAGATCCACATCGACCCCGCCGTGGCTTCCGGCCCGCTCATCACCACCATCAACGACCTCGTGGCCGTCGTGGTGTACTACGGTCTGGCCATGATCGTGCTCATTGATATGCTCCATCTAGGCTGATTTTTGAATAAGAGCAAAGGCTCCGGCACTGCCGGAGCCTTTTTGTGTTTTATCGGTTTTCAATCCAGTACCGCTGGGTCAGCGTCCCGTCGGAAGAGTCGAACATCTCGTCCTCGAGGATGCCGCCGCACGCCTGAATGGTCTTGGCGGAGGCGATGTTATAGTGGTCACAGCAGATGCGCACCTTGGAGATGCCGCGCTCCTTGGCCTTTTCGAGGGTCATGCAGAGCATCTGGCTGGCGTAACCGTTCTTCCGCTCCGAGGGGCGGACGCTGTAGCCGATATGACCGCCGTAGGCCAGCAGATAGTCGTTGAGGTGGTGGCGCAGGTTGGTCATGCCGACAAGATGTTCCTGCTCGTCCAGAGCCAGATACTGGGTGGCCGGTACGAACCCGGCAGGCGTGGTGGCTGGGTCTTTCAGCTTGCGGATGTTAGCCAGCCACTGGTCGAATTCATCGTATTTGTCCAGCGCCGAAGTGCCGTCCATCCGGGAGCTGATGGCAAGAAACTCTTCCCGGTAGGCCATGACCTGCTCCCGGTCGCCCTCGTCCGGCTCCCGCAGGTGGAGCTTCTGGGGCGGCGTATGACGAGCTGCGGCGCGGAAGTCCGGTGCTTTCATCAGGCCGTGGCGGTTGCAGTAGAAGTAGAGTACGCCCGCACCGGTGATTTTGAAACGGCAGCTGGCGTCTCCCTCAGGGTAAAGTTTGACCAGCTGCAATTTGTCGCCGGTGAGGCAGGCAATGAAGGAAATGTAGTGGTCTTTGGTCATGGGGTGGTGGATGGTGACGAAAAGCTCATCTTCCACCCGCTCGAGCGTCAGCTGATGGTGTTCGTCGGCGTCGTCCGCCTCAGAGATGTCCAGCGGCGGCAGGGTGATGCCGCAGCAGCTCACCACAGCCTGCCCGGTGGCGTGGAGCACAT
>OHEX01000826.1_pt1 | contig 12862 bp, 11 predicted proteins | sample 1567361 | NCBI WGS metagenome assembly OHEX01 (sample SAMEA3879585, study PRJEB24766) | human gut metagenome | biome: human-associated habitat; feature: feces | place: USA | collected 1985/1987 | reverse complement strand
AGGAATTCACGAGTCGGTATCGGCCGAATTCATGCTGACGCGCTTCCTCGGACTGGGGGTCACCGTCGGCGGGCAGTGGCTGATCGTCGATTCGCCCGACGTGGACGACGGGGCCGAGCTGAACTTGGCCGGCATCTTCCGGGTTCAGCTGGGCGGAGGAATCCGGTTCTATTTTTAATGCCGGCCGGGCGCAATAATTGCAGGTTATTTAACGTTGTGTCTTTTAGACGCAAACAAAACAGTTAGGATAATGAGCAAAGGTAACAAAATGGATCAGGCGGCGCTTCGCTATCATAGTGAGGGCCGTCCGGGGAAGATAGCGGTCGTACCGACGAAGCCCTATCACACGCAGCATGACTTGTCACTGGCCTATTCGCCCGGCGTCGCAGCCCCGTGCCGCGCCATCGAGGCCAATCCCGACGACGTGTATCGCTACACCAACAAAGGCAATCTGATAGCAGTCATTTCGAACGGCACCGCCGTCCTCGGACTGGGTAATATCGGCGCTCTGGCAGGCAAGCCCGTGATGGAAGGCAAAAGCATGTTGTTCAAGACGTTCGCAGACATCGACGCTTTCGACATCGAAGTCGATGAGACCGACCCCGAAGCGTTCATCCGCACGGTCAAGGCCATCGCCCCGACCTTCGGCGGCATCAACCTCGAAGACATCAAGAGCCCTGAGTGCTTTGAGATCGAAGAGACCTTGGAGCGTGAGCTGGACATCCCCGTCTTCCACGACGACCAGCATGGCACGGCCATCGTCGTCACCGCTGCCCTCATCAACGCCCTGCGCGTGGTGGGCAAAAAGATGGAGGACGTGCACATCGTCCTGAACGGCCCCGGCGCTGCCGGTACTGCCATCATCAAGATGCTGATGACCGCCGGTGCCAAGGATATCGTGGCCGTGGACCAGTTCGGCACCCTGTACAAGGGCTGCAACAGCGCCGAGGCCCACAAGAACTGGCTGGGCGAAGTGACCAACCCCCGCCAGATCAAGGGAGGCCTGAAAGAAGCTCTTGAGGGCGCAGACGTCTTCATCGGCGTGTCCAAGCCCGGCATCCTGACCACCGAGCTGTGCAAGACCATGAACAAGGACGCCATCGTCTTTGCCATGGCCAACCCCACCCCCGAGATCATGCCCGACGAGGCCAAGGCCGGCGGCGTCCGCGTCATGGCCACCGGCCGCAGCGACTTCCCGAATCAGGTCAACAACGTCCTCTGCTTCCCGGGCCTCTTCAAGGGCGCTCTGAGCGTCCGCGCCCGCGACATCAACGACAAGATGAAGCTGGCCGCCGCCTACGCCATCGCGGACCTCATCACCGACGATGACCGCAGCGAAGAGAACATCATCCCCGGTGCCTTCGACCCCCGCGTGGCTGAGGCTGTGGCGAACGCTGTGGCAGAAGCTGCCCGCGAGAGCGGCGTGGCCCGCTGTTAACAGAACTAGAAAAGGAGGCTTTTTATTATGACCAGCGAAAAGAAAAATGTCTACAAGCTATTTAATCTGCCGTGGTATATTTTTGCCATCTTCGCCGTCATTGTGATTATTGCCACCTATACCGGAACGCTTCCCGGCGGCATGGCTGGCTGTTTTGCCTTTATGATTGTGCTCGGCACCATTCTTTACGAAATCGGCGAGCACGCTCCGATTATCCGTTCTTACTTGGGCGGCGGCGCTATCGTGGTCATCTTTGGTTCCGCACTGCTCAACTATTTCCATCTTCTGCCTACCGTCGTCGGTACTACGGCGGACGGCACCAAAATCTACAATTTCGTCGAGGGTTTTGACTTGGTCGCTTCCATCAACACCTTTTTCAAACCCACCGGCGCATTCCTCGACTTCTACATCGCAGCCCTTATCACCGGCTCCATCCTTGGCATGAACCGCAAACTTCTGGTCAAGGCAGCTGCCCGTTATTTCCCCGCCATCTTTGGCGCTATCATCGTGTCCTTCGGCCTCACCGCTATCGTCGGCACCGTTATGGGCTTTGGTGCCATCAAGTCCGTCCTTCTGATTGCTCTGCCCATCATGGGCGGCGGCATGGGCGCTGGCGCTGTTCCTCTTTCCAAGATTTTTGAGTCCTCCGGCACAATGACCGCCGCAGAGGCCATCTCCATCATGACCCCCGCTGTTGCGATTGGCAACGCAATCTCCATCGTTCTGGGCGGCATCCTTGTCAAGGTCATCCACAGCAAGGAACTCAACGGTCAGGGCAAGCTGATGCGTTCTGCCGACGCCGCAGATGAGCTGGGTGTCAGCGAAGAAATGCAGGCCAAACGTGACCACATCGATGTGCGCAACATGGGCATTGGTATGTTCATCTCCTGCTCCTTCTTTGCATGGGGCTACATCGTCGCAAAGATTTGGGATACCTTGGTTCCTTCCATCAGCATCCACGCTTACGCATGGATGATTATCTCCGTGGCCGTCTGCAAGATTTTCAACATCATCCCCGAAGACATTGAAGTGGACTGCTACCAGTGGTTCCAGTTCATCATGAAGAACCTGACCCCCGCCCTGCTGGTTGGTATCGGCCTGTGCTATCTGGAACTTGGCACTGTCATCAGCAGCTTCAGCCTTACCTATCTGGTTCTCTGCTTCCTGTCCTGCATCGGCGCTTTCCTTGGTGCCGCTCTGGTTGGCCGTTTGGTTGGCTTCTACCCCGTCGAGGCTGGCGTTACCGCAGGTCTGTGTATGTCCAACATGGGCGGCACCGGCGACGTGGCCGTTCTGTCCGCTGCTGACCGCATGGAGCTGATGCCCTTTGCACAAATCTCCTCTCGTCTGGGCGGTGCAATCATCATGGTCGTCGGCAGTCTGCTGCTGTCGGTTCTGGGCAGTCTGCTCTGAGATTTTTCCCACGATTTCTCCCTGAGTTTCCATTCTTTCACCGCGTTTTCTCCCCCTTTTCCGAAATTCACATCATACCACATTAACCCCTTAGAGGGGCATTAAAAGCCCCGAAGCCACCGGGCTGCCGTGCAGAAGATTTTCTGGATGGCAGCCCGGTGCTTTGTTTGGGTTTATTGCTTTTGGGGAGATTACGCGGGAGCTAGGCTGCGGGGTTATTTCTAGCTTATCGAATAACAGTATACCGAGCACAACAGCACATACAGCTCATTTGCCAAATACTTCAAGCTGATTCAAAAGTCTCCTTTTTATTTTTGGATGCAACAAAAACCGCCCCAACTTCCTGTTACGGAAACTGGGGCGGGTTTATTTTACTTATGAAGTTTTATGTGTGCTCTCTCAAGTGCTCACGCAATTACTTGCGGGGAGACTTAATCGCAACCTGAGCGGGTGCCAAAATTGCAGGGCGTTCGCACGTACTTACATCTGGTACAATGCCACCATCAGCGGCATCGTGACGATACACAGCAGGGTCGTTACCACATTGATCGCGCTGGCGTAGTCTGCATCTTTGCCGTACACCTGCGCCATCTGGGTCAGTGTGGACGCGGACGGCGTGCAGATGGCAAGCAGTGTAACCAGCAGTATTGTTCTGCCCTCCGGCACTAGTGCTGCAAGGCTGCTGTATTTCAACAGTACGATTCCTATCAGCGGGATGCCCACCAGACGCAGCAGCGTGATCCACCATAGTCTGTGATAGCTTAGCAGTTTTTTCAGGTCCATTTCTGCGATCAGCATACCGAGTATCAGCATTCCCATTGGACCAACCATACTGCTGATTGAATCCACCGCATCCTGCACAGGTGCAGGCAACTGGATCCGCAGCAGGAACAGCAGCACCCCAGCAAAAATGGCGATCATGTTGATATTGGTCAGAATCTTTTTCAGGTCGATTCCTTTTTCTCCGCAGAGCTTCATTTTAGCATGGCTCCACAGCAGAAAAAGCTGCACCGAAAGAAATGCGCTGGTGTAAATGACCCATTCCTTGCCCAGAATGGCCGTCACAATGGGAATAATAAGGTTCCCTGCGTTGGAATAGATCAGCGAGGTCTCCTCTACACCATCCAGTTTCAGCACCTTGCCCAGAAAGCCAACCACCACGATCAGAACCAGATGCAGCAGCGCTGACGTAGCCAGTGCCAGCAGCAGACCGTTCAGAATCTCGGGCTGATACTCCACCTGAAACGACGAGATGATCACACATGGCATGACCAGATATAGTGAGATCATGGAGAGCACCTTGCTGTCCTGACTGCGGACGATGCCGCAGCGCACCAGCACAATGCCCAGAGCCATGACCAAAAACAGTGAAAGGATCTTTTTTGCCAGAATCAAGCTTATCATATTGATATTCCTTTGCGGCAGCTGTTGTACGTGCTGCACTCTCACACAAAAAAATCAAGTGCAGTATTTTTCTTGTTGTTTTGAAAAATACTGCACCGATCTTTTTTATTTGATTAGTCCTCGGCGGGAAGTTCCAGATCCTGTCCGTTGGAAGCGATCACCTTTTTGTAATACTCGAAGGAATCTTTCTTCCGACGCTGCAGGGTTCCGTTGCCCTGATTATCCTTATCCACATAGATAAAGCCATACCGTTTTTCCATCTCGCCAGTGCCGGCACTCACGATATCGATGGGCCCCCACCAAGTGTAGCCGAAGATATCACAGCCGTCAGCCACAGCCTGCTGCAAAGCTTCGATGTGCTTTTTGAGGTACTCCATGCGGGCAGTATCCCGGATGCGGCCATCCGAGTCAATGGTGTCTGCCGTACCAAGGCCGTTTTCAGCAATGAACATGGGCTTCTGGTAGCGGTCATACAGTTCGTTGCAGACGAATCGCAGACCCACCGGGTCGATTGGCCAGCCCCACTTGGATTTTTCCAGATAGGGATTGTCCGCACCTACGTGACCGCCCGTATTGGAGCGGATCTTCATGCCGGCAATGTGGGTAGAGGTCATGTAGTAACTGAAAGCCAGATAGTCGTTGGTGTTCTGTGCAATCAGCTCAAGATCACCCGGCTCCATCTGCACCTGTACGCCCAGCTCTTCCCACTTGCGATCGATGTAAGAGGGGTAACGGCCGCGCAGCATCACATCCGAGAAGAACAGCGAACGCTGACGAAGCTGATAGGTTTCCATCACATCCTCCGGGCGGCAGGTGTTGGGATATGCTGTGCTCAAAGACAGCATGCAGCCGATCTTTGCACCCGGTATCATCTCATGGCAGGCTTTGACAGCCAGTGCATTGGCCACAAACATATTGTGTGCAGCCTGATACTGCCGCTGCGGTGCACTGGCATCATCTGCCACCACCATGCCGGCTGCCAGATAAGGCAGCTTGAGGGTGTTGTTGATCTCGTTGAAAGTCATCCAGTACTTGACCTGATCCTTGTAGCGCTCAAACAGCACCTTGCAGTAGCGCTCAAAGAAGCCGACCAGCTTGCGGTTGTCCCAGCCACCGTACTTTTTGACCAGCGCCAGCGGAGTCTCAAAGTGAGAGATTGTGATCACCGGTTCAATGCCCCAGCGGTGCAATTCCCGGAACATATCCTCGTAGTAGGTCAGACCCTTCTCGTTGGGCTCAGCATCGTCGCCGTTCGGGAAAATGCGACTCCATGCAATGGAGGTGCGCAGGCATTTCATGCCCATCTCGCCAAACATGGCAATATCTTCTTTGTAGTGATGATAGAAGTCGATCGCTTCATGAGAGGGATAGACGTGACCCTCATGCAGTTCCAGCGCCGGATCCAGCTTGATGAAACGATCTTTGCCGGTCTCCAACAGGTCGCAGATCTCTAAGCCCTTTCCATCTTCCAGATAAGCGCCCTCGCACTGGTTTGCCGCCAGTGCGCCGCCCCATAAGAAGTTTTTTGCAAAGGTTTTCACAGCAGTTCTCCTTTTATCAGTTCTGAGCGGCCTGCTCTGCTTCTGCCTGCTTATTGGCAACGATCATGAAGGGGATATACACCAGAGTTGCCAGTGCCAGACCAATAATCTGTACCACAACACCCTGCCAGCCGTGGCCAATCAGTGCACTCAGCAGTACGGGCGTACCAAAGGCAACGTCAACGGTGTTGCAGGGCATAAAGCCAATCGTGCTTGCAAACAGTGCAGTACCGGAGCACAGCATAACAGAGAGGATGGAGGGAATCAGCATGGTGGTGTTCAAAACCAGAGGCAGGCCAAAGACCATGGGCTCGCTGATGCCGAACAGTGCGGGGCCAATGGCAACTTTGGCAACAGCGCGATAATCTTCACGCTTAGACACCAGGAAGATGGCCAGACAGACGGGCAGAGAAACCGGCAGAACCACAAATGCGACCCAGAAGCCGTAGGTGATTGGAGAGGACGGAGTCTGACCAGCAGCAACAGCGGCAACGTTTGCAGCCAGAGCAGCAGCCAAGAACGGGTCACGCACAGGCTTGATGATCAGGTCACCATGGATACCCAGGAACCAGAATGCACGGCAGACCAGAATGATGATGAACAGACCGGCAGGACTCTGGAATGCATTCTCCAGAGGATGCTGGATGGTGGTGTAGATCCAGTCGGTCAGGTACTGGCCGCTGATCTGACGGAATGCGTAACCGCCAACGGAAACACCCAACAGGGTGAGCACGATGGGGATCAGAGCGTTGAAAGAAGTAGTGATAGCAGTGGGAACAGATGCCGGCATCTTGATCTTGAGCTTATCGAAGGTCATCAGGAAGGCGAACAGCTGGCTTGCCAGAATGGCGACCAGCATACCCACGAACAGACCCTGAGAACCCAATGCTGCACCGGGCAGGCCACTGGCGGTGCCAGTCTTGTCGTCCACCACTACAGAGACGATCTGCGGGCAGATGGTCAGATAGGAAGCCAGCGCCATAATAGCGGAGATGTGCTCCGGCACATTGTTCTTCTTGCCCAGCTTGAGACCGATCAGGAACACGATGGGCAGGGTCATGCAAGACAGCGTTGCAAAGTTTGCAGCGGTAAAGATAGGCTTCAGTGCTTCCAGTGCGGGAACCCACTTGGCAAGGCCGGTAGTGGTGCTGCACAGGATGGTGTTGAACAGGTTCATGAACGAGCCAACGATAACGAACGGCATGTAGATGGTGAACGAATCCTTGATTGCACCAAGGAACTTGTTTTCGTCCACTTTTTCGGCCACCAGGCTCATGCCATCAACGAACTTGTCGCTAAATTTACTCATGTTTTTTCTCCTCCAAAAGGGATTTTCCAAACAACTCAGCCGTTGTTCACCAGATCCTCGGCCTGCTTCAGAATGGTAGCACCGTTGCAGCGGCCATAGGCCAGTGCATCAATGACCGCCACCGGTGCACTGTCACCCACAGTTGCCTTGACCTTGCGCTGCAGATGGCGCACCTGCGGGCCCAGCAGCAGCACATCAAAGTTGCCAACGTTCTCCGCAATCTTGTTCTGATCCACAGCCCAGATCTCATAGTCCTTGCCCTGCTCCTTTGCAGCGTCCTTCATCTTCTGGACGACGACGCTCGTGGACATTCCCAAGCAACAAGCCAGCATGATTTTCATAACGATCCTTCCTTTCTTGTGTTCCGTGTTTATTTATGATTCTGCTTATAGAGTTCAATGAACTCTTCTGCAAAATCGATGGACATGATTGCCATGGTCAGGTGATCCTCTGCGTGGATCAGCACGATGTTCAGTTCCACGCTCTTGCCCTGAGCTTCGCTCTGCAGCATATCGTTCTGTACATCGTGCGCCTTGGCCATCTGCTCTCTTGCTTCGGCCAGATTTTTTTCGGCCTGTTCAAAATTGCCGTTGCGGGCCTCCTCGATTGCCATCAGTGCCAGTGATTTTGCATCACCAGCGCAGGCGATAATTTCAAATGCAACTTCGTACTTCTCGTCATCAACCATTTTCTTGTTCCTCCAGTCCTTGTTCTTTTTGTCTCAGCAGCTCCAACAGGACCTCGAACCGGCGCTCTGCGATCAATTTGCAGATGCAGGCTTCATCGACCATAAGCTGCGCAACAACCTGATAGAATTTTTGCAGTTTTGCGGTGGCATCGTCCGCGATGGACACCAGAAATACCACCTGTACCTTTGCTTCGCCCCACTGCACGGGCTTGTCCAGAATGGCAAGGCAGACGAAGGTATCTTTGCTGACTGCCTTCCACGGATGCGGCATTGCCACCAGCCCACCAAACGAAGTGGCGGCCAGCGATTCCCGCTTTTTCACGAGCTGTAAAAAATCATCCGGCAGCTTTTTTTTGCCGCACACGAACCGGCACATCTGTTCCAGTACCTGCTCCCGTGTTTCGCAGTTGAGATGTGGCAGAAATAGCTCCGAGCTGAAATATTCTTCCACAGTCCCCTTTTTGCCCTGCATCAAGAGCTTTTTCATCTGGGTCAGTTCTTTTTCGGTGGGGAAGAACTGGATCTGTCGGATGGGCACCGGGACATAAATGGGAATAGGCACCGTGGAAAACACATAGTCGATCTTACTGAAGTTCACGCTCCGCAGCCCGATCACGTCACAGGTCTGTACCCGGCCCAAATTCTTGCCGAATTTCTGCTGGTAGCGGTAAGCCAGCAGCTGGGCGCTGCCTTTGCCGCTGGCGCAGACGATCAGGATGTTTTTAGGTGCCCACTCTTTGGCCTTCTGCCGTTCCAGTGCCAGCGCAAAGCTGACGGCGATATAACCGATCTCGTCCTCCTTGATGGGGTTCGGGCTGACGTCTTGCAACACGCTGCACGCCTGCGTGGCCATCTCGTAGGCCAGCGGATACTCCCGCTTGATATCCTGCAGGATCGGGTTCTTCATCCGCATCCCACTCTTGATCCGCGCCAGCAAGGGCACCATGTGCATGCACAGGCCCATGCGCAGTTCCAGATTGTCCCGGAAGTCGATGCGGAACGCCTCGTAGATATGCTCGATCATATCCGATACGATGCGGTTGACCTCCTGCGGAATCACCAAATTTTCATCCGAGGTCATTGCGTTTGCCCGGTACATCTGTTTGCCGTTCAGATGCATAGCAATGTAGCAGACCTCCGGCAGTGGAAAAGCCACGCCCGTCATGTTTTCGATCTGTACGGCGATGTGGCTGGCCACTTCTAGGATCCGCTCCGGAAGGTCTGCCTGCATACCATCCGAGCTTTCTATCGCGTGCCCCGTGCGGATGCGCTCCACTGCAACCTCAAGGTGGACCGCCAGATTATCCAGCGCCATCGTGGACATGGCGAATTTTTCTTTTTCCAGCACCCGGCTGACCAGCTCCTGTATCTGCTGCCCGACCGGGCGGCTCTCGTCCCGCTGTGCCGCAATGCAGATCCTACGGTTCGTCTCACGGCCTACCACGCAGATGCCGTAGCCCGGTTTGCGGCGGATGCTCAGCCCGTATTCCGCCAGCTGCCGCTCCACTTCGCGCAGATCGTTGGAGATTGACCGCCGCGACACGAAAAACTGCTCGCTTAGATCATCCAGCTTGGAATAGCCATCCTTTTCCAGCAGATACTGTCTCAGCCGCTGTATCCGCTCCTGTGCGTCCTGCGGGATGCCGGTCTGTTCTCCCTGCTGTGGTTTGCTGCCCGACACATACGTCTGTGCATCCGTGATCTCAATGCCGAACCCCCTGCCGGGTTTGGCTGTGATGCAAAAGCCATTTTCCTGCATTTCCTTTGCGTAGGTCTTAATCAGGCTCCGCACTGTTTTGCCGCTGAGTTTCAGTTGTGCGGCCAGTTCATCCGCCGTCATAGGGCCACTTTGGTCCAGTATTTCAGCGATCGTCCAGATCCGCTCGTCCATCTTTTCACCTCCCCCGGCCTGTTGATTAGCACATTTATTTTCTTATCACTGTTAAAATTATAGCATTTTTGCTCAATTCGTTCCACGTCCAGAATTTCCACATCCACTCCGGAAATTGTTGCATGTATATTTTACCGTTTGGATATTCTGCCAGTCAACACAAAAACCGCCCCGGCTTCCTGCTTCGGAAACCTGATATGCTACCCCTAGAGTAGACAGAGTAAAAACAAAACTCTGAATACTCTGGGGGTATTTTCATGTCAAGGAAGAATAAAAGCTATCTGGCAGAATTGAAATATCAAGCAGTAGGCGATTATCTGAGTGGAGAAGGTCCGCTACGGGAAATTTGCAAAAAATATGGAATCCGAGATAAACATACGTTACAAGACTGGATAAAGTTGTATAATAGTCATAAGGAACTGAAATGTCACACAGGAGGCAGCCGTATGACCAAAGGAAGAGATACAACTTACGAGGAACGAATCGCGCTCGTTCATGAGTGCATTGAGAATGGCTACAACTACACCGGGATGCTTTGTCCCTGCTGGGGCAAGCTGGCAAAGGCAGCGGCCACCAGCCCGTCGCTGATCTGAAGCTCACAGCCATAGGCCGGAAATGACAATCCGCGAAAATCGACAAAAATCGCCCGGCAGGCCGTAAACCTACCGGGCGACGATTTGAAGCGTTTTGTTGTTTTCTTACATGGTATAGTTCATACTCATAGCCGGAATATTCCCGTGGCGGGGCAAGGCTTTTTTTAAGCGGTAGAAGTGGATTAGATAACAGCATGGCGGCGTCCTCCCGTGGGCCGCCATGCCTTTAACTGCTGGGAATGACAGAAAGAAAGCAGCGGCCTTGATTTCTCAAAACCGCCACCAGTGAATATAAATTAAGCGTGAAAATGGGTCTGCCCAGCAGCGGTTTTTTTCTTTTCTGCCGCTGGGCAGATGTTTTTTCTTTAGATACATGATAAGAGACTAACTATTAAAAGTCAAGCCCCAAAATGAAAAAATCCGTCAACGATTCGCTGCCCCTGACAAACAGCATTCAAATGCTGAAATCAGAGCAGCGAGGGCGACGGAGAGAATAGCAAAGCAAGCCCGGCCAACCCTCGCAGAAACAGAATAGCATTTGAATGCTTCGGTTTGTCAAGGGTTCGCTGCGCCAGCTAAGTTGTTCTTGGATTTGGCTCAGGCTCTGGAGAAAATCAGGCAGCTGTAAGATATACTTTTCCAGACTTCTGCAAAGCGTAGATCAGCCGCACGAGTTTCTTTGTGGCATGAGACAGGGCAACATTATAGTGCTTACCTTCAGCACGTTTTTTGGCAAGGTATTTGGCAAAGACAGGATTCCAATGACAAACGTACTTGGTTGCGTTGTAAAGGGCATATCGCAAATAACGTGAACCACGCTTTTCCATATGAGCGTAACAGTTTGTAAGTTTTCCTGACTGGTATGTAGATGGAGAGCAACCAGCGTAAGCAAGGATTTTGTCAGGAGATTCAAAGTTGGAAAAATCACCGATTTCAGCAAGGATCATGGCTGCTGACTGGATACCGACACCGGGAATAGAAAGAATCGGTGGATGCAATTCATCCATGATTTGCAGAATCGAATCTTCAATTTCGTCGATCTCGGAGGTGAGTTCCTTAATGAGTTTAATAGTGTGCTTCAATTCCAGAGATTTGGCAGGCATGACAGATCCAATAGACGATTTGGCTGCCTCTCGAATCTGGATGGCCTTCTCTTTTCCGTAGTGCCCCTTGGACGCTATTGAAAGAAGGTTTGTCAGCTTGGTAAGATGGGCTTCTGAAATTTGCTTTGCACCGGGATATTCGCTGAGAAGAGCATAGACCGAAACACCGTGGAGAGAGGGAACGAGCTTTTCCAATTCCGGGAACAGGATCGTGACCAGTCTGGACACTGACTGCTTCAGCTTGGCTCTTTCACGAACCTTATCGAATCGGTATCTTGTTAGTGACTTTAACTCTTCGTTGTGGTATGCTGTATCCGTGTAGGACTTGAGGTCTACATCGGACAATAGCATAGTTGCAATCGTTCTTGCATCCACACGATCGGTTTTGGTTTTGCGAAGGCTGAGACTTTTTCGGTACAGGTTGGTGTGCAAAGGATTCATGACATAGACGGCCAGGTCATTGTCAAGAAGAAATCCAAGAATGTTGTAGCTGTAATGTCCGGTAGCCTCGAGCCCTACTTTTATTTTGTCTGACTTTTTGGTACAGTTTCGAATCGTTTGAAGCAGCTGCTTAAATCCATCCATGTTGTTGGGGATGGTAAAGCAGTCAGCACGAACCATTCCGTCTGAATCAAGAATACAGCAGTCATGCTTATGTATCTAACTCTTCATCAGAGCGTCTTATCCACTGATCTTCTTCGTGTTTATATATCTCGACAAAAAAAGCACTGTAAACTTTTTTGTTTTCTATGCGGATGGAATCACCCCAATATCTGGTATTCCAATCAAGCCATTTCAGAATCCATTCAACTTTTTCCTCGATTTAGTACGGGAACCAGTTTTCAACATCAATAGGATCTAAATGTACAGGAAATCCATATAGGAAGAGTCCTTTTTCATGGCTTTCCTTTAATCTCGCACAAGCGTCCTTGGAACGAGTCGAAAAGAAACCATAATCTTTACTGAGGTTATTAAATCCATTATAAGCAAGATATGATGAAAGGTGATTTCGGTTGAAGTGAGAAAAATCACAATACTGTGGGAGATATTCATACCTACCACAGATGGGGCAAACATACAATCGACTATGCGGATTCGCAATCAATTCTGTTTTTATGCTATTTCCGCAAAAGATACAGTTCGAATATGTAGTGTTATCCATATGAGTTTTCTCCTTTTCTTTTTTATTTATTATACACATATTCTTAGAATAGGGCAATATCATCGTTGACAACAACCATATGTACGCCGCCCGCGGGCGGCAAAAGTCAGTCCGGGGGAAATTCCAGCTCGGCAAACTCCGCATCGGTCAGCAGTTTCAGCTTTTCGATAACGCCCTCCGACAGCTCACGCAGGGCGGTTTCATCGGGCATCAGGTAGCACTGCATCAGCCGCAGTTCGTGGATAAGCCCCAGCCGGGTGCCGGTGTTGTAGAGCATCATCAGCATCAGTTCTTCATGGTTAAAGTTCATGGGCATTCCC
>OHEX01000820.1_pt1 | contig 12934 bp, 9 predicted proteins | sample 1567361 | NCBI WGS metagenome assembly OHEX01 (sample SAMEA3879585, study PRJEB24766) | human gut metagenome | biome: human-associated habitat; feature: feces | place: USA | collected 1985/1987 | reverse complement strand
TGGTGCTGGTGAACGGCACGGACATCTGGACGGAATACGGCGTGTTCCTGGTGGAAGACCGGCGCGGCGGCATGGAGAACCTGACGGCCATCCTGACCCCGAGCAAGGCCAAGAAGGATACCGCCGTGGACATACGGGAAGAGGACGGTGAGAAATACTCTGCAGTTCTTAACCCCAAGAACGAGGCGCGGGACGTGACGCTACACTTTGCCCTGTACAACAAGACCCAGGCAGGCTGGATGAAGCAGTACTTTGCCTTTGTGAATTTCCTGAAGCGGGGAAAGGACGGCTGGCTGGAGATCCGTTTTCCCCAGCTGGACCTGCAACTGCGGGTGAAGTATGCCGACTGTACGAAGTTTACCCCGCTGACCTATCTGTGGACGGAAGGCGTGCATGCCGGAAAGTTCCGGGTAAAGTTCCGGGAACCGAAACCGATTATATAACCATTCAAACGCTATTAGAATATGCTTCTAACGATATATGACAAAGCCGGGAACAAGCGTGCGGATGTGGCCGTGAACGACAGCTCGACGCAAAGCAAGGAGGTACAGGGAGACAATGTGCTTTCCCTATCGTTCAGCTACTATGATTTTCTGCCCCTGGACGTGAACGACTACACGGACTATCTGGGCGAACGGTACTGGCTGACGGAACGCTACACGCCGAAGCAGGTGAACGAGGGCGAGTGGGACTATGACCTGAAACTGTACGGCGTGGAGAGCCTGATCAAGCGGTTCCTGGTGCTGGAGACGACGGACGGGGACACGAACCCCTTGTTTACCCTGACAGCCATGCCCCGCGAGCATGTGGCGATGGTGGTGAAAGCAATCAATGACGGCATGGGCCACATTACCGACTGGAAGGTGGGTACGGTGGAAGGTACGGAGCTGATTACGATAGACTACGAGGGGATGTACTGCGACGAAGCCCTGAAAGCCATTGCCGAAAAGGCCGGCGGCAAGGTGGAATGGTGGATTGAGGGGCAGACGGTGAACGTGTGCCGCTGTGAACACGGGGAAGAAATCGCCCTGGGGTACGGCAAGGGGCTGACCTCGCTGGAAAGAGACACCGGCAACACGGCTAAGTTCTACACCCGCCTGTTCCCGGTAGGTTCGACCCGCAACATCGATGCGGAGAAATACGGCAGCCCGAGGCTGATGCTTCCCGGCGGCAAGAAGTACATCGAGCAAGGTGTGGAGGAATACGGCATCTATGACCATTACGAACAGGATGCCTTCAGCGGTATCTACCCACACCGGGTGGGTACGGTGAGCTCGGTACGCAGCGAGGAGGTGACGGACGAGGAAGGGAACAAATTCACCATCTATTACTTCCGGGACGGGGAACTGAACTTTGACCCCAACCTGTACGAGCTGGCCGGCGAGACCAAACGTGTGTCGTTCCAGACGGGCGACCTGGCCGGGCTGGGAGAAAGCGATGACCACTACTTTGAGGTGAACTACGACAGTGCGGCAAGGGAATTTGAACTGATTACCATCTGGCCCTACGATGACGACACCCAGCTGCCGGGCGGCAAGCTGGTGCCCCGAGCAGGCGACACCTATATCCTGTGGAACATCCGGATGCCGGATGAGTATTACCGGCTGGCCGAAGAGGAATTTGCGGCAGCGGTTGAGGAGTACAACCGGGACCACTGGCTGGACATTGCCGCTTACAAAGCCCCGACAGACCCGGTGTACATCGAGGAGCACGGCATCGACCTGTTTGTGGGCAGACGGGTGAAACTGGAGAGCCGGAAGTATTTCCCGGAAAAAGGCTACCGGCAGAGCCGTATCACCAGAATCAGCCGCAAGGTGAACGAACCCGGGCAGATGGACATCGAGATAAGCGATGCGCTGCAGGTGGGCAAGTTCGACAAGGTGACGGACAGCATCGGTTCGCTGAAAAGCTATACGAAATCAAAGACGGAAGGCGCTGCCCTTCCGGACATCATACGAAGCTGGGACAAGACGCTGCCCACGGACAACAACCTGTTTTCCGCCCGGCGCAGCCAAAAGGAGTTTCTGAACAAGAACCAGCCGGACACAGCCAAAGAGCCCATCCGTTTTCTGAAGGGTGTGAGCTTTGGCGAGGCTGCCGGCGGCAAGTCCTGCGGCAGCGTGGACGGTGAGGGCAATGCCGAGTATCTGACTGCCGTGATCCGCGAACTGCTGCGCAGCACAGAGTTTGTGGACGGGCTGACCGGTGAGGGCTGGCAGCTGTGGATTGACCAGCTGACCGGACTGACGAACTTGACGGTGGACAAAGTGACTGCCCGGCAAAGTCTGGTGGCGCTGGAACTGCTGATTGAGCAGGTGCGCAGCGTGTGCGGCCAGCTGGTGGTGTCGGCAGCCAACGGCAAGATCAAAGACGTGGTGAAGCAGGGCGACAACTACCGCATCGTGTTTGAGCAGGAATCGGGTTTTGTGGCCCATGACCTGATGCGCTGTGCGGTTACAGGCGGAACAAAACTCAAATCCTACTGGGTGGAGGTGTCTTCTGTAATAGCCGATGGTGTGCTGGTTCCGGTAAGCGAGTTTGGCGGGGTGAAGCCGGAGGCTGGCGATGAATGCGTGCTGATGGGTAACACGGAAAACCCGCTCCGGCAGAACCTTATATCCATTGCGGCCACGGAGGACGGGCAGCCCCGTATCGACATTCTGGACGGTGTGAAGGCCAAGAACTTCAACGGCTGTCTTCGTTGCCGGCTGGGTAAGCTGGACGGCATCAAGAGCAGCGCTTTCCCGGCAGACAAACAGCCGAAAGGAAACGGCCTGTATGCCGACAACGTGTGGCTGAAGGGTACGTTCGTGTTGATGACGGGCGAGGACATCCTGACGCGGTTTGAGATAACTGAGGGGAAAATCCATTCGGCCGTGGAAAGTTTGCGCAAGGAAATACGCGAAGACCAGAGCTATTTGGACAACAGCAGTTTTGCCGACGGCATGGACAAATGGAAGACGGGCAGCAAGGCTACGCTGTTCACCCTGGGCGGACGCTGGATCTGGGCGAACGGCGGTCCTTACGGCACGAAGCCGGACGGGCATGCCGAGATACGGACCGACGGCAAGGTGCCTTATGCCTATATCCGGAACAGCTATATCATGCAGAAACTGGAGGACTTCCGGCTGGTACCGGAGTACCGGCAGACGAACAGCCAGGGCGAACGGGTGCCCGGCGTGGTGTATCTGTCCTTCAGTTACCGGGTCATCAAGGCCGGAAGGTTGAAAATCGAATTTGTGGGTGCTGACAAGACCGGGTTTGAAAACTTCAACATGTTCGGCCATGAAGAGGACCTGCCCGTTGGCGGCGAGAAGATGTTCACGCTGGACGGCCTTTGGAACGGTACGGGAGACTTCAAGCTGTCGTTTACGGGCGTGATTTACATTTCGCTGCTGGTATTCTCTACCAACAAGGCGGACGCACTGGCCTATAAGTACCGTACACTGTTCGAACAGAGCGACCGGCTGGTAAAGATTTCAGCGGCGGTGTTTGACAAGGACGGGGCTGCATTGAAAGAAACCGGGCTGGTGATCAAGCCGGAAGGTGCCGGGCTGTATGCCCAGGATGCCAGCGGAAAGGTGGCCCTTATCGGGGTCAGTGTGGAAGATACGGATGAATACGGCAAGCCCGTGAGCAAAATCAAGCTGACAGCCGACCATATACAGTTGGAGGGGCTTGTGACAGCCAACGGGAACTTCAAGATACTGGAGGACGGCAGCATTGAAGCCAAGAATGCCAAGATAAAGGGATATGTATATTCTGTATTTAAAGACATAGATTTGAGCGATGCGACTGCACTTGGAAATAATTCTACAACAAGAAATTATGAATACAGATTGAATACTAACCTGTATATAGATGCTACATTTCGTGGTGTTGTCTTGCCCGTTTCAGAAGAATATGAAGGAGCCAGGGTTTTGGTTATGGATTCGCATTTTTTGAAGACAAGGGTGTATACAGACCCTACGACAATCCGGACAGAGGATGGAAGCCCTATTGAAAGCGGCCTGTTCAGACAGAAATATGAAGGAGCAGGCAAACACTGGGATATTTATGCTGCGGACTTCCTGCAGATAGATTCAGGTACGATTGAACTAATCCTAAAGAACTGTGCCATACTGGACCCGAATACAGGAGCGGTTACATCCAGAAAGCTCAAATGGATACTGATAGGAAGCAGTTGTCAAACGCTTTCCTGGTCCACAGGGGGCACAATTTATTACTATAGATATAATACTTCAGCAGAATGATGAAAAGATTGAACTTCAAGGAATTCAGCATGCCGTCCGGGATCAGCCGTACAAACTGGCTGACGGTTGACGTGCGCGAGCAGGTGGCAGACCTGCTCTATACCCATGCCAACGGCATCAAGGCCCACCGGCTGGCCTTCAAGATACTGGACAGCACCGGAGAAGAGAAATACGGTGATGAAGAAGCCGGGCTGATAAAATCGGTGGTGGAGCAATACTGTCTGCCCTGTGTGATAGACGGACTGAATGAACTGCTGCAGGCAGGGAACAATAAAAACGAATGAGTATGGCAGAAATGACACAAGAAGAACTGGTTCAGGAAGTGCTGAACCAGGTACTCCAGAGTTCGACCGGCGTGGAGGACTTGGAGACCGTCACCTCGCTGAGCGGTGTGAAATCACTGCCCGGCGAGAAGGACGGAAAGATGGTGAACGTCCCCCTGGAACTGATAGGGAAACCTGCGAGCGATGCCGCCGCCCGTGCCGAGGCTGCCGCCAAGAAAGCGGAAGGAGCCGTAGCCGGACTGGAGGAAAAGACCCAGGCCGCCACGGAAGCGGCCACCAAGGCCAACGAAGCGGCAGCCAAGGCAGAAAATGCCGCAGCCAAGGTGGAACATACTACGGCAGCAGCCGTCGGCGGAGCTACCGCACGCTTTTCCTCATGGATGGAAACAGGCAATGTCTTGCCTGACAAGAGTACCAAGCCGGGCGGCAACGTGGTGTATGTGGCCAGTGCCGGGAAATTTGCCTACCACATGGACTCCACCCTGTACGGGGACTGGGACGTGGCGGGAGTACCCCCTGCCGGCATGTTCATGGATGCGGACCGGACAGCCATCCTGCCGGACAAGCTTTACCTGCTGGGCGATGCCATATATACCGGCACGGGAGGCGCTCTGAAACTTCTGGCCTACCGGCATGAGGTGATGAGCGAGGAAGCCTATGAGGCACTGCCGGACAAGGATGCGAATACGCTGTATCTGATATATGAGGAGGAGTGACGATGATAACCAAAGGCGGTAAGGAAATAACGGCTGCGTATGTGGGAAAACGTGCCCTGTCGGCTCTCTATGCCGGTGCAAGGCTGGTATGGTCCGCAATCAGCAGCTGCTTCGGACTTGGACACTGGAAAGGCGACGAGCCATGGAACGGGTCGGACGCATGGAACGGTAGCAGTAAAACTGATAAATGAATGATTATTATAAAAGGACAGTATTATGGCAAAAAGGAAAATAAGCGGAATCATCAATGCGACTGAACATCCGATGAATCTTGAAACACCATGGAACCAGAAACAGCCGGACGGCACCTATCATGCCTATGCAGGCGATGACATCGAAGCGTTCCTGAAGAAGGAACTGTCAAACCGTACCCCTACCGAGGAACTGGTGAGCGGCGAGACGAAACCTCCTACATCCGGAACGGTGTTCGATGCGATGGTGGGTACGGTGACGGACGTGGATGTGCAGGACAGCGAGGACGGCACTCAGTACGTGATGACCGTCAAGCAGAAGGACAACCAGGGCGGCGAGAGCTCGAAGGAAGTGCGCTTTTCCAAGTACACGGATGACGACAAGGTGGTGGTGAACATCGACCTGACGGACAGCGGTGGTGCGGGACTTCCCGCCTCGCAGTATCTGGCACTGGGAAGCGGCTTTGTGGTGAAATACTCCGTGGGCGTGGGTACTGCCGGTGGCGGTACGGTGGACGGCTACAGCGACCTGAAAGCCCGCGTAATCGTGAAACGTGGTTCGACCGTCATCAGTGAGTTCCGGGATGCGGAGTTTGTGGGCGTTACAGCCGGACAGAGCTATACCTTTGACGCTTCGCCCTACCTGAAGGATGCCACCGCCTATACCGTGCAGGTGGAAGCGCAGGCAACCTACCAGGGCGGCACGCTGATGAAGACGGCCACGGCCAAGGTGACCATGGTGGCCATGGAGCTGGAGACCACCTACTCGGCGGGCAACGGGCTGGCCGACGGGGGATATAAAAATGACGTGAACATCCCCTTTACTGCCAAGGGCACGAGCGGGGAGAAGAACATCTACTACCGCGTGAACGGCGGACAGGCCTTTACCCTCGGTCTTTCGGCCGGCAGCGGTGTGCAGCAGAAGAACGTGACCATCCCCCTGACACAGATGCAGGAGGGTACGAACGTGGTGGAAGCCTACGCGCAGCATGAGAACTCCGGTGTGGTGAGCCGGGTGCATTACATTACGCTGCTGAAGGCAGGCGGAGGTGTGACAGCGTATGCCGGCATGATGTTCAGCCACCGGGCAGCGGGGTTCCAGCGTGACTGGAAACACCCGGTGCTGGAGGCAGAGCAGTTCACGGCGTGGAACTTCACGTATGCCGGCTATGACCGCGATGCGTACACGGCCCGTGTGAAAGTGACCGACCGGGGCAGCGTGGTGAAGGAAGACCTGCTGCAGCGCGGTGAGACCGGCAGCTACGGACGGACGAACGTGAACGTGGAACCGCTGGACTACCGTGTGTCGTGCGGTGATGCCGTGCTTGAGGTGCAGGTGAACACCACATCGCACCCCGACATTGAAGCCACGCTGGCACCGGATGCCGTGTGTACATTTGACGCCTTCGGGCGAAGCAACACGGAAAACAACCCGGCCAGCTGGGTGAGCGGTGACAAGCGCATGGAGTTCCGGGACGTGCTGTGGAGCGTGAACGAATACGGTGCCGGTAGCGGCTGGCACAAGGACCGCCTGCTGCTGGCCGGCGGTGCAGGCATGACCCTGACGGCAGACGGTGGTTACCGTCCCTTCAACGAGGCGGACAAGCCCGAGGGGTTTGCCATCCGCGACGTGGGCATGACGCTGGAGATAGAATACAGCACGGCCAACGTGACGGATACGGATGCCGAGCTGATCACTTGCCTGGGACAGCTGGACAACGGAAATCGGTACGGGCTGATTGTGACCCCGGAAGAGGCCAAGTTCCTGACCGGTGTGGTGACCGAGGCGATGGATGCCGGACAGGTGCTGCGCTATGAAGACTCGGTGGGTACCAAGTTCGAGCCGGGCACGAATATCCGTATTACCTACGTGTTCTATCCGAACGTGCAGACCAATGAACAGCGCACGCTGATCGGCTTCTATGTCAACGGTGAGGAAAGTGCCGCCTCGAAGTGGCTGGACAAGGGATTGGAGCTAGAGATAAGCAGCACGTTGATCGAAAATAAGCAGTGGAAATGGAATGCTTCATTGAACCTGGCTACTAATAAGAACCGGGTCGAGAGTCTGGGAAATGCCGACTACTTCCTGCCCTCCTTTGAAGGAGTCGGTACATTGCAGTATATGACTCCGTTGATCGTGAAACGGGGAGAACCTTTAGGCACTTTCTATGGCTACAAGTTTGCAGGCATAGTCCAAAAGGATGAAGACATCAGCAAGCTGCCGGCACAAACTACGGAGACTTTGGCTCCGGGTGTTGTGAAATACCAGGATGTGAATAACGATGGTGTCGTGAATGAACAAGACCGTACCGTCTTAGGCAACAGCCAACCGAAGTTCACAGGCGGATTCAATACGACATTGAACTATCATAACTGGGACTTGTTCATCGCCTTGCACGGTAGTTATGGCAATAAGCTCTTCAATACGTTACGTGCCCGTTTCGAGAAGACGAGTACATCGTACAACTCCTTGAAATCTGTAGCCGATCGCTGGACAGAGGATAATCCATCCAATACCATTGGCAAGGCAAGCAACTCTACTTCAATCGTCTCCGACGACCGCTACGTGGAAGATGCCTCCTTCTTGAAGGTTCGCAACATCACGTTGGGATATACATTGCCTTTGAAACAGATTACCCAAAATAGTAAATTGCGCATCTTCGTATCTTTGCAGAACTTTTTCACACTGACGGGCTATTCGGGATATGATCCGGAATCCAACCGGAACGGCGTGGACGAGAGTAGCGGACTTTATCAAGGGGTGGACTTTGGTACATATTCCTCTGCAAAAACCATTCAGTTCGGTCTCAACCTGACATTGTAATGAAGGAGACTTTTGATTCACTAATTTAAAAACAGTTCAAGTATGAAAAAGATATTCTATATATATTATGTAGTCGGATCACTTCTGGGACTGAACAGTTGTGCCGATCTGGACATCACGCCGGCGAGCTCCATTGACAAGGATGAGTTTTACCGGTCTGCGGAAGATGTGGAAAGTGCAGTGAATGGCATTTATGCCATCTTTACAAACTGGCCTTCGGATTTCCATGGGATGTATAACAACCTGACGATTTATCTGGGAGATATTACCACCGAATATGTGAAGGCTGGTGCGAATACCAACAGTGCACACATCCGTGAGCTGAGCAACAATGCCGTGCAACCTGCCAACCAGTTTATCGAAAATGCTTGGGAAGAGTCGTACATCGGCATCAATCGTGCCAACATCGTGATCGACAAGACTGAAGCCAATGACCGGTTGGACGAATCGATCCGCGATCGCTATGTGAACGAATCCAAGTTCCTCCGTGCCCTATTCTATTTTAATATTGTACGTTGGTGGGGCGACGTGCCACTGGTGCTGCATGATGGAGATGGGAAAGGAATTCCCCGTACACCGCGTGATTCTGTCTATGCACAGATTGTGGATGATCTGGAAGCAGCTTCGCATCTGCCTGAAACTTTTTCCGGTAGTACCGAAGGACGTGCGACGGCTGGAGCTGCATTGGCTACTTTGAGTAAAGTCTACCTGACATGGGCACAGACCGATTCGGAAGCGGGTAACAGCCGTCGGAACGAATTCTATAAAAAGGCAATAGAGTATGCAGATCGTGTGATAGCTCTGAATAAATACCGGTTAGTGGAAAATACCTTTGATCTTTTTGCGACAGACAAGAAGAATGGTCCTGAGCACATCTTTTCTATCCAACATGCTGATCTGAATAATGTGACAGGACACTGTACGTTCGCAACCGGATGGAGTGATTCGGAGCCGGTACCCATAACGAACAACGTCCGTTTTTATGAAGAGATGGATGATGCCGACCAACGCAAAGAGAGCAGTTGGGCGAAACGTCTCTACAATCCCAACACTGGAGAGTACTTTACCTTCAAGGTGCCGTTGTTCCGGAAATACATTGATACGATCAACTATGCCAAGAACCAATATGCCGGACGCAATACCAATAATGTCTACATCCGTTATGCCGAGGTGCTGTTGATCAAGGCAGAGGCGGAGAATGAGCTGAACGGACCGACGCAAACCGCATACGAGGCAATCAACCAAGTACGCAGACGTGCCTACAGGCATTTTCCGATTACGGCTCTCTCTGTCCACGATCTGCCGGCCGGACTAAACCAAGAGGAATTCCGCAAACGGTTGCAGCAGGAGCGTTTCAATGAGTTTATTTTAGAGGGACAGCGTTGGTTCGATCTTGTGCGGTGGCGCATCCTGGTATCAACTGTTTCTCAGGAGAAGACTGGCATTACCGAGAAGAACTACCTCTTTCCGATACCGGCCAGTCAGATTACACTGAATCCGAATCTGAAACAGAACTGGGGCTATGACGGTGAAACATCCGGCAGTCCTTACGCAGGATATAAATAAGTATGAATAATTGAATAATAAATTATATGGATATGAAAAAGAATGTATTAAAAAGTGGTCTGTTGGCATTGGCCCTGACCCTGTTGACATCGGCTGTAGATGCAACGAATCCGACAACAAACGACAGTAACAAACGTGAATTGATTCTCTCCGTATTGGACCAGTCCAAACCGAACCAGTATGTTCCGGCAGCCTTCTTCCTGCATTTTGAACACAAGCTGGGTGCCAAGGCTGTACAAGATCATATCAATTTCTTCCGTGCCACAAATATGGACATCGTAAAGGTTCAATACGAAGTGGTCGTTCCCCGCTTGGAGATCAAGACGCCCGACGATTGGAAAAAGGTTCCTGTATATGGCGAAGAATTCTTTGAGCCGCAACTGGCAGTGATCGAGGATTTGGCACGCGAGCTGAAAGGTGAAGCTCTGGTGTTGCCTACCGTCTATTCTCCGGTCTCTTTGTTGCACCAGACGGTTGGTGACGGTTTTGTGGAACTGGTGAAGAAAGACCCGGAGGCTGTTCGTCCGGCATTGGAAAATATAACTCTGAGTATAGAGAATTATCTGCGTGCCGCACGCCGGCGCGGAGCTGACGGATTCTATGTATCCAGCCAAGGGGGTGACACAAAAACCTTCGGTACGACGCCCATCTTCAAGAATGTTATCCGTCCGTATGACAAACGAGTTAGCGAAGTGGCAAACGAGATCGCTCCCTTCAATATCCTGCATATTTGTGACTATGGCAGCAGCTATGTAAGCATTGATGACTATGCCGATTACCCTGCGAGCATCATCAATCCCCCAATCCATTTAGAGAATGGAAGTGTCGATCTGAAACATGTACAAGAGGTATTCAAACGCCCTGTCTTCGGTGGTCTCGACCGCTTGGGTGTTTTAGTAACCGGTACGCTGGAAGAGGCTAAGAAAGAGGTGGACAAGGTGATGGATAATGCTCCTGCCAACTTTATTCTGGGGGCCGACTGTACAGTACCCAGTAATACGGACTATGATAGATTGCGTGCCATCATTGACTATGTACATTCCTGGCGTTACAATCATTAAACAATATCGATATACGTAAGCTTCTTTCCAATACGATTGTTCTACTATTGCTGGCTGTTGTTGCCGGCAGGCTTCTTCATTCCCGAGGCGGGGATGAAGGGCGTGTTGGTCCTTAAGCAAATCAGTGGACAGATAATCTTTTTCCTCGTTCCTCTGATCATCATCGGTTTCGTGGCTCCTTCCATCGCATCGCTGAAAGGGAGTGTTTCACGGCTGATAGTCTTTGCCTTCTCGTTAGCATACCTTTCGTCCGTAGGCGCAGCATTCTTTGCCATGCTGGTAGGATATCAGGTGATATCTTTGCTGGACATACGGCCTGTCACCGGGTCCCTAAGGGAACTGCCGGAAGTCTTGTTCAGCCTGGAGATTCCCCCCATGTTGAGTGTGATGTCCGCTCTGCTATTCTCGGTCTTGATCGGGTTGGGATGCATTTGGATAAAGTCGAAAGAGATTGCGGAACTGCTCTTGCAATTCCGGGAGATCGTGCTGCAACTGGTAAAACGTATTCTGATACCCCTGCTTCCATTGTATGTGGCTGCTAATTTCTGTTCGTTATCTTATGAGGGGGATATATCCCGTTTGGGGATATTTTTGCCGGTAATACTGATTGTCATAGCCTGCCATTATCTATGGTTGTTGCTGCTCTATGGATTGGCTGCCGTTTATTCCAGTAAGAACAGTTGGCAGGTACTCAAATTTTACTTGCCTGCCTATTTCACGGCATTAGGAACCATGTCTTCTGCAGCTACGCTGGGAATAGCTCTGGAATGTGCACACAAGAGCCCTGTCCTGGACAAGAAAGTCTCGGACTTTTCCATTCCTCTGTTTGCAAACATACATCTTTGCGGCTCTGTCCTTACAGAGGTATTCTTTGTGTGTGTCGTATCCCGGTTGCTTTACGGACAGCTTCCCGTACTTTCCACCCTCGTTCTGTTCATTTTCCTTTTGGGAGTATTTGCGGTGGGTGCGCCCGGAGTTCCCGGCGGAACCGTGTTGGCCTCATTGGGCATCGTAGCTTCCGTTTTGGGATTTGACGACGCAGGCACAGCCATGCTTATCGCTATTTTTGCTTTGCAGGATAGCTTTGGAACAGCTTGCAATATTACCGGTGATGGTGCTCTAACTTTAATAACCAGTACCTTTTCAAAACGACATTGTAAAATATGATGTAATATTAGTGAAATACTATTCGTAGTCAAGCGTTAAGTACTGGTTTCTAGAAGAGCCGGACCGGACACATGAAGGAATATCCCCGATGAGATTGTGGAAGAACCGGACGGAAAACAGTGGGAACTCTCTGATATTTTTCCCTGTGGCAAGCGACTCCGGAGCTTGGAATGGGTAACGGTTTAACGGCGTAACGCGCTGTTAAACCGTATGGTTTTCGTTTAACGAAAACACAACTTGCTGTCCGCAGGAGCGGACCACGTTTTGAATATCACGCTATATCCTGATAATGCTATAAAGCCTTTTGTCAGGGGAAAAACACATATGTTTTTTGCCAGTTTTTCCGTATTTTCGGTCTTTTGAAGACAAATACTTCATATCGGCTATATGGTTATTTGCGATAGTACTATAACCATATAGCCATATAAGAAAGAACCGGAGGTGAAATATCATTGATTGGCAGTATAATTCACCTATTTTTGGGAAATGTCTTCCCCATAGTCTTTAATTCGCTATATCACTATCGGCGTAGCTTCGCCTATCCCAATATCACGTCCTATACAACTCGCCATATCATGATATATCACTATTCGGTTAACCCGTTATACCGCTATCAGCATAGCCCCATCTATTCCTATTCCGATATCACGCCCTATGCGGCTTATCATATCATGATATACTCCTATCCGGCTGTTACGATATATTGTCGCCTTTTGTCATCCTGAACTTGCGGCTGATAAGATTCAGAAACCTCAAATAAGGACTTTTAGCCTAAGATAAAGTAAGCTAACAGCATGATAATAAGGCTCTTATAATTACGAATTCTCCTATAGAAGCATTACCTTAGTAGTAGAATCATAAAGGAGGTAACA
>OHEX01000810.1_pt1 | contig 13037 bp, 10 predicted proteins | sample 1567361 | NCBI WGS metagenome assembly OHEX01 (sample SAMEA3879585, study PRJEB24766) | human gut metagenome | biome: human-associated habitat; feature: feces | place: USA | collected 1985/1987 | reverse complement strand
CCGCCATCAACGCCTACATGAGCGAGGTTGCCAACACCGCCGCCTCCAAGCTGGCCGTCAGCGAGGCCATCAGCGTGCGCAGCGAGACCAAGACCCTCACCCGCCTGTCCACCGATGCCGATGCCATGAGCGATGCCATCGATGCCCTGCAGGCTGCCGTGGATACCGCTGAGGCCATGACCGATGAGAGTGCCAAGGCTGTCTCCTTCCACGATGACGTTCTGCCCAAGATGGATGCTCTTCGCGCCGCTGCTGACGATGCCGAGACCATCTGCGGTGAGGACTACTGGCCTCTGCCCAGCTACAGCAAGATGCTCTACTATGTCTGATCTTTCTGACATAGCTTGATCAGCATCGCTGGGTTGTTGGATTTTTAAGCCATTCCCCTTTTCCTATTTCTTACACCAGCCTAAAGACCTGCTTTGCGCATACGAAGCAGGCCTTTAGGCGTTTTTTAAGAACACAAGCTGATTTTTCCAGTTTTGCACTGATGTGCCATTCGCCGCGCCCTGCGGCTCGGAGGGAACCACTATGAGCTATAATACCCAACAGGACATCCTTGATTTTGTGGAGGACAACAACGTCAAATTCGTCCGCTTTGCCTTCTGCGATATCTTTGGCACCCAGAAAAACATCGCCGTGCTTGCCAGCGACCTGCCCAAGGCCATGGAGGATGGTGTCTGCTTTGACGGCAGCTCCATTGCCGGTTTTATGAAGGTGGAGGAGAGTGATCTTGTGCTCCGGCCCGATCTTTCCACCGTGACCATCCTGCCCTGGCGGCCCACCGAGGGCCGGGTGATGCAGTTCTTCTGTGATGTGGAAAAACCGGACGGCGCTGCCTTTGGCGGCAACTGCCGCGGCTTCCTGCGCCAGATGAGCCGCAGCTTCCGCAAGCTGGGGCTGACCTGCAACGTGGGGGCCGAGTGCGAGTTCTACCTGTTTGAGAATGACGACCGGGGCCGCCCCACCCGCATCCCCATCGACTTTGGCGGCTACTTTGATGTAGCCCCGCTGGATGCAGGTGAGAACCTGCGCCGGGACATCTGCCTGACTATGGAGCAGATGGGCATGAGCCCCCAGCACAGCCATCACGAGAGCGGCCACGGTCAGAATGAGATCGACTGCCACTACGCCGGCCCCCTGAAAACAGCCGACAATGTGATGATGTTCAAGCAGATCGTGCGGGCTGTTGCCATGCGCAACGGCATCCACGCCAGCTTCCTGCCCAAGCCCCTGCCGGATCAGGCAGGCAGCGGCCTGCACATCAACCTTTCGCTCTGCATGGACGGCCGCAATCTGTTTGAGGGCGACATTGCCCCGGACAGCATTGCAGGCAGCTTTATGGCGGGTGTTCTGGCCCACAGCCGGGAGCTGACCGTGTTCACCAATCCCCTGCCCAACAGCTACCAGCGCTTTGGCTGTGACGAAGCGCCCCGCTATGTGAGCTGGAGCCGCCAGAACCGCAGTCAGCTGGTGCGCATCCCGCAGGTCAAAGGCAACAACTGCCGCATGGAGCTGCGCAGCCCTGACCCTGCCTGCAACCCCTATCTGGCCGTAGGTCTGGTGCTGGCTGCCGGTCTGGACGGCATCGAGCACCGGATGGTGCTGCAGGCCCCCATCAACAAGAATCTGTTCGATCCCGCCGAGGCCGCAGGTCTTGGGCTGGAAAGACTGCCTTCCACGCTGGAGGAGGCCGTGCAGGCCGCGCAGAAGAGCGAATTTCTGCACCGCGTGCTGCCGGAAGAGCTTTCGCATCGGTACTATGAGGAAGAACTGAAGCGCTGTGCCGCCCTGAAAGCTGCCGCCGACCCGGCAGAGTACGAGCGGGTGCACTACTTCAACGCCATCTGAACCGCTTTTGAGGGAAAGTACGAAGGGGCAATGATCCGGCCCCTTGCCTGGATGTAAGAGAAAGGAGCGATTCAAATGGGACGTGCTCTGATCGTGAGCGCCGGAGCAAGCTCCAACGAGTACATCTCCGCGCGGCTGGCAGAGCTGGGATACACCCGGCCTACGATCATCCCCAGTGGTGCCGAGGCCCGGCGCAGGATGCTGGAATCCGATTTTGAGCTGATCGTGGTCAACGCGCCTTTGCCGGACGAGTTCGGCCACGAGCTGTGTTCCTCTGCCGTAGAAAAAACAGACGCAGGCGTGGTGCTGCTGGCCAAGGCCGCCGCCGCCGAGCAGCTGCTGGCCCCCATGAGTGAGCAGGGGGTGCTGCTGCTGAGCAAGCCGTTCTCCAACACGCTGTTCCTGCAGGCCATCCATCTGGCCGCGGCCAGCAACCACCGCCTGCAGCTGCTCCGGCAGGAAAACGCCCGGATGCAGGAAAAGATCGCACAGGTACGGCTGGTCAGCCATGCAAAATGCTGTCTGGTGGAGCGGGAGCAGATGAGCGAGGATGCCGCCCACCGCTACATTGAAAAGCGCGCCATGGACACCCGGCGCAGCCGTGCAGAAATTGCACAGGAAATCCTTGATTCTTACGAGGATTAGGATTATAATCTGGTGTTGTATGTTTTGTTCCGGATGCGGTCGCATCCGTACTGGGAAAGAATGATCTCTGAAAGATAAATTAGAGGAGGACTGAACAAATGGCAAAATTCATCTTTGTGACCGGCGGTGTTGTCTCCGGTCTGGGCAAGGGCATCACGGCCGCCTCGCTCGAAAGCCGCCGCACGGTGGTCACGACCACCTCGTCGATCTCTTCGGCCGAGGGTTGCAGCGAAATCAGCGGCAGGGTATTCTCGCCCGGCTTGATCTGACACCCCTCGATCACTACGCGCTGGTAGGAGAGCATCTGCACTTCGATCGTATAAGTGCCCGGCTTTACATTATTAATAACGAAGCGGCCGTCGGCATCGGCGACGGCCCCATACGTCGTATTCTGCAAAATCACGGCGGCGCCGATGACCGCCTCGCCGGTCGATGCGTCCTGCACCGTACCGGTCACAACAGACAGAAGGGGCGCTGCAACCGTCGTGCAGATCCCCTTCAGCATCAATAACCCAATCAATAAAAATCTATTCATCCACTTATTATTTTACAGCGGCAAAAGTACCGGGCCGCTGTTTCACCCGGGCTACACCCTCGTTACAAAAGCGTCAAACAACCGTTTCAAATCCGTTACACGCCCGACGAAACAGTTGCACAGTCCATCGAAAAAGGCTACATTTGCAGCCGATTAACCCTATTTCCGATATGAGAAACCTCTCACGCCACGCGGGACCCAACCGCATGATGTTCCTACTCCTTATCCCCTGTCTTCTGTTGTCCGCACTTCGGGCAAAGGCGGAAGAAACCGCACTTCCCGAGGGAAAAAGACCGGGCGTAACGCTTCAGGTCGAGATGGATCTGGTCAGCAGTTATATCTGGCGCGGTGTTTACGAAGCGGGCCCCAGTCTGCAACCGGGACTGACGCTCGGCATAGGAAACTTTACGATAGCGGCCTGGGGATCGGTCGATTTCACGTCGAGTTCATACAAAGAGGCGGACCTGATGCTCAGCTACCGGCTCAAAAACATCACCTTCCACCTCAAAGACCTTTACGACGAAGGTTCGGCCTCGGACCGGAATCCGCAGATCAGCCGCAACTACTTCCATTTCGGCGCCGACTCCCCGCACCGCATCGAAGCCGGCATCGAATGGCAGGTATCGCGCAAAGTCCCCATCACGCTCTCCTGGTACACGATCCTTTTCGGAGCGCGGGATGTCGATACCCGGGGGCGGCGGTGCTACTCCTCATACGTCGAGGTAGCCTATCCCTTTACGGTCAAAACCATCGACCTGAAAACGGGCGTAGGAGCCGCGCCCTGGAAAACGGCAGGAGAAGGCGGAGCCAAAGGTTTTGCCGTGAAAAACGTCTTCATAAACGCCGGAAAACTGTGGGCGGTCAAAAGCATGGGTTCCTTCCGAATCGGACTCTTCACCCATCTCTCCTGGTGTCCGCTCAAAGAGGACATGAACTGCGTAGGAGGCATTTCGCTGCGGATGTAACCGCAAAAAACAACAGAGAAGCCCTTCCGTCATCGACGGAAGGGCTTCTCTGTTTCGTACAATTACACCTCCGGACATTCCCTTTGCGGACAAGACCGGCAAAAGAACGAGCTTATTGCATCACAAGCACCCAATTCACCGCAAAAACAGACTTTATCGTTCCATAAATTGAACGAAATATATTATTTTTTATACTTTTGTATGTACTTCTTACAAAAAACAATTAACCCGAAAACGCTATGAAACAATTCTTCCTGATCCTATCCGGCCTCGCATTGCTGACAGGATGCAGCAGCAAGAACGACTCTGTCGAAGGCCCCGTACAATCCCGCATCCGAATCGCTCCGAGCATCTCCCGTGTTACAGGGCTCAATTTCGACACCGGGGACCGCATCGGACTCACGATCGTCAAATCCGGTGCCAACTACTGTGAAAATACGCCTCTGCGTTTCGACGGTACGGTCTTCGTTTCGGACGACCTGTTCTGGTACGACGATTCGAGTGAAAAATCGAATCTCACGGCTTACTATCCCTACCTGGCGGAAGGAGCTCCGGCGAGCTTCACCGTTCGTGCCGACCAGAAGCTCGCCGCCGATCACGAAGCCTCGGACCTGCTGGCAGCGACGGCGACGGACGTCGTACCGAGCCAAACGGCCGTGAATATGGTATTCACCCACCTGCTCACCAAAATCGTGATCGACATTACGAACAACTCCGCCAATACGATCCAGGAAGTCACCCTGAAGGGCAGCCGCTGCACGGCTACCGTCGATCTTTCGACAAAAAGCGTCCAGGTCGATGCTTCTTCGGCGGAAACGGATATCTATCCCTTTTCAACGGTGACCGCAGGACGGTATGAAGCCATTCTCGTACCGCAACGGGCGGCACTCGAACTCGAAATCCAAACTTCCGACGGTAACCGGCACATCAAAACATTCCAGGCGACCGACCTGCAATCCGGCGCGGAATATGCGATCGAGGCGGTAATCAGCAATACGAACAAAATCCACGCCTCCATCAGCGGCGCCGTCAAAGGCTGGGAGGACGGAGGAGCGATCGCTCCGGTCGAAGACGACCTGCCGGAAGATTCCGACCTGCTGGAGTACGCAGGCGTCAAGTACCGCATCCGGCAACTCAGCAACGGTACGACCTGGATGGCGGAAAACCTGCGCTACATTCCCGAAGGCAAACGCGTTTCCTCGTCCCCGTCCGACGAAAACGGCATCTGGTACCCATGTACGACCTCCTTTACCGCATCCAGCGACACGGAATACATCCAACGGCAGGGTTTGCTCTACGATCTGGCTACGGCCGTAGGGGAACCTGTTACTGCGGATAACTTCCGCAATATCGAGGGCGTGCAAGGCATTTGTCCGGAAGGATGGCACCTTCCGACCCGGGCGGATCTGGAATCGCTTATCGCCGTGAACAGTGAACTCGGCAGCTCCTTCTTCACCTATGCCGGGACACGCGATCCGAGCGGGAAATACATCGGATCGTTGATGTCCGGGAATTTCTCCAAAGGTTACCTGCTCTGTACGAGCACCGAAAGTTCGGTCTATACTCCGGAGGATCTGAACTACCAATACCTGCTTTTCTCGAAAAGCAACCAGGTAAACATAATCGACATCGACTGTCGCTCGGGCATGCCGGTACGTTGCGTGAAGAATGCCACGTCCGGGGAATAAACGGCACAAAAAAGAATTGCGGACCGGCACAGAGCATAAAACGACCGGACGTTTCCGGCAAAGCGGCAACGCCCGGCAACATAGGGTCCCCAGGAAAGACCACCGGCAACACGGAAGGAAGCCGCTTTTTTGAGCGGCTTCCTTCTGCTATTTATCGCTCTGGTAATAAGACCTATCCAACCCGAAGGCATAGCTATTTCTGTACCGCCAGGTGAGCAAGACCGCAACAAAGGCCAATACCGCATTCAAAATAAACGGGAATCGCTCGCCCTGCATGTGCAGAATATTTCGCAACAGATCGATGATAAACGGACAGAGAACGATGGCCAGGTAATTCACCGACATCACGATCGAAAGAGCCAGCGTCGCCGATTGCGGTGGAGCAGCCACAGCCGCCTTGTCGTAAATAATCGGTTGAATAATGCCGTATCCGAGTCCCACGAGAGTACATCCCGCAATCAACCAGAAATGCGCCTTGAAGAGTCCGATAAAGAGCAATCCCGCACAGATCATAATCAACGAAACCAGATTGACGCTGCCGCGCAGACGCCGGATGATCGGGGAAAGGAAAAAGCCGGGCAACATGATAGCCAGGAAAAACAAGGACACCAAAAGCCCCGAGAAGGAATTTTGGTTGCCGTGCGGATCCACCAGGAATGAAATGTAGAAGGTGATAGCCAATGCCAGGAAAGTCGCCAGAAAATAAAATCCCATGACCGCAGCCAGCTTCGGCCAGTCGATCTTCTTGTGCTTCAGCTCATCGCTCCCGACAGGTTCCGGGGCGGCGGGAGTTCGGCGGATGAAGATTGAAAGGATCAGCGGAATCGCCGGCAACGTATATACCAGGAAGGGCAGGTGCCAATCGACATTGGCCAGGTAGCTCGCCAACACAGTGGCCAGCACCAACGTAAGGTTATTGATCGACGAACTGTAGCCCAACTGCCGGACACGATAATCCCCCGTAAAATAGTCCACGATATATCCCGTCGATAAAGGAATGATAATACCGGCACCGATACCCGTAAGACAACTTACCAGAATCAGAAGCCACATTTGGTTAATGAAAAGACAGGCGAAGCCACTCAGGAAAAAGACCGTAAGCCCGACCACAAGCAGCTTGAACTTATTCCCGGTTACAGACAAACGGCCTGCCAGCAGCATAAAAGGAATAATCAACACCGAAGGCAACGAAGTAAGCATCTGTATCTCCAGATCGGTCGCATGCGGAAAGACCTTGTTCAAGTCGCCGAGAATAGGGGAGATGGCAAGTCCGGGCAGCGAAACGACGGCCGATACCGACCAGACCGCCAACACGGTCATCCATGGAATGGTTCCTTTACCGGTTTGTACTCTCATGTTTGCAGATAAATAAAAATTCTTCCGAAAAGAGGAACAACTGTTATACCAAAAAATCGCCGGAGCGAAAACTCCGGCGAAAATAAGGTATATTGATTCGAAAAAAAGATATTATTCCCTTACGCAACGAACCTGCAAACCATTGGCTCGTTGATAGTTCCGTGCCGGAACAAATTCACTCGAAGCAGCATCGTCCGTATCGAGCGAAAAATAGAGGCCCGAAGCGCTCAATTCGTCGGTTCCCAAACCGCTTGTCCAATAACAACCGATCCACGGTTGCGCGTCCGCATTGCTGTTTACATTCTGGATAAGCCCCGTCAGATAAGGGCGACGCCCGCCTCCGAGAAAAAATGAAGTCATCGTTCCGTCGGTCAGGTTCCAGCCGTAAGCCTCGCGCAACGCCTCCGTTTGCTCCTGGTCATGATCGTCGCCGATCATAAAATCGGCATAAACATCCTTGTCCGGAACCTTCCATCCCTTAGGACAGGGATCGTAAACGGTCTTGACCGCCCCCCACAACTCGTTGTCATGGTCGGAATAGAGCCAATCGTAACCGGACTCCTCGACTCCCAGAATAAAACTCATCGGATAGGCTATGGCATACTCCATCGTGCCCGTTTCGGGGGTGGATTCCACATAGTCAAGATAAGTAAGACGCCCGTTGATATTATACATCTTATGATCCTCCGCAAATGCACAGTTATAATACGCCGGCCCGATCATCGGGGTCGGACGTCCCCACTGGTAATAAAGTCCGTAGGAGAGATATATGTCGTCCTCCGTGGCATTGCCGCCGGCTCCGGCACCCAGATTACGGGTCATGAAAACATCTCCGGCAGCCGAAGTAACCGACTCCGCCGAAGGATCGTACTGCGTAACCCACACATGCCAACTCCAAACCACCTTATCCTGGGCATCGAAAGCTGCGATCAATGCGTTTCCTTCGATAAACTCACCTTTCTTATCCGCCGCGACGAAGAACGAAACCCGACCGTCGTCGAGTGTCAGGTTCTCGATCATATGCGACGTGCTTCCCCACATAAGTTCTACCCGAGCCGTAGGAATCTTTTCGCCGTTTCCCTTTACGGTACCGTCGAAAGTATAGTAGGCATTGGCATAGTTGGCGATATAACAGTTAGCCGTCTGCCCCGTCAGATCGACGGTCCGCCCGATTCCGACCCTCAAATCGGCGGAAACGGCCTTTCCGTCGGTATCGTAACCGACCAACGTCAGGACTCCTCCCGTTTCGGCATTGGAGTCATCACTTGCGGGGGCCGTCACGGTCATCCGGCTCGTCTGCAAATCGGCGGTCACCGTCCAGCCTTCAGGCGTATCGGTAATGTTCAGCTTCACGATATTCACAGCCGTAAATTCTACCGAAGCCGTTCCCCCGGGCTTATCGACCATACAAACATCACGAGGGAAATAGAGGGTTCCCACCGGTCCGTCGTCGTCGCTGCAACCGACGAGATTCATCGAAACGGCCAGGACGATTCCCAGGCATAAAAAGCGGCACACAAGTTTTTTCATGTTCAAAATCCAATTTTGCTAAACGTTACAAAGATACGAATAAGCCGAGCGCAAAAGCAAATTTTATTCGCGTTTTGCCGGGGCGAAGTATCTAAGACGAAGTCAAAGATACGAATAAGCCTAATGCAAAAGCAATTTTATTTGCGTTTGACCAAAGCCAAAGCATCCAAAACGAAGCCAAAGACAGGGAAAGCCGAGAGAAAACGGGAACCTGTCCCGGTTTTCCGAAGCGCATCCTATCTAAAGACCATGATGTCAAAGATACGGAAAGGCGAGAGTAATCGTGCAGACTTGTACGCAAAAATCGCCGAACCGCACCCCATCTTCGGCAAAGATAGTACAAACCACATACAGAACAAACAGGTCCTGTCGGAACATGGCCTTATTTTCGCAAAATTAACCTCGACATTTTTACTAAAACAGCTAATTTCCGATTCTTCCGACAACAGAAATTCCGTTAGGAACAATTCTTGCAAAGGTAACGTAACAAATCGACTTAAAAATACGCATCCGATATGGCAAAAAAGACAGCATCGCCCCACGAATCATCTTCCGAAGGGAACCAAATAGCCATTACCGTCACCGAAAAGGGTCCGTACCTCGTCACCGGAAACCCGCCGCTGGCCATGCAATTCATCATGCCCGACTCCGAGGGCGAGAGTTGGTATTTTCAGGAAGGGCGGCATTTTTCGACAGAAAAAGAACCAACGGCATTGTGCCGTTGCGGTTTATCCCGCAGCAAACCCTATTGCGACGGCTCGCACCTCAAGGGGGAATGGGATTCGGCGATCACCTCCGGAGAAGACCGGATTACGGACGAAGTAGAGATCACCGAGGGACAGCGGGTGACATTGAACGACAACGAAAAATACTGTGTTTTCGCCCGTTTCTGCCATCCTTACGGGGGTGTCTGGGACCTGACGGCCGCATCCGGCGATTCGCAGTCCCGCAAGCTGGCCGTCCGCGAAGCTTCGATGTGTCCGAGCGCCCGCCTGACCGCCTGGGACAACCGCACGGGAAAACCCTACGAATTCATCTTCGAACCCAGCCTGGGATTGATCGAAGACCCGGCGATCGGCGCCAGCGGAGGACTCTGGGTACGCGGCGGGATCCACATCCAACGCGAAGACGGCCGAACCTTCGAAGTTCGGAACAGGGTAGTGCTCTGCCGCTGCGGACACTCCCGCAACAAGCCCTATTGCGACGGTGCGCATGCCGCCGTCAAATGGCAAGACGCGCTGGAGGGAACCCCCGACGGAGAAACGCTCCCCCGAAGCGTTGCCAGTGCAAAAATCGAAACCCACTGACCGGCCTGCCGTTCCATTCGAATAAAATAGAGTCCACCGGCACGCTGTACGGCTTGGCCCGTCATACTTCGGCCCCGAAACGGGACGCTCCATTCTACAATACGCTCCGATAGATTCCCGCCCATATCGATAAAAGAAACCCCGTTGAGATTTCAACGGGGTTTTTCATGCGAACAACGATTCGTCGTCCTATTTCTTATCGGGTTTGGCGATCGTTTCGCGCATCGTAGTATCCGCCATGATGTTCTTCATCTTATAGTAATCCATCACGCCCAGATTTCCGCTGCGGAACGCTTCGGCCATAGCCAGCGGCACTTCGGCTTCGGCCAGAATCACCTTGGCGCGGGCATCCTGCGCCTTGGCCTTGTTCTCCTGTTCGAGAGCTACGGCCATAGCACGACGCTCCTCGGCCTTGGCCTGGGCGATGTTCTTGTCCGCTTCGGCCTGGTCCATCTGCAACTGTGCGCCGATGTTCTTACCTACGTCTATATCGGCGATGTCGATCGAAAGAATTTCGAACGCCGTTCCCGCATCCAATCCCTTCTCCAGCACCACGCGGGAGATCGAATCGGGATTCTCCAGCACGATCTTGTGCGACTGTGCCGAGCCGATCGACGAAACGATGCCCTCGCCGACACGCGCCAGCACGGTCTCCTCGCCGGCGCCGCCGACCAGCTGCTTGATGTTGGCGCGCACCGTGACGCGGGCCTTTGCGATCAGCTGGATGCCGTCCTTGGCCACGGCGGCCACCGGCGGGGTGTTGATCACCTTGGGATTCACCGACATCTGCACCGCCTCGAAGACGTCGCGGCCGGCCAGGTCGATGGCCGTGGCCATCTTGAAGTCGAGCATGATGTTGGCTTTCTGGGCCGATACCAGTGCATGCACGACGTTGGTGACGTTGCCGCCCGCGAGGTAATGGGCCTCCAGTTCGTTGGGATCGAGACTCAAGCCGGCTTTCGTGCTCTCGATCATCGAAGAGACGATCGTCGAGGGCGGCACCTTGCGCCAGCGCATCAGGATCAACTGCAACAAACTGATCCGCACGCCCGACACCAATGCCGAGAACCACAAGCCTACGGGAATGAAGTAAAAAATAAGCCAAATCGCAAAGAGCGAAACGAAGACGATTAATGCAATGATACCGATTTCCATCTTTTATCTATTTAATGTGTTTGCGTACGATTATATTGAAATTTTCGAAGCCGACGACTTCTACCTCCCGACGGGGATCTATATAACTGTCCATGGACTTGGCTTCGTAAATCTTACCGCCGATCTCCACTTTGCCCATCGGGGCCAGGCGCGAAACGGTCATTCCCGTATCTCCGACACGGACACTCTGCTGCACCGGTTCGGGCATCACAGAGGAATCGACCTTCTGTTTCAAAGAGAAACGGCGCCAGGTTTTGGATCGCAGCGAAACGACGGTCGCCGCGAACGAAAGGATCAGAACGACGGCGACGACGATTCCGCCCGCCAGAGGACCGTAATCCCGGAAAGCGATATAAATGGCACCGCCGTAGCTGACCAACGCGAGAATCGCCCCGATCGATACGCCCGGCAGCAGGACGAGCTCCGCCACCAAAAACAGTAACCCGAAAAAGACCAGCAGAACGATAAAAAACATATTCACAGCATTAAAAATTACCGAAAAAGATCGGAGTAACCGGTTCGCAGGCCGAATTTCCACCCGATGCACCGATATACGTCCGAATACGGACCTACATTCTTTCGGGTGAAGATACGCAAAAAATCCGATTATTCAGCAATTTCCGTCACTTTTACCGATAATTGAGGATCGGCGGCGCGAATCGCGGCAGCCGCCTGATCCGCGACAGCCTTGTTGTCGAACTGTCCGACGACGAAAAGATCCGCACCCACGCGGGACAGGTCGCAGCCGGGAGCGGCCTGCGCGATCGCCTGCTTCACGGCATCCGACAGATTCTGCTCACTGGAGATCTCCACCCGGAAAACGGCCATTTCAGCCTCAGGGGTCCGTGTCAGATTGGTATATTCCCCGTCGTACCACACGACCAGTTCCGGACGGCGGAACCCTTTCGTCCGCAGCAACTCCTGTGCATCGACGGCTTCGGCCTTGGTCGCGAAACCACCCGCGAAATAGCGGTAACGCCCCGCGTCGGTCTTCAATACATAGAGCGGAGAAGCATTACGGAAAATGGAGATATTCTGTTTGTACTTATACTCCCCGAGCAGGATTCGGTAGATCACTCCGTGTTCATAGACAGGACAGTCCGGAATCGGCTTTTTATACGTATAGCGCCCCGCAACAAATTCGACCGGTTCGTAATCGAGGAAATAGCGCTCCGTAATCTCCGGCTTCGGAAGACGAAAATCTATCGTCTGAAGCTGTAAAGCCACCCGCTTCAAGGAATCGGATGCAAGTCCCAACCCCAGCAGCCGGGCGATTTCCCGCTCATAATCCGTCAAATAGCATTTCCGGATATAATAATCGGGGAGCGCATCGACAAGCCCTTCGGCCTGGGCCGCAGACATCTGCCGCCGCACATCGTCCAACGCCTTCTGCTGACGTGCCTGCTGGTCCCTGCAATTCAACTTATCCAGGATATAATCGTAAGCATAGCTCTTGTTATCATACACATATCCCCATACGGCCGTCAGCGAATCCCGCAAAACCCGGCCCAGGTTGGCTACCGTGCGGTAACGACCGAAAAGATCGACAGCCGCCTGCTCCGTACGAACGGTATCGTACTGCTGCTTCAAAAGAGTCTGCTGCCGGTAGTTCTCCAGCAGGCGCCCGGCACATCCGGCCACCTCCGCCTCCATGCGCTGCGCCCGGAGCAGAGCCTCGTAATCACGTGCCGGAAGATTCTCACGGAAATAACCGTTGAACACGAGATTCCGACTCTGCTGCGATTCGGGAGTCTGCGTGATAAGAGATTTTTCCGTTTCGGCCGCCGGAACATAATCGGGATGTTCGGTCAGCCAAGCCTGCTCGATGGCGTTGATCCGGGCCGCGACCTGCGTACGGAGTCCCTGGGCAGAGAGCATTTCGCTTTCGAGCGCAAGAATTTGAGCGCCGTAAGTCTCCTGTGCGGCCGGATTTTCCCGCAGCATCGCACGCAGTCCTGCAATCCGGGTCTGCATCTCGTCGATCCGGACCTGCAACCGACTGTCC
>OHEX01000807.1_pt1 | contig 13127 bp, 12 predicted proteins | sample 1567361 | NCBI WGS metagenome assembly OHEX01 (sample SAMEA3879585, study PRJEB24766) | human gut metagenome | biome: human-associated habitat; feature: feces | place: USA | collected 1985/1987 | reverse complement strand
CCACGGAGCGGTGATGGCACAAAACTTGCAATCTGGTCTTTGATCAGCATGAAATCCCCGGCATGCATGCCAAGCTGGATGCCACCTGCTGCATTGGTGAGAAACAGAACTTCTGCGCCCATCATTTTCATCAGCCTCGTCGGCAAAACAACATCGCTCATCTCATATCCCTCATAATAATGCACACGCCCCTGCATGCACACGACCGGGACATCATCCACATATCCGAAGATAAATCTGCCCTTATGTCCCGGAACCGTCGACACTGGAAATCCTTCAATGTCATGGTAATCTAACGTATCCACCACGCGGATATCATCCGCATAGTCGCCAAGACCAGAGCCTAAAATCAATGCCACCTTAGGAGTAAAATCAATCTTTGCTTTATAGCTGTCATAGCATTTTAATAATTTTTCGTATGCCGGATTCATAATCATCCTCCATTCTTCTCCTTGTCCTATATTCTGTCAATTCCGGCTTCTCCGGAACTTCTCCCTTCTTGTCTTTCAAAAACAGCTGATGCTTCCTTACTTCATTTTTTCATAATTGAAAATTCTTTACAACACTGTCATTTTCGATTATAACAGAAGAAATCATAAAATCCAATCTCCATCCTAAACAAAAGCTGATTTTCCCCGATATATTTTGTAAGAATACATCACAGGCTATACTTTTCATATGCACGGAAACACAGTGCAGGAATGGAGAATTTTATGACTCAGTTCAATCTTTCCGGTTTAAAAAAGATTTTAAACCCATCTTCCGGCAAAAGGAATGTGGTCGATCAGATTACAGACCGTTTATCCAAATCTTCCATCGGTCTTTCTTCCGGTGATGATACTTTAAATGCAGTCAGTTTTTCCGGCATGGATGCCTTTGACCTGACGCAGAACATCTCCGAGCTTTTAAGCCCCGCCTGCGGTATGACCGAAGAAGAAATGCAGGCAGAATTAGCCAGAATTCAGGCAAAATTAAAAAGTGGAAAAAAACTGACCGAAGAAGAAATGCGTTTTCTTCAGGCAGTAGATCCCCAGCTCTATATGCAGGCAGCCAGAATCCAGGCGATGCGCGACTCTCTCGAACAGCAGTTAGAACACTGCAAAAGCAAGGAAGAAGCTGCCAAAGTATTTTCGGACACCATGTCGATGGTAAGCGACAAAGATCCCATGAAAGAATACATTGTCGCCGCTTATCAGGATGCCTACAACGAATTTCAAAAAAGCGGGAAATACCAGCATCTCCCGCAAAAATCATCAGATGATGATAAATCTGATTCTTTAGTCGCACTCGATAAAACGACCGATTTTCTCACCGACAGCACCGATCACCGGTCCGAGCGTAAATCCCATCAGGATCGTTACGATTCCGATCTTGCCACCGAATAAAAATGCGATCACAATAACGGTAAAATCAAATGCCATACGGATCAGACGGAACGGTACCTTCGGCATCCATTTTGCAATGATAAATGCAATCGCGTCATAAGGTGCTGTTCCTAATTTCACATCCATATATACAGCTGCTGATACAACAAATATCGCCAGTGCCGGAATCAGCACCAGAATACGCACTGCCATCGAATCAAACAGTCCTGCCGGTAAGATCTTATCCCATACCCAGGAAAAAAACTGCAGTGAATATCCAACTAAAAACATATTGGCAAGTGTTCCAAATCCGATATTTTCCCTGCCAAGCAAAATGACAAAGACAAATATGATCGTATTGAGCAGTGCCTGCCAGTTTCCGATTCCCATTCCAATTTTTTCCGAAATAGCAAGATTCATGCTGGTACAGGGATCTGTTCCAAGATCCACAAGCACCAGCAACGACAGTGCAAATCCCATCACAATTACGGACAGGATCACAGCAGTCAGCCTTACCCCAAAATTCTTTTTCTGATACATTCCCTGAATAAATTTTTTCATCTGTTTTTCTCTTTTCTTTTTAAGGTTACTTATTTTTGATTTTACGTTTGTTTTCGCAATACTACCGCATCAAATGATAATGCATACCATACCACCAGTATTATCATTTACAATTTTCTGCATTGTATCCTGCAATTTCATCTGACATTCATCATCCATCATTGCGATCTTGTTACGGATTCCATCCTCCATCAGTTCTCCAACCGATTTGCCGAAAATATTTGTTTCCCATGCACCCTCTTCGCTCTGCTGTCCCTGTTTGATGTAAGAGATCAGATCATTTGCCTGCTCCTCGCTGCCGACAATTGGAGCGATCTCGGTCTCAATATTTGCACGGATCATATGGATCGACGGCGATACCGCTTTCATTTTGACGCCAAATTTATTGCCATGCCGGATCAGCACCGGCTCTTCCATTTTAATATCGGAAAGTCCCGGACTCACAACGCCATAACCTTTTACCTGAACCGCTTCAAAAGCATCTGACACTTTTTCATAAGCCTCTTTCTGCCCTGCCATCTCTTTTATCATGGAGATCAGCTCATATTCACCTGCGATCGGCACACCAGTCAGTTCACTTATATTTTCATAATAATATTTATCGTCTAAATCCATCCGCACCACCACGCGCCCGGTCGCAAGATCCGTCTCGTCGATCTTGATCTGCGAAACATACTGCTCCGGTGTAAAGGAAAGTGCTCTTACATCTCCCGTTTTATGCATACTGTCTAAAATCCCGGATGCAGTTTTAATGATTTCCGCTTTCATCGGATGCTCCGGCTTTAGCATTTCCGTCCATTTTGGAATAAAAAATTCGACACGCGTCACTGGAAATTCACAGAGGATATTCTCTAAAATGCGGACAATATCATCTTTCCGCAGCTGCTCACAGTTGACCGGCAAAACGGCAGTCTGATATTTTTCTTTCAGTTCGGCTGCAAGTTCCATCGTCTCATCACTGTACGGTTTCTGTGAATTTAACAGAATGACATATGGTTTTGCGATCGCATTCAGTTCCTCCACCGTCTGTTCTTCCGCTTTTACATATGCATTTCGCGGCAGTTCCCCGATCGTGCCATCGGTCGTCACAACGATTCCGATCGTTGCATGATCCCGGATCACTTTCTGAGTACCGATCGACGCAGCTGTCGTAAATGGAATTTCCTGCTCCGACCATGGTGTTTTTACCATGCGGCTTTCATTTCCTTCCATATGACCGGATGCTCCCTCCACCATAAACCCGACACAATCGATCAGACGCACCTTTATCTTCGGCTGTGCGGCAGATCCCTGTATTGCAGTCCCCGGCAGTACAGACTGCGAAAGTGCCGGCTGTGGCATGCTGGCACTGCTCCCCGGCAGTTCCGGCAAAATGATCTCTGCCGCCTCCTGCGGGATAAATTTCGGTTCCGTTGTCATGATCGTTTTCCCAGCCGCGGATTGTGGCAACTCGTCTATAGTGCGCTCCCGCGCATGCTCATCCTCCATAAACGGAAGCACCATAAGATCCATAAACCGTTTAATAAATGTGGACTTTCCGGTTCGCACCGGCCCCACAACTCCTATGTAGATCTCTCCATTGGTACGGGTATTGATATCCCGGTATAAGTCAAATTCCCTGTTATCACTGAAATGTTCCATCAGATATTCTCCTCCATATGTTGTAACATTTTATGAAGAAGAACGCCTGTTTATGACGGCAGTGTCCGCAATTTCATTATTTTAACACGCGAAGTTTTCCCGGCAGACAGTGGAAATGAACTTCCGTCACTTCCCCACAGTACTCCCCGTCTGCATGGACAACCATCGGACGGCTTAAACGGATCGTACAGTCTTTGGCATCCGTCACAGAAAATCCATGGATAGACGTATGCTTTGCCGCCACTAAAAACGGCAGACATAGAAATGTTCTCCACTTCGGGATCCCCGCTGCTTCACAGAATGATAATTTCCCGTCACAGGCGGATGCTGCCGGAGCCATCGGCACACCGCCTCCCTCAGCTTTAAAATTCATCGCAGCCGTAAAGATCATTCTTTTTTTCTGTAAACCTTCCTCCCGGTCAAAAAAGATCTCTGCATCCGCAGTCTGCATCGTAAATAATGACTGCACGGTCAGTACCAGATACGTCAGTTTTCCAAGCCGGATTTTATTCAGGATATCTTTGATCGTTGATTTTAATGCTTTTTTACAGACTAACGCATCCAGTCCAATCCCCGCGCTGATGGCAAACAGTCTTTTTTCCTCCCCAAAGTTCACCTCTCCCAAATCCATACACCAGGTATCCTCACGCGATTTTTTCATCGCATTTAAAATATGTATGGCACCGTTTTTCGGATCCTTCGAGAGTGACAATCCTCTGGCAAGATCATTGCCGGAACCGGTCGGGATCACGCCGAAACGTACCTTTTCAAAATCCGTGATCCCATTGATCACCTCATTTGCCGTTCCATCCCCACCGACTGCGACCAGGCAGATATCATTGTCATCCATGGCACAGATCTCTGTAGCGAGTTTACCGGCATGTCCACGGTACTCCGATACAAATGCCTGATAGGAAACGTTTCTCACCTTAAGCACTTCCTCGATCTCTTTCCAGATCTGCTTTGCGTTCCCACTTTTTGACTTTTCATTGACAATAAAATATAGCATGTATCCCCCCATATAAGCTTTCGATTATTTGTTATTTTAAAACATTTTCCGACAAAAAGGAACCCATAATATAAAAAGGAGGATTCTAACCTGTGACCGGTCAGAATCCCCCCTCTAAACTTCTGTTTTTCATGCCATCAGACCTGTATGCGGTCTGTCATTTTTCCTCTGCGGATACTTTCTTCTCCTCCGCTTCGGTTTCTTCTTCCTCTTCCTGATCTTTGTTTAAACGTCCATACATCTCCATATATTTATAGAGACGTTTTGCAAGTTTTCCGGTGATCTGGTCTGAAGTTGCTCTCCACTCCCAGTTACCGCCGAGTGTGGACGGTGTATTCATACGTCCCTCGGAACCGATTCCGATCAGATCCTGCATCGGAACGATCGCCATATCTCCGACTGATGCCCATGCACCGCGCATCATACCCCAGTTAAAACCTTCTTCCTCCGTGAGATTTAAGTACTCTTTCGCAAATTTAACACTTGCCTTCGGTGCTGTCTTCATCCAGCCCATCAACGTATCATTGTCATGTGTTCCGGTATATACGACACAATGTTTCTCATAGTTGTGTGGCAGATAATCACTGCCCTCTCTTGAATCAAATGCGAACTGGATGACCTTCATTCCCGGGAAACCGGAATCTTTTACCAGTTTTAAAACGGAAGGTGTAAGGAAACCAAGATCCTCCACGATGATATTTAACTTTCCGAGTTTTTTCTCCATCGTACGGAACAGATCCATGCCAGGACCTTTTCTCCACTCACCATTTCTCGCCGTATCATCTTTTGCCGGGATCGCATAGTAAGAATCGAAACCGCGGAAATGATCGATACGGACGATATCGTATAATTTTGACATCGCTTTTACACGCTTCGTCCACCAGCTGTAACCGTCTTTTTTCATAGCATCCCAGCGGAATAACGGATTGCCCCAGAGCTGTCCGTCTGCCGAGAATGCATCCGGCGGGCAGCCTGCTACATCGATCGGATTTAACTCCTCATCAAGATAAAACTGTCCCGGATTTGCCCAGACATCAGCACTGTCTCCGGCAACATAGATCGGCACGTCACCGATGATCTCAATGCCAAGATCATTGACATACGCTTTTAAATCCCACCACTGTTTAAAGAACAGATACTGTAACATTTTATAAAACGCAATATCTTCTGCATAGGTAACCCGCGCTTCTTTTAAGGCTTCCGTTTTTCTGGTTTTTAAGTCTTTTTCCCACTCAAACCATGCAACACCGCCGTTAGCATCTTTTAATGCCATAAAAAGTGCATATTCATCCAACCACTCTGCTTCATCCTTGCAGAATACTGCAAAATCTTCCGGCTCATTTTTCCGGAACCGGTCATATGCTTTCTTCAACAAAGGATAACGTGAGGCATACATCTGACCATAATCCACATACCGCGGATTGGTTCCCCACGAAAATGATTCACATTCTTTTTTTGTCAGTAATTTTTCTTTGCAAAGATATTCTAAATCAATAAAATAAGGATTACCTGCAAAGCTGGAAAAAGACTGATACGGAGAATCTCCGTAGCTGGTCGGACAGATTGGCAGTATTTCTGACCTGCCTTTTTCAAAAAATCTGCAAATTTTCTTGCTTCTTTTCCCATGGTACCGATCCCGTAAGGAGACGGCAGGGAAGATATGTGCATCAGCACACCGCTGGTCCTCATAATATTTGTTCCTCCTACTATCTGTATGTGTTACCTGATTTTTTGAATACTCTCTCCACTTGCCAGTTCAAACGGAACGATCTCATGAATCTGACTCCGCTTTAACTCAATCTGTCCAAACAGGATTTCCACGCTTCTGGTTGCAAGTGTCTGATACTGCTGTTTAATGGTTGCAAGTTTCGGATTATAGTATTCTGCCAGAGCTGTTCCGTCAAATCCAATCACTGACACATCCTCCGGCACACGGTATTCTAAATCCCGCAGTGCACGGATCGCACCGATCGCCATGACATCCGACATGGCAAACACAGCCGTGATATCCGGACACCTGGCGATCAGCCGTTTCATACCGCGATATGCGCTGTCATAGGAAAATCGTGCTTTTTCGTAGCTTTTTTCCGGCACAAACACAGTATCATGTTCCAAAAAGCTCTGCTGACAGCCGATAAAACGCTGATGGCTGGTGTACGATTTTTCAATATCTCCACCTAAAATACCAATCTTCGTATGACCTGCATCAAATAACGCATCCACTGCACATTTTGCAGCGGCGATATCGTCTGTCGCAACAGAAGAAAGGTTTGGAAAATCCATCTGGTCTGCAAGGTTTGTCACAAGCACACACGGCACATCGACCTGCGCAAATTCTTTTTTGAAATACTCCGGATTACCTCCTAAAAAGAGCAGTCCAAGCGGCTTTCTCTCCCTGCAGAGGAGAACTGCCTGCTCCACCTCATCTGCATCCTCATCTAAATAGGATACGATCAGCGTATAGTCTGTATTTTCAATCATACACTGGATTTCTTCCACGATGCTGGCAAAAAGCATATTTTGGATACCTTTTACCAGCACACCAATGGATTTGGAATTACTCTGTTTTAGATGTTTCGCATTATTGTTTGGCACAAAATTATACGCTGCGACTACTTTTTCGATTTTCTTTTTTGCATCCGGACTGACATCATTTCTGTGATTCAGCACACGTGACACGGTACTGACGGAATATCCTGATTCCCTGGCTATGTCTTTTATCGTAACCATATTTTTCATTCCTGTCTACTATTTTTTCGTATTTTTTCGTGAAATTTGAATTTTTGTCAAATTTCAACAAAAAATATACATTTCTTAATAAGATATCAGCCTTTTACCGCTCCTGCAACTACTCCTTCAATAATATATTTCTGACAGATTCCATAAAAAATGATGATCGGGATGATTGCGAGTACCAGCATCGCCATCATGGTACCCCAGTCTACCGCACCGTAACCGCCTTTTAAATACTGGATTACAATCGGGATTGTCTTATATTTTTTCAGGTCAAGTACCAGATACGGCAGCAGATAATCATTCCAGATCCACATTGCCTGTAAGATTGCAACCGTGATAACCGTCGGTTTCATGATTGGGAATACGACCTGGAAGAAGGTCTGGATCGGTGTACAGCCATCGATCATGGCGGCCTCCTCGATCTCTAACGGAATGCTCTTTACAAATCCACAGAACATAAATACCGCAAGCCCTGCTCCAAATCCCAGATATACTAATATAATACCGATCGGGTTGCTCAAATGCATCATGTTTGCCAGCTTAGATAACGGGAACATTACCATCTGGAACGGCACGATCATGGAGAAAAGACATAACATGTAAAGTGCCATGGTAAATTTATTATGTACTCTGGTGATAAACCATGCACACATGGATGTGCAGAATATGATCACTGCCACGGAACCTACCGTGATAATAACCGAGTTACCGAACGCTGCAAAGAAATTCGTCTTCTCAATTCCCTTTACAAAGTTTGTCATACCGAAGAAAGAACGCTCATCCGGAAGTGCAAAAGGACTTTTCATAATAAATCCTTTTTTCTTTAACGAGTTGATCAGCACCAAAAAAATCGGATACAGATAAAATACAGCTAAAATGCTGAAAAACAGTGTCAGTATCCATCCGTGTTTTGCACGCCTTACTGCACTTACCTGATTGTCTGTCTGTTTTGCCATTACTGCTGTACCTCCTTACTTCTGGTCAGACGGTTCTGTGCCAGTGCGATAACTGCCACTATGATAAAGAAGATCACCGCTTTCGCCTGTCCGACACCTTCCCATCCATTTCTTCCATAAAATGTATCAAAGATATTTAACGCAAGCATCTGTGAATTATTTGACGGCTCTCCTGCTGTCAATGCAAGGTTCTGGTCGAACAGCTTAAAGGAGTTCGTCAGTGTCAGGAATGTACAGATCGTGATGGATGGCATAACCATCGGAATCGTTACTTTCTTTAACAGCTGCCAGCTGTTTGCACCATCCATCTTTGCCGCCTCGATCAGTTCACCCGGAATGTTCTGGATACCCGCAATATAAATGATCATCATATAACCGATCTGCTGCCAGTTCATCAAAACGATCAGTCCCCAGAAACCATATGAGGAAGAATAGGTCAATGTTTTTCCGAAGTTTGCCAGAATTCCGTTTAAAAGGATCTGCCAGATATATCCTAAAACGATACCTCCGATCAGGTTTGGCATAAAAAATACGGTCCGGAACACATTTGTTCCCCTAATTCCCTTTGTTAAAAGCATCGCTATGGTAAATGCAAATACATTGATTGTAATCACTGATACCACTGTAAATAATGCGGTATACCACAGCGCATGTACAAATGTTGGATCGGTAAATACACGCAGGTAATTTTTCAGTCCAACAAAGGACGCATCCGTTACTGTGGTAAATTCACAAAATGATAAATAGATACCCATAAGAAAAGGAACTATAAAACCTATGGTAAATGCCACTAAAGTCGGGAGCGCAAAAATTGGAAAATATTTTTTTATTGATTTCTCCATAGTCTTTAACCTCTCATAAATCCGTTCAATCTCTAAATACAGTTCTTTCAGAAAATTTCCGTTATATATGGTTTGTGCGGTATCGGCACAGATACCGCACAAATTTACTATTTTCTAAAAGAGAAATTATTATTTTACTGTCCGTTTGCTGCTGCATACTCAGTTGCCCAGCCGTCTACGAATGCGCTTACAACTGCATCCCAGTCACCGGTACCCTGTGCATACTCAAGTAATGCGGAGCCAACGCCATCTTTCCATGTCTCAGAAGGAATGGTTGAGAAGTTCCATGAAACAGGAGTCTTGCCATCTGCAATATACTGGTTTGCATCCTGAATGAATACATTGTCAGCTACATAGTCACCGGTAAATGTTAAGAATGGTGTTGTGAATCCCATTGCATGCGCCATGGAGTCACGTCCTTCATCCGAATTAATTACCCAGCTTAAGAAATCAAGTGTTGCCTGGATATCTTCCTCCGAAGCCTGTTTGTTTACACACCAGTAGTTTTCGGAACCTGTGCAGAGTCCCTGATTTTCTTCACCAGGAGCACCAATGTAAATCGGCATCATGCCCATATCATCTGCTGTTACTAAATATCCATTATCCTCGTTTGTCAGATTGCCGTACTCCCATGTACCATTCTGATAGAATACTGCTTCTTCCATACCGAACTCTGACTCAGCTTCATCACCTGTCTTGCTGGAGAGGACACCTGGTTCACAGGTAGAATCTGTGATGTATAAATCCCAGATTTGTTTATAATTGTCAAGGTATGTTCCCTCAATCGCATCTGTGCTTGTGATGCCTTTGTCTTTGTATTCATAGTAAATTGGAAGATTTGCAAGATGTGTCTTAAATCTCCAGTCAGAAGATCCATCCATACCTGCAGATGTAAATGCACCCTGAAGATCGTATCCGAACTGGCTGTTGATCTCATCTTTTCTCGCCTGAATATCATCTGCCACTGCTTTTAATTTATCAAAGCTGTTGATCTCATCCGGAGAAGAAATCACTGCGTTATCCATGGTACAGTAATCATTTAAAATCTTCTTATTGTAAATGATACCGTATGTCTCGAGCACATATGCGACACCGGAAACCTCACCAGCGTCATTCTTTAATGCAAAATCTTCACTGGAAAGCTGTTTGCAGATCTCGCTGTCGGATAAGTCATAGCAGTAATCTTTCCAGTTTGCAAGTCCTACCGGTCCATTTACCTGAAATAATGTAGGAGCTTCGCTCTTTGCCATTTCAGATTTTAATGTCTGCTCATATGTACCGTCTGCTGCGGTAATAACTGTTACCGGCACACCCGTCTGCTCTGTATAGATACCTGCTAAATCCTGCCATGCTTGATCCTGCTCCGGTTTGAAGTTCAGATAATATACAGAACCGCTTCCTGATGCACTGTCTGCAGTCTTTTCTGCATCAGATGCCTCGGTTGTCTTTGCAGCCTCTTCTGTCTTTGCAGCCTCTTCTGTCTTGTTTCCTGCATTTGCTGTTCCGGAAGTATTCCCCGCATTTCCGTTACCACATCCTGCAAACATGGTTGCTAACATAGCGGATGCTAACATCACTGATAAAACTTTTCTTTTCATATTTTTTACCCTCCTGAAATTGTGTATGGTATCTTATGGAACGTTTCCGGTATTGTTTACGGTAATGCTACCGGTAACGTTTTCATTTGATGGTTAAATTATAAGACACTCTTTGCAAAAGCGCAAGACTCTTTTGACATTTTCAATGTTTTATCCAAATATTGCATCCGTTTTTTGTGCACATTGCACTTGTTACTGATTTATATTGTAAAAAAAGCTGGAAAATGCTAAGATTTTGTTAGAAATTTAAACTTATAAGTTTATGAAAATGGAGTTTACAGATATGAAAGAAATCATCAGACATAAAATAAAACACAATTTAAAACGCATTGAAACTTCTATTAAATGGGTTCTGTTTGCAATTATCTCCGGTGTTGTTGCCGGAGGCGCCGGAACATTATTTTATTTTGGCATGACGTTAGTCACACTGATCCGCACCAAACATCCATGGCTGATCTTTCTGCTTCCTTTTGGCGGTCTTGTGATCGTCGGCTGTTACCGTCTGCTTCACGACGAGCATGACACCGGTACCAATCTCGTGATTTCTGCGATCCATTCCGACGATAATCTGCCGTTAAAAATGGCACCACTGATCTTTATTTCCACACTGATCACCCATTTGTTTGGCGGATCTGCAGGCCGTGAGGGTGCTGCTTTGCAGCTTGGCGGAAGCATCGGTAACGGAATTGGTAAACTGTTTCATTTTGACGACAAGGACAAGCATATTATGATCATGTGCGGCATGAGCGCCGCATTCTCTGCATTGTTTGGAACACCGATGGCTGCGGCTGTCTTTTCCATGGAAGTTGTCAGTGTCGGCGTTATGTATTATGCGGCGTTAGTCCCGTGCGTGATCTCCTCACTGGTCGCACATGCTGTTGCAGAATTCTTTGGCGTCTCACAGGAAATGTTCCTGATCGGCCAGATTCCTGCTTTTAAGATCACAAGTGCTGTAAAAATCTCTGTCCTTGCGATTCTATGTGCCGGTGTCAGCATTATTTTCTGTGTCATGCTGCATCAGTCAGAACACCTTTATAAGAAGTTTTTCAAAAATCCTTATGTGCGCATTTTCGCCGGTGGATGTTTCGTGCTCATTTTAACGCTGCTTGTGGGCAACCAGAATTATAACGGTACGGGAATCAATATCATTGAACAGTGTATTGACGGCACGGTCCGCCCGGAAGCCTTTTTTATGAAAATGCTCTTTACTGCTTTAACATTAGGTGCCGGATTTAAAGGTGGCGAGATTGTTCCATCGTTTTTTACCGGGGCGGCATTTGGCTGTCTGTTTGGAAACCTGTTAGGCTTTTCACCGACCCTCTGTACGGCAGTCGGCATGGCCGCAGTTTTCTGTGGTGTGACAAACTGCCCGATCACTGCCCTGCTCATCAGCTTTGAGTTGTTCGGCTATGACGGCATGCCTTACTTTTTGCTTGCCGTTGCATTCAGCTACATGCTTTCCGGATACTATGGACTCTACAGCAGCCAGAAAATTATTTACTCCAAATATAAGACCAATTATATCAACCGCAAAACACATTAAAAAACTTCCCACATATCCGGTTTTCCTGCGATATGTGGGAAGTTTTTTAATGTTCTTCCCTTGCGGCTTTCAGAAGATCAAGCAGTCCTTTTTCCTTGATCAGCGCAATGCCCTGCCCCTCATCACCAAGCACAATGAGATTATCTCCGGGCTTGATATCGAATATCTTTCTGGCTTTTGCCGGGATCACGATCTGACCTTTCTCACCTACTTTTACCATGCCGAAAATGTGTTTTCCCTTCGGTGGAACTTCTAAGCCAAAAGAATCCTTTTTTTCATAATTGATCAGGTCATCCACCGTCACGCCAAAGATATCTGCGAGCCTTTTGCACCTTTCGATATCCGGCAGGGATTCCCCTGTCTCATATTTCGAGAGTGTCTGTCTCGACACACCGATCTGATCTGCCAGTTCATCCTGCGACATTTGATTTAGTTTTCGAAGCTGAATGAGATTTTCTGCAAACATTATTTTTTCTTTCCTCCAATTCCACAGACGATCCACCGGAGCACCGGAATACGGCGGATGATCTCATAAGCCAGATATGCACCGGCAAATCCCGCTGCTGCCACAAAAAGATAAAGAAGCACTGCCGGCAATTTTGTATACATGGTCAGGTAGTATGCTGTCATCGCAATAAAGAGGTAATGAAATAAATAAAGTCCCCAGGATTTCGCTGCCATCCATCTTGTCAATGTGTTGGAAATATCCCCCCATTTTTTCATGAAAGCCAAAGCTGCAATAACCGCGATCCATGCAAACAGGCTGCATAGCGGTGTGTCTAAAACTGAATGCTCGGCGTATGGTCTGCCCCAGTATAACACTGTAAATGCAGCCGCTAAAATTACGGCACACACCGTGAGCGGCAGCCAGCATTTT
>OHEX01000797.1_pt1 | contig 13392 bp, 8 predicted proteins | sample 1567361 | NCBI WGS metagenome assembly OHEX01 (sample SAMEA3879585, study PRJEB24766) | human gut metagenome | biome: human-associated habitat; feature: feces | place: USA | collected 1985/1987 | reverse complement strand
ATGATAATATAAATAATATAATAGCAATGGAAAAAAGAACAATCATTCAAAGGCGCTCCATGTGTTTCCGGAGGTGTCTTTGGCGGAGAAATTGATCTGGGTCATGGTGACGCTATTGAAAGTGGCACCGCTGCTGAGGTCTCCCAGCGTGGTCAGCGTGGACGTGTTATCCCCCAGCATGGCGGAGATAGAAACAGTTCCCCTGTTGAATGTGTAAAACAGGGTCAGGGGCGTGCTGGCGGAATAACCGGAAAACGTTTGCGTTTTCCAGGGGGAGGAGGCAGCGTTTCCTCCGTTGTAGTTAAAGCCGCCTACGTTCAGGGTGAGTGTTCCGTCCTCCGCCAGCTGATAGCCCATTCCTTCCAGATTGTAATAAGGTTTGGTGGTATTGTAGGTAAACAGCAGCCCTACATTCGAATCTGAGGTTGCAGTCAGATTGGAAACGGTGAATGCCATTGTCCAGGAGCCGTTGGCGTTTACGTTAAGAGTCGTGGGGGTGGAAACGTCCAGCGTATCCCCGTTTGTCCCGTCATAAACGGTGGAATTTTTTGAATAGGCGGACTTCAGATTACTGATAGAGGCCCCTAGGGATAAGCTACTTCCCATGGCGGCGATCAGGAGAGCAAAATATTTAGTCTTCATGTTGATTGTTTGTAACAGTTGGTAAAAGTGCCCCTCTGTAAAGGAACTTTCGTTTTTTATCGAATTGCCAATCCGCTGACAATTAAAAAAGTTGAAGGTAAATGCATTGTTTAATATAATGCGTTGATTGTTATTTGTATTGGGTGATTTTGGTCTTTTTCTAATTCATTCCTTCTGTTATGATTTTCCATCCTTTCCTCCTGTCGGCAGAGGCAGAAGGACGCAAACGGATTGGCAATCCGCGGAACGGATAAAAAATCCTCCGGCAAGCTGTACTTGCCGGAGGATGAAAAAACAGTCAGGAAAATTCCCTGTTTTAAAGGGCGCGTTTTACCGCCTGGCAGGGCCCGTCCATGATAGCCTTGTGGCTCATATTCCAGCCGCCGCCCAGGGCCGTGTACAGGGAAACCAGCGTGCTGGCATGCTGGTAATAATACTGTGAAAGCTGAATCTGAGCGGGGTACAGGTTCTGCTGGGCGTACAATACTTCAATGTAATTGGAAAGGCCCGTGCGGTAGCGCTCAAAGGAGAGTTTCACCGCCGTGTGGTAGGCTTCCACGGCTTCGGACTGGGTGGCGGTGATGCTGCGCAGCTTGTCCCTCTGGATAAGCGTGCTGGAAACTTCCGCCAGGGCATTGAGAACCGTTTGTTCATAATCGTTTCTGGCCGCCAGGAATTCAGCCTTGGCCGCCTTTTCGGAAGCCGTCAGCTTGCCCGCCTGGAAGAGGGGGCCGGTCAGATTGGCTCCCAGCCCCCAGCCGCCGCGGCGCCCCTGCACGTGGCGCAGATCTGCGGAGGCCAGGCCGCCCGCCGCCGTCAGGGAGATGGTCGGGAAGTAGTTGGCAATGGCCACTCCTACCTCCGCATTGGCGGCGCGCAGCTGGTATTCGCTTTGGCGGACGTCAGGCCTTCTGGAAAGGATGTAGGCCGGAATGCCGGCGGGAACCTTGACGTTATAGGCGATGTCCCGGGTGCTGCCGGAACGGCGGATATGGCCGGGAGCGCGTCCGGCCAGGACGGAGACTGCATTTTCCAGATTGGCGATTTGCACCTGAATGGCGGGAATCTGGGCCTGGGAGGAAGCCAGGGCCGCCTTGGCGGAAGCCACCTGAAGCCTGTCGCCTACCTGGCCTTCAAGCTGTTCGTCAAACAGGCGCAGGCTTTCGGAATAGGATTCCACGGATTTCTGCACAATGGCAAGCTGTTCGTCCAGCTGGAGGAGCTGGAGGTAGGAGTCCGCCACCTGGCGGAGCAGGGAAAGCATGAGCGCGCGCTGGCCTTCTTCGGAAGCCAGATAGTCCGCGCGGGCAGCTTCCGTCATCCGGCGCGTTTTGCCCCAGATATCCAGTTCCCAGGAAATGCCGGCGGCAAGCGCTCCAGGCGTCAGTGTGGTTCCGGTAGTCTGGACGATGCTGCCGCCGGTATAGTTGGAGCCTTTGCTGACGGAGCCGGAATAATTCGCCCACGGGAAGAGCGGGGCCTCCGTGATGGTGATGTACTGGCGTGCCTTTTCCACGCGCGCCATGGTAGCTTTCAAATCGCGGTTGTTATTGTAGGTGTCCGTCAGGAGGTCCTGAAGATCCTTGTTTTTGAAAACTTTCCACCAGGGAAGGTCCGCAATGGATTCCGTCGCCGCGGGGGCTCCCCTGAATGCCGCGGGCATGGGCATGTCCACCGGTTTGAAGTCGGGGCCCATCATGCAGGAGGAGGCGGCAAAAGCCGTTCCCAGCAGGATGGCGCGTGTGATGTATGGGTTTGTTCGCATATGCGTTTAGTCTGTTTTTAGATGGTTGCAGGGGCGGTTTTACCCTTTTAACGATTCATGGGCTTCGTGGAACAGGTGTTTGCGGGCGATGATTTCGTCCGGGTCTTCCGTTTCCACCGTCTTCCGGGCGATGCGTACGCGGAAGAGCTTCATGATGAAGTAGAAGGAGCACGGAATCAGGAAAATGCCCACGACCGTCGCCATCGTCATCCCGGCAATGACCACGATTCCGATGATATTGCGGGAATAAGCGCCGGAACCGGAGGCCAGCGCCAGCGGAACGCAGCCCAGAATGAAAGCGAAGGATGTCATCAGGATGGGGCGCAGGCGGATTCTGGCGGCGGAAAGCGTCGCTTCCATCAGCGTCTTGCCGCGTTCCATTTCAATGACGGCGAATTCCACAATCAGAATGGCATTCTTGGCCGCCAGTCCGATGAGCATCACCAGGCCGATTTGCGCGTACAGGTTCAATTCATAACCGAACCAGTACAGGCCCAGGAACGCGCCGAGGGCCGCGATGGGCACCGTCATGAAGATGCTGAGGGGCAGGGACCACCGTTCATACAGGGCCGCCAGAATCAGGAAGACAAAGACGGAGGAGAGCAGGAAAATCTGCACGATGCCGATACCGTTCTGGATTTTTTGTTCCTGGTAGCTCATGTCCGCATAGCTGTAGCCCATGTCGGAAGGCATGCTGGCTTCAAAGGTTTTTTCCAGCGCCTCCATGGCCTGGGAGTTGGAGTAGCCCTGGGCGGGCGTGACCATGAGCTTGGATGAGTTGTACAGGTTCTGGCGCAGCAGGAATTCCGGCCCCTTGATATCCGTGATTTTCACGAGGGTGGAAAGGGGGACGGAGCTTCCCGTGTTGTTCTTCACATAGAAGTTTTTGAGCATGTCCGTTCCGGTGCGGTCACTGCCCTGCGCCTGGATGTACACTTGCCACTGCTGGCCGTAAAGGGTGATGTAGTTGATGAACAGGGAACCCATGTAGGCCTGGAGCAGGCTGTTGGCTTCACTGATGCTGACGCCCAGCGTGGCGCATTTTTCTTCATCCAGCCGCACATCTTTCTGTTCCACGGCGAAGGACATCACACTGCGCACGCCGCCGTTGTTGTTCGGGTCGAATATCGGAAGCTTGTTCGCTTCCTTCACAAAGATGTCCGTTTGTTCCGCCAGGTATTCCGTACCCTTGCCGTCGCGGTCTTCCAACATGAAGGTGACGCCGTTGGCGGAACCTACCCCCGCAATGGCTGGAGGCTGGAAGCACATGGTGATGCCTTCGGAAACTTTCGTGGTCAGCAGGGCGTTCAGCTGGGCGGTGACCGCCTGGGCGCTCTGGTCCGGATTGGGGCGTTCCTCCCAGGGCTTGAGCATGACGAAGAAGAAGGCGTTGTTCGTGCTTTGCACGCCCGTCAGCAGGCTGAAGCCGGAGATGGCAATCACGTCTTTTACGTTCGGGTTCTGACGGATGAGTTCGGAGACCTTGTCCGCGGCGGCCGTAGTCAGCTGGAGGGAGCGGGCTTCCGGCATGATCAGGGCCGCGAACAGGTAGCCCTGGTCTTCGTCCGGCAGGAAGCCGTTGGGGATTTTCTTGGCTACGGGGACAATCGCGTAGGCGATCAGAGCCAGCAGCGGAATGGAGATGATGAGCTTACGGGTCAGGAAGTGGCACACTTTGGTGTAGCCGCTGGCCGTGGCGTCATAACTGCGGTTGAAAACGCGGTAGAAGAATTTCAGCGGGCCTCCCTTGGACGGGTCCTTGGGTTTGAGCAGAATGGCGGACAGCGCCGGGGAGAGCGTCAGCGCGTTGAACGCGGAAATAAGCATGGAAATGGCGATGGTCACGGCAAACTGCTGGAAGAGCGTGCCTGTAATGCCCGGCAGCAGCAGGGAGGGCAGGAACACCGCCGCAAGCACCAGGGCAATGGCGATGACGGGGCCGGAAACTTCCTCCATGGCGGCGAAGGCCGCCTGGCGGGGCGTGAGGCCGCGCTCCATGTGGGATTCCACGGCTTCCACCACCAGGCCGATGGCCAGCACCATGCCCATGAGGCAGATGGTATTCAACGTGAAGCCCAGGAGCGGAAACAGCGCGAAGGTGGCGATGATGGATACCGGAACGGCGATGGCCGGAATCAGCGTGGCGCGCCAGCCTTGCAGGAAGACGAACACCACCAGGACCACCAGCAGGAGGGCTTCCACCAGCGTGTGCTCAATTTCCTCAATGGAGGCGCGCACGGCCAGCGTGGTGTCCAGCGTCAGGTTGTATTCCATTCCGGCGGGGAAGCTGCGGGAGCGGTCTTCAAAGAGCTTGACCAGAGCGTCCACCGTGTTGATGGCGTTGGAGCCGGGAGCGGCGTACACGGCGATGGCGCCGGAATCCCTGCCGTTGTATTTGCTGGATACGTTGTAAGTCTGGGAGCCCAGCTCCACCTTGGCGATGTCTTTCAGGTAAAGAAGCTTGTTCCCCTCCGCACGGATGATGATGTTGCCGAATTCCTCAGCCGTCTGAAGGCGCCCCTTGGTCTGGATACTGTATGTGAATTCCGTTCCGGGAGGGGCCGGCTCCGCGCCGATCTGGCCGCCGGGAATCACGGTGTTCTGCGCCTGGATGGCGGACTGGACTTCTCCCACGGAGATGTTCTGGGCGGCCATTTTGGTGGTGTCCAGCCAGATGCGCATGGCGTAGCGGCCTGCGCCGAACACCTGCACGTCGCCCACGCCGGGAACGCGTTTCACGGGGTCCACCAGGCTCACGTAGGCATAGTTGCTCAGGAAAATGGCGTTCAGGCTGTCATCCGGAGAATACAGGTTGATTACGGCCAGCGGGCTGCCTGTGGACTGCGTGATGGTGATGCCCATCTGGGAGACCTCCGCGGGAATCTGGGCGGTGGCCTGCCCGTAGCGCATGTAGGCCAGCGTCTGGTCCATGTTGGGGTCCGTGCCGACTTCAAAGACGATGCTCAGGGAGCAGATGCCGTTGTTGGCGTTGGTGGAAGTCATGTAATCCATCCCCACGACGCCGGAAATGGACTGCTCAATGGGGGAGGCTACGGAATTGGCCACCGTCTCCGCATTCGCGCCCGGGTAGGTCGCCTGCATCTTGATGGTGGGCGGGACGATATTCGGATACTGCTCAATGGGCAGCCCCATCAGGGACAGGCCGCCGAGCAGGATCATCACGATCGAGATGACGATGGCAATGGTCGGGTGTTTGATGAAGAAGCTGGACATGGCGTTAAATCATGAAAATGCGCGGGAAAAGGGAAGATGCTGGGTCTCCGGATAAGGGAGGTTACTTGGCGGACGGCTGGGCTTCTCCATCCTTCATGCCTTCCGGCGTCCTGGCCTTTTCAAAGGACTGGGCCCCTATGGAGGGCATGACGGGCTGGGAAACTACGGGCTTGTAGGGAAGCGGTTTGACGGGGGCTTGTCCCTGCACCTTGGCCGCCTGCATGATTCCCTCCACCACGATGGGGCTGTCCTTCGTGAAGGTGGAGTGCGGCATGGGAATGATGTTGATTACCTGCATGCCGTCAACGACGGGGCCGAGGTTGACGACCTGCATGTGGGGAATGTTCTTGTCATCCAGGTAAATGATGAATTTGGCGCTCTGGGCGGACAGAATGGCGCGCGGAGGCACCAGCGCGGCGTTTTCCAGCGTTTTCACCGTGGCGCGGACGCGGACGAACATGCCGGGCCGCAGCGTCAGGTTCGGATTGGGAATGTGCCCGACGATGTTGATGGTGCCGGTCTGGGCATCCACATTCCTGTCAATGGCCACGGGTTCGCCCTGCATGGGATATTCCGTGCCGTTGGCAAGAATCACGTCAAATTTGAGGTGCTTCTGCCTGGTCAGATTATTGTCCATGGAGTTCAGGAAATCCCGTTCGCTCACGGAGAAATCCACCCGGATGGGGTCAATGGAGGAAATGGTGGTCAGCGGCGTGGGGCTGGAGGGCGTCAGCAGGTTGCCGATGGAAGGGGTTGCCAGGCCGGCCAGGCCGGAAATGGGGGCTGTAATGGTGGTGAATTTAAGATTGATTTTTGCTTCATCTACCTGGGCCTTTGCCGTGGCGATGGCGGCTTCCGTTTCCTGGACCTGCTGCAGGGCGTCGTCCAGCTGCTTGCGGCTGACGGAGCCGGTTTTCACCAGCGGGGTGTAGCGTTCCACGTCCAGCTTGTATTTTTTCAGCGTGGCTTCATATTGTTCCAGTCTCCCCTGGGCCTGGTCCAGCGTTGCCTGGAACGGGCGGGGATCAATCTGGAAAAGCACCTGGCCCTTCTTGACATAAGCGCCGTCCCGGTAATCCTTGGAAAGAAGGTATCCCGTCACCTGGGAGCGGATTTCGGCATCTTCCGTGCCGCGCAGGGTGCCCACCCATTCCTGCCTGATGGGAACATCCTTCGTGACCAGTTTGGTCACCTGCACTTCGGGAACGAGCGCCGGCGCCTGGGCTGCGGAATCCTTTTCCCCTTCGCAGGAAGTTAATATCATCACCGGGGAGCAAAGGAGCAGGGTTGTTGCGGCAAACGTCAAAGGCTTGTTATACATAAATGAATGCGGTTGGTTGCGGCTGGTGCCGGAAGATGCGGCAAAGCGAAAGAATTTTCTCTTCTTTTTCTTGCAAAGTCAACGCAAAGATGTGTTCTGAATTCTGCAAAATATCTGTAACCTTTGCATAATGAAAGGATAATTTAATTAAACAAATGTATAATATGTGATTTGTCCCGGTACCGCTTGGAAGCGGCTGCTGCGGTTTGGGGCTCCTTTATTTCAGGATGCCAGCCGCCTCTTGCGGAGCATGGCGTCCATGAGCGGCTTTCTTCCCATGAAATCCATGAACTGCCGCATGGGCGGGACCGCATAGCCTTTTTCCAGAATGGTTTTCCGGAATTTTCCTGCCGTTTCCCTGTCCGGGCCTCCGGCCCGTTCAAAGGCTTCAAAAATATCCTTGTCCAGAACTTCCGCCCATTGGTAGGAGAAATAAAAGGAGGCATAGCCCGCAGGAGAGGAAAACAAGTGACGCGCCGTGCGCAGCTTGCCGGCTCTTTTGAAATCTTTGAAATAATCCATATCTCCCGCTACGGAGGAATCCACATCATCGAGAGAGCCGGCGGAGTAGCGTTCCGGTTCCGAATGCACGGCCAGGTCCATCTTTGCGTACAGGAGCTGCCCGGCCAGCGCGAGGGCAGGCGTATTGCCGCGGGAGGCGTCCAGAGCGTTCAGCATTTCCTCCGGAAAGGGGAATCCCGTTTGTTCATGACGCGCAAAGCTTTTCAGCACGTCCGGCCGCCAGCACCAGTTTTCCATGAATTGGGAGGGGACTTCCACAAAATCCCGCGGCACGCTGGTTCCCGCCAGGGAAGGAATGGAAACCCTGGTAAACATCAGGTGCAGCAAGTGGCCGAACTCATGGAATAAAGTCCTGACTTCCCGGTGGGACAGTGTCACCGTGTCTCCTGCCGAGGGGGGATGGATATTGAGGCAGACCATGCCCAGGCGCGGTTTGCCCGGGGTTTCCGGCGTGGACGGGCTGCCCGTATCCAGGGTGTTCATCCACGCTCCGGCCCGTTTATTGCTACGGGAGAAAAGATCCAGGTAAAAGGAACCCAGTCGGTCGCCGTTGCCGTCGTCAATCGTGAAAAAGCGCACGTCCGGATGCCAGACTTCCACGGCTCCGGCGGATTCGCCTGCCGGGATGCCGGAGAGGGACTGCCGCGTCGGAATCTCCTTCACGCGGATGCCGTACAGCCGCTCCGCCAGGGAAAACAGGCCGTCCAGCACGCGGGGAAGGGGAAAGTGGCGGCGCAGTTCTTCCTGGTCCAGCCGGAAATGTTCTTCTGCCCGGAGATTGGCGTAATAGGCCACGTCCCAGGGATTCAGTCGGGCGTTTTCCTGCCCCGTAAGGCGGGCTTTCAGGCTGCGGAGCGTTTCCATTTCACGGAAAAAGGGGGCTTTGATCTTGTCCAGCAGCTCATTGACGAACTTCATGGCGTGTTCCCCGTTTCCCGCCATGCTCTCGCGCAGGGCGTAATCCGGGTACGCCTCATATCCGCACAAATGCGCCTTTTCACGGCGCAGGGACAGGATTTCCCTGATGACGGGTTCCGTGTCGCATGCCCCCGTAGCCAGAGACTGGCGGTGTTCCCATAAATCTTTCCGGCATTCTTCCCGCCGGGCTTTTTCCATGACCCGGGCGGAAGCCGCGGAATCCAGCGTAAATGTCCAGCCCGGATCGGACTGGCCGGGATGGCGCCTCAGGAACTCCTTGCGCGCCTGTTGCAGGGCGCTTCCGTCTATCCCTTCCAGAAGAGCGGCGTCCCGCACCGTCCAGGTCCAGGATTTCCTGGCGTCCATGTACAAATTGTTGAAACGCTGGGAGGCGAGCGTCAGTTCCCTGTCAATGGCCTCAAGCCGTGCGCGCTTGTCCGGCGGCAGATCAGCGCCGTTGTCCCGGAAGCTCTGCATGCTTAGTTCCATGTACCGTTTCTGTTCGGGAGTCAGATGGGTTTGCCGCAGGCGTTCCTCCGCGGTTTTCAGGACTTTCCACAGGGCCTGATCTTTCGTGACGGAGGAAAGGAAGGCGGACACGCGGGGAGCCACGGAATCCATGGCCTTGCGAAGTTCCCCGCTGTCGCACAGGCTTTTCAGGACATAGGCCTTGCACATGCCTTCCGTAAGGAGGCCATTGCTTTTCTCCAGCGCTCCGAATGTATTTTCATACGTCATTTCCTCCGGACGGAGGCGGCTGATTTCCTCTACGGAGGCCCGGGTGCGGCGCATGGCTTCCTGAATATCCGGTTCCAGCTTGTCCGGAGTCAGCCGGCTCCAGCGGATGGGACGCTCCCTGTCCAGAAAAGGGTGGGCGGAAATGGCCGCCGGGGAGGGAAGGGACACGGAAAGGAAGAGGAAAAGGAGATAAAGAGACTGCCTGAGTAAACTCATGGCGGCCATTCTACTGGAAGCCGGTTTCTCCTTCAAGCCTTGCGCTTTTCGTGTCTGCATCAGGGGAAAAGCCGGGGCCCGGTCTTGAACGGCTTCCCGTTTGCATGTATGAATCAAGGGGATGTCCACCAAAATCTTTCTTTATGATACTACGTTGCGGGACGGAGCGCAGAGTGAAGACGTCAACCTGAGCGCGACGGACAAGGTCCGCATCGCCCGCCAGCTGGATTATCTGGGCATGGATTACATTGAGGGCGGCTGGCCCGGCGCCAATCCGGTAGAAACGGAATTTTTCAACGCCATGAGAGGTGTCGGACTAAGGAATGCAAAGCTGGCCGCTTTTGGAAGCACGCACCATCCTTCCCATACTCCGGAGACGGATCCCACGCTGGCCGCCCTGATATCCAGCGGCGCGCGGGTGGCCGCGGTTTTTGGGAAATCCTGCCCCCGCCATGTGGAAGTGGCCCTGGGCATTTCCCGGGAACGCAATCTGGAAATCATCGGCAATTCCATTTCCTTCCTTAAGAAAAATATGGAAGAAGCCTTTTTTGACGCAGAACACTTTTTTGACGGCTTCAAGCGGGAGCCGGAATACGCCCTGGCTGTGCTCCGGACAGCCTGGGAACATGGAGCGGACTGCCTGGCGCTGTGCGATACCAACGGAGGCACCATGCCGGAGGAAATCAGCTCCATTATCAGGACGGTCAGGGAACGCCTGCCGCATGCCCTTCTGGGCATCCATGCCCACAATGACTGTGAACTGGCCGTCGCCAACAGCCTGGCCGCGGTAAACAGCGGAGCCATCCAGGTGCAGGGGACCGTAAACGGCATCGGGGAGCGTTGCGGAAATGCCAATCTTTGTTCCGTCATCCCCAACCTCCAGGTGAAGATGAAAGGATTTTCCTGCCTCAGCGGCGCTTCCCTGACGCGGCTCAAATCCACTGCCGCCTTTGTCTCGGAAGTATCCAATCTGGCGCCTTTCCGGCGGCAGCCCTTCGTAGGGAACGCCGCTTTCGCCCACAAGGGCGGAGTGCATGTCAGCGCGATTATGAAGGAAGCCGCTTTGTACGAGCACATCGACCCCTCCCTTGTGGGGAACGCCCAGCGCGTGCTGATGACGGAGCAGGGCGGCAGGAGCAACATCCTTTCCCTGTCCCGCACCCTGGGTTTTGAACTGGAAAAGGGGGACCCCCTTCTGGACGTGCTTTCCGCCGCCGTGAAGAAAAATGCCGCACTGGGGTATGATTACGTGGCCGCCCCGGCCAGCGCGGAGCTGCTCTTCCTGCGGCACATGCCGGACAATGCCTTGAAACCGTATTTCAACATCCTGCGCACTGTGGTGCTGACCTCACGCCATGAAATGGACCCGGACATGATGGTGGAAGCCTCCCTCAAGCTGGATGTCCACGGCAATGTGGAGCACACCGCCGCCGGGGGCTTTGGCCCCGTGCATGCGCTGGACAGGGCCCTGCGCCGCGCCCTGACGCGCTGGTATCCGGAATTGGAACAGATGCACCTCATCGACTACAAGGTGCGCGTGCTTTCCCCCACCCGGACGAACATTCCGGAGGCGGAGGATGAAAACGGCACCGGCTCCAATGTCCGCGTGCTTATTGAGTCCTCGGACGGCGTCGCCACCTGGACCACCGTGGGCGTTTCCTACAACATTATTGAGGCCAGCCTGGAAGCCCTGGCGGACGCCGTCACGTACAAGCTCTACAAGACGGAGCAGGCCAGATGGCGTGCGGAATGCTGAGGGGCGGCGCTCCTTCCCAGGGGACGTGGGCGCCCCTCATGGCTTTTCCTTTTTCTTCCCGTTCCTTTGCGAGGGGCGGGCCGGAAGCTGAAGGGCGGAAAAAGTTCCTCCTGCCGGTTGAATGGCTCAAAATGAACAGGAAGAGGAGCAATGAGCTTCGTGAACAGGTTCGGGCGACGGTGTCCTTTTTTGAGACGGCTCCTGTGTTCTTTCCTGTTCTCCATTCATGTTAGTCAATCACGTTGCCGCAGTTAACGCCGGATTGCTGCCAGTTTGCCCGGAGAACGGATGCCCTGCCGGGAAAATACCGTTATTTTTCCGGTTTTTGCTTCCCGGCCGCATCTGCCGGGGTAAATAAAACATTGACCCGCCAGCGGGGAAGCTTTATCCTGAAATCCTCATTCAACCAGAGGTAGATTACAGCCGTGGAGGACGATATTATTTGTACAGAAAAAATCATTGCGGAACGCAAGACGTTCTTTCTTGATCTCAAACAGAATGCGCGCGGCAAAGTGGTGCGTATTACGGAAAAGGTGAGCTCCAACCGGGACCGGATTATGGTGCCTGCGGAAATTTTGGATGATTTCATCGCCGCTCTCCAGGATATCCGGGAGACCCTGAAGCAGCAGGGGGAATAAATTTTCCCCCTCCCTCCTGTTTTTTATTTCACCAATAGCGGGGCTGTGGCCGTCCCGCCATTTCTTAGTATCCGGGGCATTGCAAATCCGGCGGGCAAAAAGCCGTTTTGTCTGAATTAGGCGTTGTCAAAAATAAAAAAGGGAGTATTTTTACTCCCCGGTTTTGCCGTCCCCTTTTTTCATATTCCGGAGCATTCTGCATTCCGGAGGCGCGGGGACGGAATGTTGATGCAACCATGAATATTTCAGAGATATGACGACACAACAGGAATTGACTCCGGAATTGATACGGGCTGCGCTGACCACGGTAAAATTTCCGGGGTTCAGCCGCGACATCGTATCTTTCGGGCTGGTGAAAAAGATTGACATTGACGCTGAAAACAACGTCACGATTGATTTGGTGATTGAGAGCAAAAATGCGGATATTCCCCGTTACATTTTTGAAGGCGTTCACGGCGTGATGAAGCATTTGCCCGGCGTGAAGCACTGCGACGTCAATATCGAGCATAAGGCTCCGGAAGCCAAAAAAGGAATCAATGACGATCCCTCTACCTGGAAATCCTCCGTTCCCGGCGCCAAGCATGTCATTGCCGTGGCTTCCGGCAAGGGCGGGGTGGGCAAATCCACCGTTTCCGCGAACCTGGCGGTGGCCCTGAGCAAGCTGGGGTATTCCGTCGGTCTGGTGGACCTGGATATTTACGGCCCTTCCATGTCCCTGATGTTCGGCACTAAGGAACGCCCCGGAGCCAATGAGAATGACGAATTTATCCCGGTAACGGCCCATGGCGTGAAACTTCTTTCCATGGGGCTGCTGATTAATGAATCCGATCCTGTAGCGGTGCGCGGTCCCCTGGCGACACGCTACGTCCAGCAGTTCCTGCGCAACGTGGCATGGGGGGATGTGGATTTTCTGATTCTGGACCTGCCTCCCGGCACCGGAGACATTCAGCTGACCATTGTCCAGACGGCCGAACTGGACGGCGTGGTGGTAGTGACCACCCCGCAGGAAGTGGCGCTGATTGACGCCCGCAAGGCGATCGGCCTCTTTGAACGGGTGGAAACCCCCATTCTGGGCATAATTGAAAACATGAGTTATTTCCAGTGCCCCTCCGACGGCAAGATTTACCATATCTTTGGCGAAGGAGGAGGCGAACGGGAAGCGGCCAAACTGGGAGTGCCCCTGCTCGGCAAGATTCCGCTGGATATTTCCACCCGCTCCGGCGGGGACGAAGGCCGCCCCGTGGCCCTGGAAGATCCCGGGCAAAATCCGGTTTCCGCCGCGTTCCGCCAGGTGGCTGAACAATGTGCCCGCGTGGTGCTTGACCGCTGAATGTCCCGGACGGGGCGGAAGGCCCGGTACGGTTGGTAACCCTTAAATTTGAAGCCGGATTGGAGCCTGCCGCTCCGGTCCGGCTTGTTTGCCGGCATGTTCCGGCTCCTTTGAATGAGGAATGCATGGAAGGAAATAAAAAATGAATAAGACGTGGAATTTGAAGGAAATGAAAAAGTTGATACCGCTGGCCCTTCCGGTGCTGGTGGTCAACCTCTCCATTGTGGGCATGGGGGCGGTGGACGCTATTGTGGCCGGGCGCGCCGGCGTGACGGACATGGCCGCCGTGGCCCTGGGGTCTTCCGTGTACCT
>OHEX01000765.1_pt1 | contig 13730 bp, 9 predicted proteins | sample 1567361 | NCBI WGS metagenome assembly OHEX01 (sample SAMEA3879585, study PRJEB24766) | human gut metagenome | biome: human-associated habitat; feature: feces | place: USA | collected 1985/1987 | reverse complement strand
TCGTCGGCGACGCAAAGTATATGTACATTCAGGACATTGCCAGCGCGGTGCCCTGCAGCTATGAAAAGTGCTGCAAATATCTGGAAAGCTACATCGACGAGGGCGTCTTCGGCCCTGAGGCCTACCTCGACATGCGCCGCAAATGCTTGGTGGTGAGCGGCAAAGCCCCCGACCCGGAGCCGAAAAAGCCCCGCAAGGCGAAGGTTGCCAAGCCCGCCGCTGCGCAGGAAAAGGACGAATACCAGAAGATTCTGGACGAATTGCGCCGGGTCAACGACGAGATCCCCGACGAGGAGATGACGGACAAGATCAGCCGGCTGGAGGCCGTGTCCACCAAAATTTTCGAGCAGGCCAAGGCCGACCCCGAAAAGCTGCCCCAGATGCGAAAGTTTATGGATTATTACCTGCCTACGTCGTTAAAGCTGCTCAATACCTACGCCGAGCTTGACAAGCAGGGCATCGAGGGCGAGAATATCTCGGAGTCCAAGCACCGCATTGAGCAGACGATGGATACCCTTGTCAAGGCATTTGAGACGCAGCTGGATAAGCTGTTTGCCAGCGATGCCCTCGACGTCAGCACAGACATCGACGTGATGGAGAACATGCTCCGCGCCGATGGCCTGACGGGAGATACGCCGTTTAAGTTGTAATTTTAAGGAGCCAATTACCCCATGTCGAAATCCACCCAGGGTCAGCTGCATAACAGCTGGCACAATTTCTCGAAATACCGCCCGCTCATCCGCGAGCTGGTCACCCGCGACCTCAAGGTCAAATACCGCCGCAGTGTGCTGGGCTATTTGTGGAGTGTATTAAACCCGCTGTTTATTATGATTATCATGGCGATTGTATTTTCTAAAATGTTTACGAGAGCCAGTATTACTAACTTCCCGGTATATTTGATGAGCGGCCAGGTTATGTTTAACTTTATGAATCTGTCCACGAAATCGGCGATTCAGTCGATTAACGGAAGTGCATCACTTCTCAAAAAAACATATGTACCGAAATACGTTTTTACCGTTTCAAAAATTATCAGTGGTTTGATTGACTGTGTATTTTCAATGGGAGCACTTTTGATTGTTATGTTATTTACCGGGGGAGAATTTACGTGGCGGCTTTTTCTGTTCCCGCTTGTGCTTGCACAGAACTTTGTATTTACGATGGGGCTGGGACTTTTTTTGGCGGCAACCAATGTATTTTTCCGAGATATCCAGTATATTTACAATGCGATTACAACGGCATGGCTTTATCTGACGCCGATGTTCTATCCAATTGAAGCACTGCCACAGAATCTTCAGTACATTGTATCGCATCTGAATCCGATGTACTCCTCAGTTTCGTATGCTGACACTGCCGGGGTTTGTGCCGGTGGGAATCAGTATTATGTGGCTTATTATAATTGGAATTGTGTCGGCATTTCTGATGCTCATCATCGGACTGTGGGTATTTGTAAAGACGCAGGACAAATTTATTTTGTATATTTAAGGAGGAGAATGACATGAATGATATTGCAATCGATGTAAAAGATGTGACGATACGGTTTAATCTGGCATCGGAAAAAATCGATAATCTAAAAGAATATTTTGTAAAATTAATCAAACATGAACTTCTCTTTCAAGAGTTTCTTGCTGTCCGGGATGCTTCTTTTACAATCCGTAAAGGAGAGGCGTGGGCTCTTGTGGGAAGCAATGGTTCCGGCAAGTCGACACTTTTGAAGGCAATCAGTGGAATTTTGAAACCGTACAAAGGAGAGATTGTTGTAAATGGAACGATTTCTCCACTATTGGAACTTGGCGCCGGATTTGATATGAATTTGACGGCAAGGGAAAATATCTTTTTGAATGGAACAGTGCTTGGACATTCCAAGAAATATATGCAGGAGCATTTTGATGAAATTGTGGAGTTTTCAGAACTTCATAAGTTTTTGGATTCGCCGGTGAAGAACTTTTCTTCCGGTATGCGCGCAAGACTTGGCTTTTCGATTGCTACGATTGTTCGCCCGGATATTTTGATTGTAGATGAGATTCTGGCGGTTGGCGACTATTCGTTCCAGCAGAAGTGTTTGAAGCGAATGGATGAAATGATGGGTGGCGGAACAACGCTTTTGTTCGTTTCACATTCGATTGACCAGGTGCGTAAACTCTGTGACCATGCGGTGTGGATTAATAAGGGACAGATTATGCAGGTTGGCGAGGTAAATGAAGTGTGTGATGCCTATATGGCAACTCAGAAGAAATAGAGGATAAAAATGATATTACAGAATTTAGTTTTTCCAAAAGAAGATATTTGCAATGAGCCGGAACTTTATTTCCATGGCACAACAGACGGTAAGATACCGGCTGGAAATGAAGCGGATTTATTTACTTATTTTAATAGTTTTTCGGCTTATAAATGGAAAATGTATACGAAAATAAAAGAGGTCCGATTCCGCCTGCGCTGTAAGGGAAGCTGCATGGTTCGACTGTGGGATGCCGGAGTTACGGGTGGAACAATGGCATTGACTGAAAATTTTACCAGTGAGAGACATAGGCAGGCAGATCCGGATGAGGTTTCTCTTTCCTTTTCTCTGGCAGACGTAAAGGGAATTGTTTACGCAACGGTTAGGGCAGACAGTGATACGGAGATTCTCGGTGGATGTTTTGAGACAGTTTTTGAACCCATCCAGTTAGCGAAAATAGCGATTGGAATTTGTACATTCCGGCGCGAAGAATTTGTGAAGAAAACGCTGGAAACTTTAAAGCGTGAAACGATGGAAAATCCGGATTCACCGCTTTATCAGAATGTTTATGTTTATGTGTCGGATAACGGACAGACGCTTCCTTGCGAAGAGTTGTCAAACGACAGAATTTTTGTGATGCCAAATCGAAACACCGGCGGCTCCGGCGGTTTTGGCCGCTGCATGAAAGAAGCATATGAGGACAGGGAAAAGTATGGCTTTACACATATTTTATTGATGGATGATGATATTGTGCTGGAACCGGAGTCACTTTTCAGAACATATACACTTCTTAACTTCTTAAAAGAAGAGAGGAAAGGGGCTATGCTCGGCGGAGGACTTTTGCGTCTTGATATCCCTTACATTCAGCATGCGAATGGAGAACTTTGGCAGGGGGGACGTATTGGTTTTACTAAGCGTGGCTATGATTTACGGAGAATGACAGATGTTGTCCGCAATGAATATAATCTCCCGATGGACTATAATGGCTGGTGGTACTGCTGCGTGCCGTTAGCAGAACAATTTCGTGGTTTTCCGCTTCCGATTTTTATTCATGGCGACGATATTGAATATGGTCTGCGTTTCGATGGAAATATTATGACAATGAACGGAATTGGTGTGTGGCATGATGCGTTCGATAATAGAAAGGCGTCTTCCATGGAATATTACGATATGAGAAACACATTGATTGCCTGTGCCATCCATCATCCGGAGTATTCTCGTCTGCACATGATAAAACGTGTTGCGAGACATCTTATTGGACAAATGCTTCATCTTCGCGTGAAAGATCAGGAATTGACGATGAAGGGCGTCGAAGATTTCTGTAAGGGAACGGAATTTTTGAAGGAATTAGACCCGACAAAACTTCATCCGGAAATCATGAAAATGGGTTATGCCATGCAGGATGTTTCCGATGATTTACGCAAGTTTGGCGTTGATGTGGAAAAGACAAAGCCGCAGCCTTCGCATTTATATGAGGACGGTGGTTTTGCAAAGAAACATTTGCTGTCTGTGAACGGATGGCTTCTTCCGGCGAAAAAAGAGACGGCGGTGCTTCCTATGGGCGTGCATCCGGATGCTTTGTATCGCAGAAAAACGGCTCTTTTATACGACCCGGATACAAGCCGGGGATTTTATGTCGAACGGAAAGCAAAAGATTTCTTTGCAACCATTGGCAGATGTTTTAAAATGGGCTGGCTGCTTGCAGGCAAGTATAAAAAGACCGTGAAAGACTTTCAGAAAAATGGCGCGGAATTGATTTCGTATGATTTCTGGAAAAGGTATTGATGAGTGCAAAAAAAGTCGAAAAAAGCAAGTTTGTGCATTTGAGTGCACAAACTTGCTTTTTTCGTAAACTGTTTTAATATTTATTCTTAAATATTTTCCCCCTGATATTATCACAGTAATAACAGTAACTCTTATAAATCCACCGATAAATAAATTTCGATTTTTTCATCGACATTTCAAACGATTTTGTATGGTATGACTTTCCATGCATCCAGTCGACAATTGTCTGGAAGGTTACCGGAGGGGCGTATTCCTCAGCACGTTCGCCAAGTGCCACGGCATCCTTGAGGCTTCCAAAGACATTCAGCAGAATCGGATCGTCGGTTGTCTGCTTGAAGTTTGCCATGCCAAAGTCATACAGGTAATGGCCGGTTGTAAATTCATCCTCTAAGTTGAGTGCACAGAAATCCTTTGCAAAGCGAACCAGATAAGTTTCTAATGCCTGATTCATTTCTTCGTCATTTTCACAAGAATTAAATACCGGTTCAATGCGTCCATTTTTTTCTTCGTAAGTTTCGATGGTACGATACGGAAGATTTGCAAAAATGGATTCTGCAAAAACAACGGAATGTGTGTTACAGGTGTAGTTGTAGCGGATGGATTTGCCGATGGTCGGGTAAATGCTTCGTACATAATACATCGGGTCATCCACCTCGTGACCGGCGGCATCGGCTAACAATCTTGTCAGGCAGTCTTGTGTATAGCCACGGCCCCAATACTCGACAAAGGCAAATGGCTCGCTGAAATCAATTTCCTGACGGAGATAGTCGGAAACGATGACACGCTGCTTTTTGGCAACGGCAAGCAAATGTTCTTTGTAAGCATCGGAACGTTTTAATTTCTGGCTCACATCAGAAATTAACTGGTCTGAATAACGCTTCGTTGTTTTTAAGTAACCAAGCTCCGGGAAGAACTTATCAAATGTTGCTTCGTCAATCAAAAGGGCGGAAAGCAATTTGTTGAAATTGCGGACGCCGCTGAAGTTGCCGTAAGGCTCGAAAAATTCTTCATCCACTTTGTCGATAAACGATGGCACACGCCATGCTTTTCGTGAACCGTAAATATATTTTGTGCGCAGCGGAAGTCCTTTGCTCTCAATTACGGCATCCGCCATAAGTTTCAAGTAATAGCCGTCGCGGGAAATAAAATAAAGTGTTTTGTAACCGCGTTTTAAGGCATCGTGTACTGCCCAGTGAACATAAGGAACAAAATAAAGGCTGGCATATTTGTAGGCAAAAGCTTCCTTGTCTGTGTGCTCTTCCAGACGGAAGTTGCGGAACAATTTCACAACACTGTGCATACCATATTCTTCAATGTAGGCTGCCATATGTTTTTCATAGTCGTCAAGTTCCGGAACCGACACCGGCTGTGTGTGGATGCCAAGACGGGATGGCTGGGTGTCATCGGCAAATTTATTATCGCCAATGTGAATCCATTCCGAATAATGGTAGTCGAGAGAACTATATACTTCCAAAAACAATTTTCTGGTTGTCTTTTGATAACCTTTATCGCTCGATAAAAACAGTGGAAGTGTGGCAAGAAGCGGGTCAGCTTTTGCTAACATTTTCTGAATCGTTTCTTTCGGCAAATACATATCACTGATTAATACAACATCGTTTCCTTCGGCAAGGTACGATTTGAGCATATCAATGTGGTCGGTTAAAGGAATGACGGAGCGGATTTCTTCCTCACATTCCCATGTAATCAACTGCTGTTTCTGCTCATCGGTGAGTGGAAACAGTGTTGCCATGTGGTCATAAATTTCCGACAACTGGATTTCCAAATGGTCATCGTTTCGGATTAATACCGACTTTTTATAAAACTCACGCACATTGGCTTCGCACCAGCGGCGAATCTGCGAAAATTTGCGGATAAAATAGCTGTCATAGCCACAGTCGGACTGCTCCAGTTTTTTTCGGACATTGTCGAAAACGCTGGAAGGATGACAGCACTGACGTGAAAACAGGGTATCAAAAATATCGAAACTGTAAAGTTTCGGAAATTCTCGTTTTTCCGGCGTGAAAGAAAGTGCGGTGTCGATAATCCGCTCGCAGTCATTTTCATCCGAATAAGACCAGAATAACTGATTGATTCGGTCGAGTTCTTTTTTCTCTGTCTCTTTGCAGGAAGCAAGAGCTGCAAGTAATTCATCAAAATCAGATGCTTCGGTTCCGCAAGTCATTTCCCGTACATCGAAAACAAAATCACGGAAATTTTCTTTGTCATCAATATCATAAAAATACCGGATAAATGTTTTTACTCCACGCGCCAATAAATCATAGAAAATGGAGGAGTAATCAATAATGGCGATATCAATATCCGAAAAAATTTCGTACACATCATCTTCATTTTCCCAGAAGTAAAAATTCGGATGATTTTGGTAGGTTTCTTTCATTGCAAGATACTGGGTATCTTTTTCTACCATAGGATGCATTTTTAAAATCAAAAGGATGTTGTTTTCGTGAAGAACATCCGCCAGGCGTTTCATGTCCGGCAATGCGGATTTCATAAAATTAGCCCCGTTATTGTCGCGGTAAGTCGGGCAGTAAATTGCCAGCTTGGTATCGGCAGGCAGCCCTTTCTTTTTGCGTATGTCATGGTCGTAACTTTGGATGTTATCGTTCACAACACAGCGTGGATAACCGGCACGGATTACTTTATCATCATCAATGCCGCACTGCTCTTTGAAATGTTTTTCCATAATTTCTGAGGTAACTAAAAAGAGCTGGTTGTTGCGGAAAATTTCGTTGTTGCGAATATATTTTTTTGCTAATTGTTCGCATAAAAAGCAGCCTGTTGTCAGCTTTCTTTCGATACTCTTGCAGCCAACGCCGTGCCACAGATTCAAAACGGTAATGCCGGTCAGTTCCGGCTGAAATACTTCTTTACACATTTCAACGACATAGACACCGGCTTTTGCCATAACACTTTTTCCTTTGGAAGAGCGGTAAAGTTCTGCCTCGTAACCAAGTTTATGCACGTAGTTCATCGTGTCTGCATTGTAGCACATCCAGACCGGTTTGATTTCTTTGTGGTGTCTTATGATATATTCAAACATCCATTTTGGGTTGCCGGCAAAACTGTTTCCGGCGTTAAAAATCCATAAATTTTTATCTCGTTGTTCGCTCATTTTATTACTCCTTACATTCTTAGTTCTCTAATATATGAAGAATCTGTTCACATGCTGTTCCTTTTTCAAAAGAACCCATGGTTTCAAAATGCTGTTTGTACAAAGTTGTGAAGTCTTCGTCCCGGTATTTGACTGCCATGTCGGGAAGTGCCGCAATGTCTTTGCATTTCAAATACGGCCATGTGTCATATGGAACAAAGAAACCGCGATCCATTTGCTCGTATTCTTTCAGGCGGTTTTCCAATAAGAAAACCGGGCGCCCGGTCAGGGCAAAATCCCAGATACAGGAGGAAAAATCGGTTACCAGTAAATCGCTGGTATAAAGTAAATCCTGCATTTCATAATAGGCATTTCCGTCAAGAATCCGCTCATCAAGGGATTCATTTGTTTCCTCGCGGAAATAATGCGAGCGGTAAAGAACAATCCAGTTGTTTTTTGTTGCTTCTTCCAAGCGGTCAATGGTTTCCGATAAATATCTCAAATCGTACTGCTCTTTTTCCGGCGCAGTCATCTGAAAACTTGGCGCAAAAAGCAAAATTTTTGTCTGCTCGCTTATATGATAAAAGTCCTGTACACGTTTTTTGATTTCCGGATGCTTGGAGAAAAAAATATCGTTTCTTGGCGTTCCGGTTTCCAAAAAGATTTTTCGGTCTAACGAAAATGCTTCGGCGTACATGTCAGTGCATGCTTGGCAGGAAGACACAAAGTAATCTAACCGCTTATACCATTTGTCGAAATTTGCGGCAAAGGTTTTATCTTCGTTTATTGTTTCTTTGCCGACTTTTTTATAAGCACCGCCACCATGCCAGGTTGTCAAAAAGATTTGTCCTCTTTTTTTGACAAGTGCTTCATCAATCATATCGTTAGTGATAAAAATACCACAGCGCAGAAATAATTTAAAATAGCTTAAGCTTCGCTGGCGCACAACTGTAATGCCGGTCCGCATCGTACAGGTTTCCGGAAAACGGGTGACCCAGATGAGTTCGTATTCTCCCGGATGTTTTAGCCAAAATGACTCCATAAGAACACTTGGGTTGCACACATAGCCCTTGCGGTTATTTGCATAAAACATAATCCGGTTTTTTTTGACCGGAATAAAAAACAGCAGGTACTGGAGAAGTCGTGCTATTCGTATTTTTGCTTTCATATTAAAATGCTTCCTCTTTCCTTTTTCATAACCTCAATATTTTACTACAGAGCATAAATAGATGTCAAGTGTTGACAAATCAAGGGAGCAAGTGTTTACTGGTACCTTTTTGTTTCCGTAATTCAGCAGAAAAGCTTTGCGTCTCGCAGGCGCTTCCGCTCGTTGAGTGCGTAGCGGTATGGGCACTGAAACAACCAGTGCCATATACCGACGTACTCAAAACCTACGAGCTGCAAAGTTTTTCTGCTGAATTACTGGAATAAAATAAAGTGCCAGTAGATACTTGCCAACAAATCTCCCCTGCGTAAATTGGGTGCGCAGGTTTGAAACAACGCTTTTCCTGCAATTTGCTCTATAGGGTTGCATGTGTTAGGCTTCATTTGGAGAAATTAGATGGCACAAGCAACTCTTTGTGGTAATTTTCACTGTTTAGGTTGTCTTTTTCTTACATATTTTCTTGATGAAAGTTGAATGTGACGCAAAAATGCAACCTTTTGAAGAAAATAAATGGAAAAGAGTTGTTCCATAGGGGCAAATGTTAGTTGCTTATGTTTTTAGGTTTCCTGCTAATTTACCGAAACCTAAAAATTTTAAAAACAACAAACATTTGAAAAAAGGATGACAAAAACAGGGGAGTTTCATATAATAAGTGTGAAGATATTTCTTTGGGGATTTATATGTCAGAAAAGAATAATTTTTTGTATGATGTCAGTATGTCCTATGTAAATGCCGGATGGCAGGAGCGTTACTGTGCGCTGGTAAAGTATCTTGATGCATATCTGAAGGAGAATTGCGGTGAATTTTTTGCCGATTTGCAGCTTTACCAGACCGGGCCGATGAATTATGTAGTAGTGGCGGTGTATTATGATGTGCCGGGTGTCGGCGAGGCTCTTCCTAAGATTCTTGGATTTGTAAATGCAAAGTATCGGGAAGTTGTTGGACATAATGTAAGACGAAAGCAGATTTTGAAGTTTGACTTAGCAAAAAAATTACACGGGCAGAGTGAAGTGTGTCTGCACGCTTCCTCGGAAGAGATGGAGGAATCAGAAGATGAACAACCGCGAGAGGATTATGCGTCTTCGACAGGAGAAGAAATTAGACAGGAACGAAATGATACAACTTCTTGAAACAGCAAATAGAGAGGACCGAGAGTATCTTGCCGCACAGGCGAGAGAGGTTCGGGAGAAGATTTATGGGAAGGACGTATTTGTTCGGGGGCTGATTGAATTTACAAATATCTGCCGCAATGATTGTTATTACTGCGGGATACGTAAAAGTAACGAAAAAGTGGAGCGATACCGCCTGACGCCGGAAGAAATTTTGTCCTGCGCCAAAGAAGGATATGAATTGGGATTTCGCACTTTTGTGCTGCAAGGTGGCGAAGATGGCTGGTTTACGAAAGAACGGGTGGCTTCGATTGTCCGGGAATTAAAGAAACAATTTCCGGATTGTGCAGTGACGCTATCCATCGGAGAGCGTACGAAAGAGGAATATGAATGTTTTCGTGAGGCGGGGGCAGACCGTTACCTTCTGCGCCACGAGACGGCGGATGACGCTCACTATAGAAAATTGCATCCGCAGGAAATGAAACTTAAAAACCGTAAAGAATGTTTATTTACCTTACGTGAACTTGGATATGAAGTAGGTGCCGGTTTTATGGTAGGCTCGCCGGGACAGACGGTGGAGTGTCTTGCTGAAGATTTTGAATTTTTGCAGGAACTGAAGCCCCATATGATTGGAATCGGACCGTTTCTTGCCCATCAGGATACACCATTTGGTGCAGAAGAAAATGGTTCCTATGAGCAGACACTTTTGTTATTGAGTATTCTACGACTGATGTTTCCGGGGGTGTTACTTCCTGCGACGACAGCACTTGGAACAATTGCGCCGGATGGACGGGAGCAGGGATTATTGGCAGGAGCGAATGTATTAATGCCAAATTTATCACCGGTTTCTGTGCGGAAAAAGTACGAGCTGTATGATAATAAAATATGTACCGGGGAAGAGTCGGCACAGTGTAAAGATTGTTTAAGCAGGCGTGTGGAATCGGTTGGCTACCGGATTGTTACTGACCGGGGAGACAGCCGGATTGAGAAATAGGAGGAACGTATGATAGCGTATTTTTTGGCAGCATATTTGATTTTAAATGGAATTGTATTTTTGGTTTACGGAGTGGACAAGTATAAAGCAGTTCACAATAAGTGGAGAATCCCGGAAACTACCCTTCTTGTTATCGCTGTTATTGGTGTAATAGGTGCCTTTGCCGGAATGCATGTTTTTCATCACAAAACACGTAAACCAAAGTTTTATGTAGGGGTTCCCGTTATCTTTTTCTTGGAGGTGCTTGCTGTTATTGGTATTTTTTGTGCGGGTGGGAAATACATGGGGAACACTGCCAAAAAAGAAAATGCAGCGAAAACGGCGAGCCTTTCTTCCACATCAAGGGAGGGATTAAAAAGAGGGGAAGAATTTACCATTGAAAAACAGGAGTTTAAGAAAAGTCTTTCGCAGGAGTCTTTTTCGATTCCATTCAATACAATGGATGAGTGTTATCGTGTGGGGGACTTGTTTGTGTCTTTTGATTCGGGAACAAAATCAAAAATAAAGATTTATTTTTGGAATCCAAAGACAATGAAAGTTCCGGCTGTATATACATATCGTGAAAATGTTGAAAATTATGATGATTCGTTATTTGCAGCGAATGAGAGCGGACAATATGTGATTGCGCAGATTGCCGAAAAGTTAATTGTATTTAATTTTTTGGGAAAGGCCATGAAGGAGATTTTAATTGAAGAAGGCCGGCCAACAGATATTATAGAAAAGGATGGGAAACAATACATTTTGACATCATCGACGCTTTATGTCGGCAGTATCCAGTCGGGATTTCGTAAGGTGGGAAGCAATTCTGACAAAGAAGAAAAGAAGAATGCCGAGGAGGATAATTGGTCGTTAGAATTTTTATTTTCCTGTGGAGATTATGTTTATGTATCGATGACTGTGCCTGCTAAGTATCATAGTTTTAGTTGGTTGTGGCAGATATCATTAAAAAATGGCGAGTGGAAAAAAATCATGGACGAAATGCTCGATTTTTCTTTTGATACGGATGCCAAAGAGGTGGCTGCAGGGATTGAAATTGGCGAAAAAAATGCTGAGGTATTGTATTATAAATTCCATGAAGATGGAACGTATGAAAAGAAAAAAATCAAGGCGATTCCGGGAGCTGTGGAAAATGGAGTTATTTACACCGCATCGAAAAAAGAATTTCTCGCTATTTCGGTGAAAGACAACAAAAAAACGGTGTTAAAGCATGTAGGGCGGTATTGTGAAATTGCAGATTTAAAGTATGAAAATTTAAGTAATGTAAGGCAGGAAAAAAAGGGGAAAATTATTTACAAGGTATCCGTTTATTTGTCAAAAAAACCACTGAAAAACCGATATGGAAAGCCGATGCCGGATTATGATAATTATTATTGCTATGATTTGGAAACAAAGCAGACGCAGACGGTGAATACAGGTGTCAGCTATATAGATTTTGATTATGCGGAAGGAAAGACATATATGAAAAATCGGGGAAAATGGCTTACACTTGAAAAGGAAACGAACACGGTAGAAATGGCAATTGATTATGTTTATGGGGATAATGCGATATTAAATAAAAGAGTTGTGCGTGTGGTGCAAAAAGACAAAAAGGAAAAGGTAGTCTCGGATAAAGTGTATACTTTTTGTGGAGACGAACAAGGAAATTGCCGGATTGAAGATGTGACCGGCAAGTATGGAACGCTTGAGAAGCAGGAAAAATGGTTTACAATTACAGCAAAACAAGTAAAAGCGATTTCGGATAAGAAGTTGTTAAAAGGGCTGATGAAAACGGATGAATAGGGGGCACGCATGTGATATGTTTTGTCTTGCATGTTGTAGAAAATGATGTTAGACTATAAGAGATAAGCAGGGCATGGGGCAAAATCTGGATTATCTGAGTACGAATCAGCCAACGGATGAATACACTCATAAACTTCAGCATCGTGTGCTGGAAATGCGCGATGATAAAGAATGGAGGGAAAATTATATGACGTGGGAAATGAAATTGGATGAAAGATATGAAACGGGTCATAAGGCAGGCAGGGAGGAAGAACTATGCAGACTGATAAAAAAGAAACTTGAAAAAGGGAAAAACATTGCGCAGATTGCAGATGAGTGCGAGGAGACGGAAGAAAGGATACTTGAATTGATGGAGAAGATGGAGAAAACATCTTACAATGAATAAATTATTTATATGTCAAGGAGGGGGAACATGAAAAAAACAATTAAGGGGAAACTTACACTAAACACAGCAATTTTTATTGTTGCAGCAATTATTGTCTGCGAAATTGTCAGTGTGAATGCATTAAAAACAAACATGACAAATCAGACGAGACAATATGTCAGCAGAGAGGCACAGACCAATGCACGTGTGGTTAATGAATGGCTGCAGGGGCAGGCAAACACGGTACATACAATTACGAATACGATTGCTTTTATGAACACAAAAGATACGGATCACGTGATGGATTACCTGGAAAAAGCCTTGAGTGAGAATAAAGAGGCATTGATGTATTATTTGTGTTTTGGATATGATGGAGGAGTATTTCCTGCAAACCATTCTAAAATAGATCTGGATCCAACGACAAGAGACTGGTGGAAGCAGGCCATTAAGAAAAATAGTTTGATTTATACGGCACCATATAAAGATTTTGCTTCCGGGAAAATGATTGTTACCATTGCAGAACCGCTGGAAATAAAAGGCGAACAGGCGGTTGTGCTGGCGGATATTACGATTGATACTTTGACCAAACTTGTTTCTAATGTAAGTACGGATGAAAACATTCAGGGCTTTTTGTTAGATGCCGATGGTATGGTTGTTTCGCATCAGAATAAGGATTATCTGCCGAAAGAGGAAGGAAATACTTCTTTGGCAAAGGCACTTTCTGTTAATGTAAAAGAGGTTTCCGAGATAACAGATTATGATGGATATTCAAAATTTATTCATACCGCGCAGATTACAGCTACCGGATGGACATTTGGTGTAACGGAGAGGGAATCAGTAGTAACAACACAAGTGGTGAAGAGTGTGATTTTAGTTGTCGGAATCGGGGTTGTCCTTTTGATTCTCGTAGTTCTTCTTACCATTGCCAGTGTGAAGAAAAATTTGAGGCCACTTGAAAATATGAAGACATTTATCCGGGAGAAAGTCATCGGTGATTCTCAAAAGAATGTACATAAAAATGAGGTTGAGGAAACCTCTTATTTATTACAGGAGTTAGAACAGCGTTTTATTGGTGTGATTCGCAAAACAAAAGATGAATCCGATGTCATTCATACCAGAGTGGAAAATACGAATGACAAGGTCTCCTTAATTAATCAGAATATTATGGAAATCAGTGCAGCAATGGAAGAAACCGGAGCAAACATTGATT
>OHEX01000757.1_pt1 | contig 13809 bp, 11 predicted proteins | sample 1567361 | NCBI WGS metagenome assembly OHEX01 (sample SAMEA3879585, study PRJEB24766) | human gut metagenome | biome: human-associated habitat; feature: feces | place: USA | collected 1985/1987 | reverse complement strand
AAAGCAGACCGTGTATTAGTATGTGGTTGTGGTAGTTCAGGTCTTTCAGCAAAAGAGATGGAAATTCGTTTTATGCGAATTGGTATAGATGTTGATTCGATGACAGATTCAGATATGATAAAGATGGCATCTGTTTTTCAGAATAGAAGAAGTCTTATATTTGGTTTTAGTATAAGTGGAGAAAGAGAAGAAGTTACCTATTTATTGCGGGAAGCGTATAACAAAGGTGCTAAAACGGTTTTATTTACCACAAATAATGGAAAAAAGTTTTCTGAGTACTATTCGGAGGTAGTAGCACTTTCCTCTTTAAGACATTTGAACTATGGTAATGTGATTTCGCCACAATTTCCGATATTGATTATACTCGATATTATTTATGCTTATTATGTAGAGCAGAATAAGTATATCCGAGAAGGAATGCATGATAGCACATTATGCGCATTGGAAGAATAATGAACAAATAATTAAATGATTAATTTGGTGACACATCAAAACTGCAAGAAATAATTATCTTTATGTGTGTCAGCGAAGAGTTATGAATTTTGCAATAAACAAAGAAGGGGCTGTCGGGAAATAGATAGTTCCAAATCAGGGAGGGTATGACTCACAACGAGTCATACCCTCCCTGATTTTATCTGAAAAAAGAAAAAAAGATGGCTAATGACAACCATCTTTCTCTCCGTTACATGTTATAATGTAACTATGCTAACAACTAATTATTATAACGATTTTTTTGAGTTTGGGCAACAGAAAATTAACTTTAGTTTCTTCGAATTGAGTTTACCTGACGACGATCCAGTCTATACCCTGAAAAAAGTGATGGAGGAATTAGATTTTTCTGGCTTATTAGCCAATTGTTCAGATAAGGGAAGAACCGGGTACAACCCAATTATGATGTATGCTGTAGTTACCTATGCAAATATGCGGGGAATGCGTTCTGTTGACTGTATTGTTGATCTGTGTGAAAGAGACCTTGCTTTTATCTGGCTGACGCGCGGACAAAAACCGAAACGTGATGCTTTTTATGACTTTAAAAACAGGAAACTAACATCTGATATCCTAGATGATCTGAATTACCAGTTTATGCGGCGGCTGCAGAAAGAAGGGCTGGTCACATTAAAAGAACTTTTTATTGACGGTACAAAGATAGAGGCAAATGCGAACCGTTATACTTTTGTATGGCGTGGAAGCATCAATTATCATCTGGCAGGACTTCTGGACTCTATCGACCAGCTTTTTGAAAAATATAATTCTTTTTTGCAGGAGAATGATTATGGAACAAAGTACGAGCTGGGAAATGCACAGATGTTTGTGATCGAAGGGATGGATAAAGTCCGGGAAGTGATCGAAAAGAACAGAAAACGAAAGCTTGTAAAACATAAAAAGCTTTCAAATAACCGTATTATAGAGATCGATAACTGTTCACCGCTTGAAATACGGAAACTCCAGAACAATCTCACGATGATCGCAGACAACGAGGAAATCGAATTCGTTTACGGAAAAGTAAAAAGAAAACCTGCACTTCAACAGCTGCATGAGGAACTGGAACAATGCGAAAAACGACTGATGGAATATAAAGAATGCTTTGAGATCATGGGAAAAAACAGAAACAGTTATTCCAAAACAGATCTGGAAGCTACTTTTATGCGTATGAAAGAAGATCACATGCTGAACGGACAGTTAAAGCCAGCATATAATGTTCAGATCGCGGTAGAGAATTATTATATCGTACATGGATATGTAAGCAGCGACCGCACCGATTATAATACCCTGATCCCGGTCCTTGAAAAACATAAGACTGCTTTCGGGAGTATTCTGGAAGAAGTAACTGCGGACAGCGGGTACTGTAGTGAAAAAAATCTGCTTTATTTAAAACGGAATGAAATATCCAGTTATATAAAACTGCAGGATCATGAAAAGCGAAAAACACGCGCTTATTCAGAAGATATCAGTAAATATTACAACATGAGGACAGGGATCTTTGAAGATGAACAGTTCTATATCTGCCATGACGGACGTGAACTGCGGCATCTCAGGACAGAGAGCAAAGAGCAGGATGGGATATACACAGACCTTTGAGGTATATGGTTGTGCAGACTGCAGCGGATGTGAACATAAAGCGCGCTGTCTGTATAAGTATGATGCGGAGAAAGATGCCGAAAAGAACAAAGTCATGAAGATCAATGAACAATGGGAGGAACTGAAAGAAAGATCGCATGCCAATATCCAGAGTGAACGCGGGATCCTGAAACGCCAGACACATTCCATTCAGACGGAAGGACATTTTGGAGATATAAAGGAAAATGAGAACTTCCGGCGTTTTAATTACCGTTCGGCAGATAAGGTATATAAAGAATTCATGCTGTATGCTATTGGAAGAAATATAAATAAATATCATCGTTTTTTATACGAAAAACTGAGAAAATTTGAAGGAAAAACTGCCTAGAAAAAAATGCGGCTGAAAAAATCCAAACAAGGATTTTTTGCGGCCAAAAACAGAAAGTATTTATCAAAATAAAAATATCCTGAACAAGTTGCAAAGCCAGAAAGCTCTGTAACTGTCAGGATATTTTTGTTTGGTGCTGTCAGCTCTAAAAAACGTTATTTACCGACAGCTCCCTGTTTTGTTTTAATGATATTTATGCATCCGTACATAATAGCTGATGCATAAGATCACAGTGGCTCCGCTCCATGCTGCAATCTCTGCAAAGAAAATACCGTCCTGTCCGATAAAATGGGGAAGGATCAGTGCAGCACTGATACGCATGACAAATTCAGCCATACCACTTACCATAGGCATTAAGGTATCTCCCAGCCCCTGAAGTACAGATCTGTACACGTACAGGAAGTACAAAACCCAGAGCATGGCAGCCATAATAGAAAGGTATTTAAAAGCAATTGCCAATACCTGCTGTGTCTGCTGCGGTTCACCTGAGATGAAAAGTGAGAGAATATTTTTTCCAAATAAAAACATGGCAGCAGAAATGATCAGTGAGGTAAGCAGGGAAAGCAGCATACTGCTGCGGACGCCTTTTCTGATCCTGTCAATCTTTCCGGCTCCCAGATTCTGACCCACATAGGTAACGATGGCATATCCATAGGAAATAGCAGCCATTTCCAGCAGACCATAAAGCTTGTTTGTAGCTGTAAATCCTGCTACAAAAAGGAAACCGTAGCCATTGATCACATACTGGACTACCAGACCGCCCACACCGATGATGATATTCTGAAATACAACAGGAATACCAAGCTTCATCAGGCGGGCATTCATGCCGGAGGCAGGCATAAAATCTGCTCTGGTCAGATGAACGATATCAATTCTGCGTAAAATCAGGAAACAGTAAACAGCGGAGAAGCTCTGTGCAATCACAGTTGCGATTGCTGCTCCTGCCACACCCCATCCGAAGCCTGCCACAAAAAGGATGTCCAGTGAGACATTCAGCACAGATGCGATGATCATTGCGGTCAGCGGTGTTTTACTGTTTCCCATAGCCCTTAGAGCAGAGGCAAACATATTATAGGCTGCTGTGGCGGGGATTCCACAGAAAATGATGCGCAGATATAACAGAGACATTCCGATAATATTGGAAGGTGTATGCAGCCCTGTTAATACCAGCGAAGCAAATGACTGGCTGAGAATCAATACTCCGGCTGCGATGAATGCGGTCAGCCGGTAACTGTGAGCCAGAGATTTACGCAGATTTTCGAAATCCTTTGCCCCATAATACTGGGAGAGTTGAATAGAAAATCCCTGAGTGAGTCCTGTGGATATTCCTGTGACAACCCACATCAGAAAGTCAACAGCACCCAGTGCGGCAAGAGCCTCCACACCTGCAACCTGACCAACAACCATGGTATCCACCATTGTATAAAGCTGCTGACAGATATTTCCCAGCATCAGGGGAATTGCAAAAAGAATGATCAACCGTCCCGGTGAACCGGAGGTCATATCCTGAATCTTGGTTTTCATTAGTATAAAAGTTCCTTTCCGGAGCATATTTGAAAAAGTTTAGAAATGATTATTCGAATATGCCCTGATATTTACATTGATAATTTTACATCATTAACGTGAAAAATGAAATATAATATATCATCAGAATGATATAAATTTATCAATACCTGCTATAAGCAGCATGTTGTTGAAATTATTATGCATAGCGCCTGAGAGGAGTTTTTGATTGCTATTTTTTAAAATACAGATATATAATAGAAGGCAAGTCTTTACGGAAGGAGACATGAATTATGCTGAAAAGATTCACTAAATATGTAACCCAGAGTGTTGCCGGAATGATCGGGATTTCCGTTTATGTTCTGGCAGATACTTTCTTTATATCTGTATATTCCGGTGCTGACGGACTGGCAGTTCTCAATTTGATCCTGCCGGTTTATGGACTGATCTATGCGATTGGGGCTATGATCGGGATTGGTTCCGCTACCAGGTATGCCATAAGCAGGGCAAAAGGAAAAAATACAGAACATTATTTCGTACAGTCAGTAACCTGGAGCATACTGGTTGCAGTTCCATTTATGCTGATCGGAATTTTTATTCCGGACAAAGCATTGGCTTTGCTGGGTGCAGATGCCGGACTGATCGGACTTGGACGAAACTATGTGAGAATTATTCTGATCGCAACACCATTCTTCATGTCAAATTATACATTTACTGCATTTGCCAGAAACGATGGGGCGCCTTCTATTGCAATGATCGGTTCCATCAGTGGAAGTATCTTTAACATTATATTTGATTATATATTCATGTTCCCAGTCGGTCTGGGATTTTCCGGAGCCGGACTGGCTACTGCAATCTGTCCGATCGTAACAATGAGCGTCTGTACCATACACTACAGAAGCAGCAGAAACCATGTAGGATTCCATTGGAAAAAACCGTCATTCAGACACCTGATTTCCTGCTGTCAGCTAGGAGTTTCCGCATTCGTCGGTGAACTGTCTTCCGGTGTGATCGCTATTGTATTTAACTTCCTGATCCTGGGAATTGCAGGAAATGTAGGTGTAGCAGCCTATGGAGTTGTGGCAAACCTTTCTATCGTGGCATTTGCAATCTTCAACGGTCTGGCCCAGGGAGCACAGCCTCTGATCAGTGAAAGCTACGGAAAAGGTCAGCCTACTCAGGTAAAAAAACTTCTGAAATGGAGCCTGCTCGTATGTCTTGCCGTAGAAGCATTGATCCAATTGATCATCTGGACAGCAACTGACCCGCTAATCAGCATTTTCAACAGTGAAAACAATGTTCAGTTATTGAATTATGCACATACAGGACTGCGTCTGTATTTCCTTGGATTTATAGTTGCAGGAATCAATGTTGTACTGGTGGCATATTTCTCAGCAGTAGATGAACCGAAAATCGCGATTGTGGGATCATTCCTGAGAGGAATTGTTGCTATTGTTATCTGCGCAGTTATACTTGCGAAATTATTCGGATTAAATGGAATCTGGATCTCTCTTCTTGCAGCGGAGACAGTTACGTTTCTGACGATTCTGTTTCTGGCATATAAAGACAGAAGAAAAAGAATGGGGCTGTCGGGAAATATGTAAAAAACGTTATTTACCGACAGCTCCACTATTGATTGTGATTTCCTTAATTATGATGTCATAAAACTGTTTCCCTCAAATGGACTTTCGCTTCCCTCTGCGTCATCCATAAGTATATTCATTGCAATAATATATTTTGCAGCATGTGGCTGCTGGTCTATCATCTCCTCCAGAGATTCTTCCAAATCATATTTATGATAACGAACCCAACAAGCTAAGTTACAGGATTGCTGAACAATATCACGAATCATGCTCCGCATGGTTTCTTCATATAAATGAATTGCGTCTGCATCAATCTTTTCGATATTCTCCTGTAATTGCCTGTCTGCTTCTTCTTTCCTCTGATTTAACAATTCATATTGCTCCTGATAGCGTGCTTGGTATTCCTCAAGTAATTGGATAAACGCCCATAAAACCTTTTCAACATCTGGATCCAGATCTCTTTTTAATGCTGGTAGCTGAATATATTCTTTTTCCATAATAGTTTCCTCACTTAATAATCCATTTTCCAATTTTGTGTTGTGCTGATTCCAGTATAACTTCCATAAACACTCCGATCCACAGAAAGAACAGCAAGATACCACTGGCAACTGCAAGTAAAGCAAACCGCTCCCATTGTCTGTACCAGAGCAGTGTTCCAATCAGCATAAAACCCAGAATGAGATTGACAATCCCTTTGCCGATGCAGTAGATTTCAACTACGATCTTTACCAGTAAATGGGCAGTGGCTAATAATAACCACACCGGTAACAATAAAATTTTTCCTGCCATTCTTAAAACAATCATAAGTACCTCCTTCAGTTTGCGTACTGTGGCATGTCGTGATTTACCGCTACTTTATAATAACTTCCAATCGTTGATGGTGCATTAAATAAAGCAGCCAGCAAATATTGTTTTATGTTTCTGACTTTCGTAGTATTTTTATCCATGCACTCCAGCACATACTCGATATGCGAATAATTCAGTTTCAGTAATTTTCCTTTCACAAAGCCTGCCGGATAATATTCGCCGGCGATCCGTATCATATCCTTTTCAGTTTGAACGGTCTCCAGAATCAGCTGATATATTTCTTCTACCAGATCCTGCTCTCTGCTGTATGTATGCAGTAAAACATCAAAATCAATATTTTTCTTTACCAGTTCAGCATAAGCATTGATTGTCTGTTCTTTTTGATCACATCGAATCCTATCGCCATCTGATTTGATATGATTCGATTTTATATTACTCTGGTTATTATAATTCATATAAGTCTTATTATATAGAGGTACCGTTTTGGGAACCTCTTGAAGTCCGCTATTTGGCACTTCTGAGGTATCTGTTTCGGCACCTCTGAGGTGCTTATTCATCACCTCAGAAGTTCCTATTTCGATACTTCTATGTACCAAATCTTTTTCCTGTGAAGTTCTCATTTCATTACTTCTCTGATGCGCCATAAAGCTCTTAACATATATAATGTTCGGCAATCCAAAGCCTCTCTTTTTCTTTTCAATCAGTCCGATTTTCTCCAATTCTGTAAGATAATCCATTGCTTTTTTCTTAGAGAATCCCAAGTCACTCTGTATCTCCGTGATCTGATAGATAATGTACACCTTGTTTTCTTCGTCAAGCCATTTATTTTTCATTGACAGTCCCATTCTATCCAGAAGTACCGAGTAAAGGACTTTAGCTGATAAAGACAATGCGGAAAATGCTTCATCTAATAATAATATTCTTGGAATCCGGATAAAACTGAACTGATCAGCCTGAGTGCCATAATAGTATTCAAAATTCATACTGTTATCTCACCTCTTTTCCATTGATCCAGAAGTTCCAGAATTACACTTTCCATATCCTCCACCGTATATTTATCAGAGAAGAAATTTCTCAGTTTTTTCTCTGATAACGTGATTTTTTGTTCCTGCTTCCTGCCAGGCTGACTGTTTACCAGTATGGAGATCATTTTCGCCTGCGTCATCGGTCCTACTTCAAGTGCTGTGCGGAGTGCTGCTACCTGAACTGCTTTAACCGTACCATTTTCCTTGATGTATTCAAATAACCATGTTTGAATCTCTTTGTCAATGTAGGAAATGTCAACCGCAACGGTAAAGGGCAGCCGCTTCTTGTCTACATAATCAAGTAATTCAGGAATTAATTCAGTCAAACGAATAAACCTCCTGATTGTATTTTTACTTTCCCCGGTTTCTTTTCCTATCAATTCTGCCGTTTCAAAATTCCGCCCAACTTGGGTGGAATTATTTTTTGATGGTCTTCCTGCCTGTCTTTTCATAGCATCCATTTTCATTTTATATGCAAATGCTTTTTCACTTGGAAGCAATTCTTCTCGTTGAATATTGTAGGCTAAGACCACAGCGCCTTGCCTTGTCTCCAAGACAGGTTTCCATAGCCTCGCCCCGAAACCGTACGTACATCTCTCGATGTATACGGCTTCCCATTTACCATAGTCTTTCAGTTATTTCGTGATTTTGGCATAGCAGTTCGGACAAACTGCAAGTGTCTTGCGACGCTTAGCCAACATAATAGTATTCCATTCATTGTCTGCTTGGATTGATTTCAATGATCTTACATGGTGCATGCATATATCACCTGTGTTTTCACCACAAAGTTCACATACACCTAGCTTAATCCTTGTCCTCAGATAATTCGGATTATCATATTTGACGTATTGTGGCAATAAGTCAGGCTCGAAACCGCATGCATAACGTTTCTTTTTGAATCCGTCATGATAAAACTCGCAGTATCTCAATCCCTTCTTTGTATTGTATGGAACCATGAATATCCCGTTTTTGCGGTACTTTCTCTGTATCTTATAAACACTCTTTCGATATTTCAGTCCGAAGGTTTTGTACATGCTATATTCCAAGATAAATGCAAAGTTTTTGATGACTGTTGCATTTTCGGCAATGGAATAATAATTGTACATTCCTCTGATTTCCGCATTTACTTGCGACACTATTTCCACGTCTGTCATGTGAACCATATTTCCTCTGTGGTGTGAATCCCATATTTCCTTGCCATTTTTGTCATACCTAATCCTTAGAGCACCATACTCCGTCAATTTACCTTGCCATTTATCTCTTGGGGCGTACAATTTAATTCTGCCCGTATGAGTTTTTCTTAATTGATGCTTTGAGTCATACTTAAGCGCTGAGTTCTTTGCGGTGGTGATATCATATCCAAGAAATCTTGCTTTATCTTGACTATGTGTTATCTTGGTCTTTTCTTCGGACATCTCAAGATGCAGAGTATCCTCGAGAAATACTCTGAATTTTTCCTTGATTTCAGATGCATCCTCGAATGAACCTATGACTCCAATTAGAAAGTCATCCGCATATCTACAATAGACCAGACTTTTGTATTCCTTATTGTTTGCTCTCTTGCTTGGTAAACTGTGCATGTAGTTAATAGCGTCCTTTTGCAGCCGCAGAGCTTCCTTTCTTTGTTGCTCATTCCAATTTTCCCAATTTGCTCGGTTTTTTCTTCTGATGTAGTATAATTTGCTTGCTGCCCTTTGATACTCAAGGTTTTCTTTTGATTTACCTTTATTGAAGCTTTTCTTTAAGTTTTCCGCAAAATCGTCCAGCTTCGACAGATATATATTTGCCAATATTGGACTTACTCCTGAACCCTGAGGAGTTCCTGAGAAAGTGCAGTTATAAGCCCATTGCTCCATGTAGCCTGCCTTCAACATTTTCCAAATGAGAGCCAAGAAATTTTCATCCTCGATTCTCTCCCTCAGAATATTCACTAGCACATGGTGGTCAAAGCTATCAAAACAGGCATGAATATCACCTTCTACAAACCATGTGATTCCGGTGAATTGATTCTGTATTTGCTGTAAAGCCGAGTGACAGCTTCTTTTAGGTCTGAATCCATGAGAGCAGTCTGAGAAATTTGGTTCATATATACTCTCAAGAATCATTTTTACAACCTCTTGTACTAATTTGTCTTCTGTTGATGGAATTCCCAATGGACGCTTCTTTGTGCTGTTTTTCTTTTCAATATACACTCGCCTTGCGGGATTCGGCTGATAGCTGAAACTCCTAATGCTTTCGATGAGAGCACTTATTCGCTTCTCGCTCATACCATCTAGGCTTTTGCCATCCACACCAGATGTCATACTTCCTTGAGATTGGCTTATATTCTTATAAGCTAGAAAATAAAACTCTGGGTTGTATAAATTCCGATATAATCTTTTAAATTTATACTGTTTGTTTATTGCTTGTTCTGAAAGACTTTTCAATACCTTTACTGGTTCTCTCAATGTCTCACACATCCTTCCTCGTTTTAGTATTGAATGATAAACTGCCGTCCTTCGCCATGTGGGCGTTATTATTCGCTTCCGATTTTACGGCTATCCTTGTCAATCCAAGGTCCTCGAACTACTACGACGGCTCCGTTACCATGCTGAATATTCAGAGTCATCTCTCTTGCTTTTTACACTTGAGATTTTTCACCTTTCGGCATTACTCATAGCCACTTGGGCATTTCAGTTTAGGTAATCCCCGTTTAGCTTCATTGTGATAAGTTGTACTATTATCGGTATGGGAGTTTTCGTCATTTTCCATTACTTATGGCTGGCTTACGTTGATTATCCCGCGGATTGCAGACAGCAAAATACTAATCCGCCAACGTACCACCGTAACATCTTCCATTCGGTGTGGAGATGGTTAGCTCCAGCCTCTGACTTTCCTTCAAGCAGTTTAGCCTTCATCCTTATATAGTACCTTTCGCCTCGACACTCAGTCGCAGCTTGGAAGATTCGCTGACTTGTGCCTTTACAAACGTGCTGTTGTCCCCTTCATGTTTCCACTCGAGGTTAGTTGTTGACGATAAGATTGTGTTTTTTGCACTTGATAATTTTTCTTATTACTTTCTCATAGTAAAATCACAATGACCCACGACAATTGGGTGTCCACCCCAACCGCCTTACGGGCGCACGGAATCCACCATATTAATTACTGCTTCATCATCCGACATGACTCTGATGATGACCGGCACCTTCCTGTAACCAAACTTTTCAGCAGCTGCCTTTCTTCTGTGTCCGGAGATAATCTCATAAACACCATCTGGAATCGGTCGTACAATCAGTGGATTTATGATTCCGTATTTCTCAACACTCGCACTGAGCCGAATCATTTCCTGATCCATCCGAACCTTAAATGGATGGTTCTTAAAGGTCCGCAGACGTTCCAGCTGAATCTCTATAATTTTTTCGCCATCTTCTGGAACTGATGCACTTCGTGTATCCACAGTATCCATATCTTTCCTCCATTTCTTATCTGCAACAGAAAAAGCCTGTCCAGATAGATTTCTTTTTGAAATCTGATCCAAACAGGCTTACTGTTGACCTTAGTTCTCACTAAGCAAAGATTCTATTGTATTCACACCTAATAACTTACCGCCGGATATTTCCCTTCCTCTTTTTTCTTATCTGAGCTTGAATTTACATCCACTTTCTCAAATAAACAGCTGGCTTTTCTCTTTTATTAGAATTTCGATTTATTTCCAGCTATTATACCAGCAGTGCGTTTTATTAGACAGCGGCTAATAGGATTCTTCCCGTATTAGCTGATATTCCATTCCTTTTTCCCTCTGAAAAAACAAAAAACGGAAATTATATTAGAAATTTTTCTAATACTTTCCGCTTTTGATAGGACGTCCCGTGCGGGAATCGAACCCACATCTAGTGCTTAGGAGGCACTTGTTCTATCCATTAAACTAACAGGACATACCAGAAATTGTACTATATATTTCTTTAAAAAACAAGACCTTAATTCCTGGGTAACGAGAAAGAAGTCCTGGATAACTGGAGAGAAGTCCATGACAGATGAAGGTCGTGGACTTCTCTTTGTAATAAATTAAGATTCAGGTCTGCGAACGGATTTTCGTCGATGCTTCTTGGCTTCATAAAGCTCCTTATCGGCAAGAGCGATGATTTCCTGTGTGTCGGTATCCGGTTTAGGACGGAATTCTGCAATTCCAAGAGAGATTTCCACAAGGAATGGTTTATCGGATTCAGCATTAAAAACCGTGCAGGCATCTTTAATTCGTTTACGGAAAATATCCTGGAAATTTTCTTCTTCACAATTTAAAAGAATCAGGAATTCATCACCACCGACACGTGCAAGTGTGTCCTGACTGCGCAGACAGCCTCCGAGGATTCTTGCAACGCTTTGCAGTGCAAAGTTGCCGGCCGGATGTCCCCAGGTGTCATTGATCTCTTTCAGATGGTCCAAATCTCCACAGATAATGTAGGCCCGTTGATTTATTTCGCTGCTGCAGAATTTTTTTGTCTGTTCTGTGAAACCTCTCAGATTCAGAAGACCAGTCAGTTCATCATATTTGGAAATAAATCCAAGTACCCGGTTTCGCTCACGTACGAGCTCCAGATCTCTGGACATTTCCTGTCGGCGCCGGGCTTCTGCTTTACTGATTTCCAGATAATGCAAAGAAAGACCGATCTGCAGGCTGATCACATAGAAAAATGGAAATTCTTCCTGTTGTATATCGCATGCGAGCAGACCATATTGTTTTTCTCCTGAGAAGAGCAGAAATATCATAAACTGATGTCGTTCATCATCGCTCATCAACTGACAGATACCTTTTTGGTCTGTTACAGGCTGGCGGTCATAGAAATGAAATGCATCCACTTCTTCATTCCGGTAATAGGCAGCAAGTCGCAGATTTTGCGGACAAATCCATTTCTCATTCTGATGATATACGATTGGTTCATCCAGGAGAAAGAGGTAGGTGCATTTTGTGCGCAATTCCCGCATGTTTTCCATTGCTTCCAGAAGAAAAGCGTATTCATCCTCCATGCAGTCATTCAGACTTCGGGCAAGTGACGAAATAAACCAGGATCTACGTTGAAAACTGATCAGCTCAAGCTTCATATTGGTAATCGTACGGTTCAGCTTGTGTATCTGTTCGGTAAGACTCACTGGAGTATTTTGAATTTCCGGAAGCTGTTCCTGACAGCCGCAGGATTCTCTGACACACAGAGAAACAGGAACTCTTCGGGACAGGACATTTTTGCCGTCCAATTTATCAACAAGGTCGTATACAGCCATTCGGCCCATGAGAACTCCATCCTGCTGAATGGTTGTAAGAGGTGGTTCCATACCAGATGCACGCTCACAGTCATCAAAACCGGTGATCAGGATATCTTTTCCTACTTTGAGACCACGTTTTTCACAAACACGATAACCGGCAAATGCCATTTCGTCGTTGGCGAAGACAATAGCCTGGGCATCTGGATTATCATCGAGGAGTTTTTCAATCTGTTTATCTACAAATTCTGAATAATCACCCTGTGCGATCATCTTGGGATTGACCGGAAGATGATATTTCGCCATCATTTCAAGATAAGTATTTTTACGTTCATTAGCATCTGTATTCTGTGCAGGACCGGCTACAAAAAGTATTTTCTGACAATTGTGTTCCTGGGTCAGATGCTCCATGACCAGCTGGATGCCCTGTCTGTTGTCACAGATCAGAGAATGGCAGTTATGCGCATGGACGATCTCCGTAAGGAACACGGTAGGAATGGAATTGAATTTGCGGGCAAATTTCTCAGCAGTCTCATTTTTTAACTGCAGTCCCAGAGTTCCATAATTGATGATCAGTCCATCAAGACCTCCCATAAGACTATAATCGTGGATGGTATTGAACTGATAATCAAAAGAATCTTTGTGAGTTCCGCCGAGCATATCTTCGAAGAAATTTTGGGTCTGCGTACCAAGGAAAAAACAGACATTTATATCGAGTTCTTTTGCTGCAGTAGCAATACCACTGATATGTTCTTTGGGAAAATAAGTATGTACGCCACCAATAAGGATTCCAACGTTGTATCGTTTGTGTTTGTTCATGATAAGTCCTCCATGAGTAAGTTAAACGCACATTGTTTTTTGTATATTATATCAGCGTTATGTGGTAATTGCAAAACTTAATTTGTGAAAATTAGACAAATGAAAGGATTGCGAATAAATAAATAATAAAGCAAAACACATAAATCATACATAATGACCAAAAATAAATGAAATAAATTATAAAGCATGCGTGTGATTGGCAATAAGAGTGCCAGTGGAACAGTAATCATCGAGGAACTTGGCGAGGAAGAAATCAATACAGGAGCGATGATTGTCTATACCTCTGCGGATTCAGTAATGCAGATCTGTGGAAATGAAGAGACATTTGATCTTGCAAACCTGTATCGCTGCTGTGAGATTGCCAGGGAACTGACCATGAAGGATGAGTGGA
>OHEX01000751.1_pt1 | contig 13862 bp, 10 predicted proteins | sample 1567361 | NCBI WGS metagenome assembly OHEX01 (sample SAMEA3879585, study PRJEB24766) | human gut metagenome | biome: human-associated habitat; feature: feces | place: USA | collected 1985/1987 | reverse complement strand
AAATAAGATTTTTCACACGCAAGATTTGTGCTTGCGCACAAACTTGAGATGCGCAAAAAACAGCGCAGGAATGGAGAATATCATGGCAGAAAATCAGGAAAAGAAAAATGAGGAGATCAGAGAGTTTGGACAGATCCAGATGAAAAATAAAATTTCATTGCTGACGATCATCGGGGAGATTGAGGGACATGACTGTCTTCCGGCAACCACAAAAACGACGAAATATGAGCATGTTCTTCCAAAACTGGCAGAGCTGGAAGATAACCCGGATACAGAAGGGCTGCTGCTGCTTTTAAATACGGTTGGAGGTGATGTGGAAAGCGGTCTTGCAATCGCCGAAATGATCGCATCGATCCGCAAACCAACGGTTTCATTAGTCCTTGGCGGCAGTCATTCCATCGGTGTGCCTTTAGCGGTATCGACCGATTATTCGTTTATTGTGCCATCCGGAACCATGGTGATCCATCCGGTGCGCATGAGTGGAACCGTGATTGGTGCAAAACCGACGTACGACTATTTTAAACAGATGCAGGACCGGATCGTTCACTTTATCAGCACCCATTCGAAAGCAAGTGAAAAACGTCTGGAGGAGCTGATGATGAATACAGGAATCCTCACAAAAGATCTTGGTACAATCCTGGTCGGGAAAGAAGCGGTGGAGGAAGGACTGATCAATGAAGTCGGTGGTATTTCCGATGCATTTTCCCGACTGCATCAGATGATAGAAAAAAAATAACCAGTTAATGACAATCTGCCTCAAATATGGTAAGATAAAATATGTATGTAAAAAGTTACCGCAAAAGAACGATTTATTACGAAGATACAAAGAGGAGGCAGATATGTCATTATTACAGGCAATACTAATGGGGATCATACAGGGTTTAACAGAATTTTTGCCAGTGAGCAGTTCCGGACATCTGGCGATTTTTAAGATATTATTTGGTGTGGATACAGACACAGGACTTCTGTTTGATGTCCTTTTACATATCGGAACATTAGTAGCAATCTGCATTGTTTACTATAAAGATGTTTTAAAAATGATCGTGGAGGGAATCGGAATAATCAGAGACTGTTTTATTAACCTTATCCGGTTTATCGGAAATAAAACCGGTAAGACAGACGAACCTTACCTCCGGATCGTAAACAGCAGTTACCGTAAATTAGTCGTTTTGATCATTGTATCTACCATTCCAACCGGAATCATCGGTGTGGTTGGAAAAGATGTTGTCGAGATGGCATCGGAGATATTGCTGATACCGGGTATCTGCCTGATCCTTACCGCTGTCCTGCTTTTTATTGCAGATCATACCAGAGATGGAGAAAAATTGCCAAAGAGCGTTACATATACAAATGCATTTGGAGTCGGAATAGCACAGGGAATCGCAACACTTCCGGGATTGTCACGTTCCGGAACAACGATCACGGCATGTCTGCTCAGCGGCTTTAACCGCAATTTTGCCGTAAAATACTCATTTTTAATGTCAATACCGGCAATTCTTGGAGCACTGGTACTGGAATTAAAAGACTGCACGGCAGTTGCACTTTCCGGTGCAGAGATTGCATATTATGTAGTTGGTATGATCGTAGCCGCAGTGGTGGGATATGTCTGCATTAAGACAATGCTTATCGTTGTACGCAGAAAAAAATTTACAGGTTTTGCCATTTACTGTCTGATCGTGGGTGTGATCTCGATTGGCGGATATATCTATATGGCATAAATAAATGCAATATATCTGTGCATTTACAGAAATTGAGTTGGAGGTAATATTTTGGCAACAGGGAATAGGAAGCGTTCTGCTACCGGAAAAAAATCATCATCCGGCAGGAAAACAAATTCTGGACATAAGAGAAATACAAAAAAACAGCAGGAGCGTGAAGCTGAATTTACGCGTGAGGTGATTTTATGGATCGTGGTTGCTGTTTCACTTTTGCTGTTTATCAGTAACTTTGGATTTGGCGGTACGATCGGCGGTACAGTCAGCCGCTTCTTTTTTGGTTTATTTGGAATTATTTCATATATATTTCCAATCGTATTACTGGTGGGGACTTTTTTTGCCGTTTCGAACCAGGGAAACCGGGTGGCAGCCGTAAAATTAGTGGCGGTCATTTTGTTTGTGGCATTTTTATGTATGTTTTTTGAACTCATTTCCGATGGAACTGATGCAAAAAGTGCAATGGATGCTTATCGGTACAGTTTTGATGCGAAAAGTGGAGGCGGGCTGATCGGAGGCGGACTTTCCCATATGTTATGCTCCGGATTTGGAGTGATCGGGGCATATGTGATCGATGTGATCGTACTCATTATCTCGCTTGTACTCATCACGGAGCGATCTGCATTTCGTGGCATGCAAAAAGGTGGGCGCAGGGTGTATGAGTCTGCCAAAATCAGCAATGAACGTCACAGAGAACGTGTTGAAATGCGAAGAGAAGAGCGTGAGCAGCGGGAACAGCAGCGCAGAATGGACAGAAAGGTTGAGGGCGTTGCCATTGATACAAAGCTGATTCCGGATACGCCGCAGAAACGTTCCCAGGATATCAGTGAGATTCTGCCGGAAGATATGATCGATTTGCCGGAGATCAAAGAGGAAAAACATGTCACACTGACTGCAGGAAGTACGATATCAAATACAACACCATCTGCATTTTCAGATGAGGCATTAGATGCAATGGGACAGGCGCTGACAGCAAAAACAGAGTTGTTTGCGGCAGAGGAGGAGCAGGTATCGTTCCCAATCCAGATGGAAGAACCGAAAGCTTCACGGACAGTTGCAGAGGAAGCACCGTTTGTTATACCTGGACGCCCTGATCCGGCGATGGCATTTGGAATGGAGCAGGGGGCAGAGGAGATTCCATATGAGGAAGAAACGGATACTATATCGTTATTTGGGGCAGATTTAGAATCTGAGCCGTTGCCGGAAGAAACTGCTGAAGATGTGCTGCCGGTGCAGCATGAAACAGTAGTACAGACGAAAGATATGGATAATATTCCGGAAGAGATGGATGTTGAAATCGTACCGCCGGAGAAAGAATATGTCTTCCCGCCGGTTACGCTGTTAAAACAGGCAGAAAACAAGCAGGGAGATACCAGAAAACAGTTGCAGGAAACTGCCATGAAACTGCAGCAGACATTAAAAAATTTTGGTGTCAATGTCACAATCACGAATATCAGCTGTGGACCGGCAGTGACCAGATATGAAGTACAGCCTGCTCACGGTGTAAAGGTCAGCAAGATCCTGGCTCTGGCAGATGATATCAAACTGAATCTGGCTGTGGCAGATGTATGTATAGAAGCACCGATCCCCGGAAAGGCCGCTGTAGGTATTGAAGTGCCGAACAAAGAAAATGTCATGGTATCGTTCCGTGAACTGGTGGAATCAGAGGAGTTTCAGAACCATCCTTCAAAGATCTCTTTTTGTGTCGGAAAAGATATCGGCGGTAAAGTATCTGTGGCTGATATCGAAAAGATGCCGCATCTTCTGATTGCCGGTGCGACGGGGTCCGGTAAATCCGTCTGCATCAATACGATTATTATGAGTATTTTGTATAAGGCAGACCCAAAGGATGTCAAACTGCTCATGGTTGACCCGAAAGTTGTGGAGTTAAGCGTTTATAATGGTATTCCACATCTTCTGATCCCGGTTGTCACAGATCCGAAAAAAGCGGCAGGTGCGCTGAACTGGGCTGTGGCAGAGATGACTGACCGTTATAATAAGTTTGCGGAGGCGCACGTCCGTAACTTAAAGGGATACAATGCCAAGATCGACAGCCTTCCGGATGTGGAAGGAGAACCAAAACCGGAAAAAATGCCGCAGATCGTCATTATCGTAGATGAGTTAGCGGATTTGATGATGGTTGCGTCGAATGATGTTGAAGGCGCAATATGCCGGCTGGCACAGCTCGCGCGTGCTGCAGGCATTCATCTGATCATTGCAACACAGCGTCCTTCCGTCAATGTCATCACCGGACTGATCAAGGCAAATATGCCGAGCCGTATTGCATTCGCGGTAACATCCGGTATTGATTCGCGAACGATTCTTGATATGAACGGTGCGGAAAAACTGCTTGGAAAGGGAGATATGCTTTTCTATCCGCAGGGAATTCCAAAACCGGTGCGTGTACAGGGTGCGTTTGTTTCAGATAAGGAAGTATCGGATGTTGTCAATTACATCAAAGAAGAAAATGGACAGGTTTCCTACAATGCGGCAGTGGAAGAACATATGAACAACGCAGAGTCAGAAAATATGACAGTAAGCATTGATTCAAATTCAGGAACCGGAGATGGAAGGGATGCATATTTTGCAGATGCCGCAAAGCTTTTGATCGAGAAAGAAAAAGGCTCGATCGGAATGCTGCAGCGTTATTTTAAAGTTGGATTTAACCGGGCAGCAAGAATTATGGATCAGCTCGAGGAGGCCGGCATTGTCGGCCCGGAAGAAGGTACAAAACCGCGCCGCGTTTTAATGACGCAGGAGCAGTTTGAACAATATGAAGAAGAGTATTTATAAGACACGAGGAGGATCATTATGAAAACAGACATTGAGATCGCACAGGAAGCAAAAATGCTGCACATCCGTGAGGTTGCGGAAAAACTTGGCATTGCAGAGGATGAATTAGAGCTTTACGGTAAATATAAGGCAAAACTCTCAGATGAACTGATTGAGCGTGTAAAAGATGAGCCGGACGGAAAGTTAATCCTTGTAACGGCAATCAATCCGACTCCGGCAGGAGAGGGAAAGACCACGATCAGTGTCGGACTTGGTGAGGCATTTGGACAGCTTGGGAAAAAAGCAGTAATTGCACTTCGTGAGCCGTCCCTTGGACCGTGTTTTGGAATTAAAGGCGGCGCTGCAGGAGGCGGTTATGCACAGGTTGTTCCGATGGAGGATTTGAACCTTCATTTTACCGGAGATTTCCACGCAATTACTTCTGCAAACAATTTACTTGCCGCTTTACTTGATAATCACATCCAGCAGGGAAATGAACTTGGCATTGATCCAAGACAGGTTGTCTGGAAACGTTGTCTGGATATGAATGACCGTGTCCTCCGAAATATTGTGGTTGGACTTGGCAGAAAAATGGATGGAATGGTCAGGGAAGATCATTTTGTAATTACTGTTGCATCAGAGATCATGGCTGTTTTATGTCTTGCAGACGATATGCATGATTTAAAACGCAGACTTGGAAAGATCATTGTTGCATATACTTATGATGGAAAGCCTGTTACCGCTGATGATATCAAAGCAACCGGTGCGATGGCTGCATTGTTAAAAGATGCTTTGAAACCAAATCTCATTCAGACTTTAGAACATACACCGGCAATCGTTCACGGCGGACCATTTGCAAATATTGCACATGGCTGCAACAGTGTCCGTGCTACAAAGACAGCCTTAAAACTTGCTGATTATGTGATCACAGAGGCTGGTTTTGGCGCCGACTTAGGTGCTGAGAAGTTTTTCGATATCAAATCCCGTATGGCAGGACTTCACCCGGATGCCGTTGTTTTAGTTGCAACTGTCCGTGCATTAAAATATAATGGTGGTGTTGCAAAAGCCGATCTTGGAGAGGAAAATTTAGAGGCTTTAAAGAAAGGTATCGTAAACCTTGAAAAGCATATTGAAAACCTGCAGAAATATGGTGTTCCGGTTGTTGTAACATTAAATTCATTTGTAACCGATACCAAGGCAGAAACCGATTATATCGAACAGTTCTGCCGTGAGAGAGACTGTGAATTTGCACTTGCGAAAGTGTGGGAGAACGGTGGAAAAGGTGGAGTGGAACTTGCCGAAAAAGTATTAAAGACTTTAGAAACAAAAGAGAGTCACTTTAAGCCATTATATGCAGATGATCTGTCACTGGAGGAAAAAATCGAGACGATTGCAAAAGAAATCTATGGGGCTGACGGTGTGACATATGCATCTGCCGCAGCAAAGGAATTAAAACGTATCGCAGACATGGGAATGTCAGATTTCCCGGTATGTATGGCGAAAACACAGTATTCCCTGTCTGACGACCAGACAAAACTTGGCCGTCCGAGTGGATTTACCATTAATGTGAGAGAAGTTTATGTTTCAGCCGGAGCCGGATTTGTTGTTGCCATTACCGGTGCAATCATGACAATGCCGGGACTTCCGAAAAACCCTGCTGCATATGGAATTGATGTTGACGATAACGGTGTGATTACCGGATTATTCTAATAAGTCGAAAGCGAGGATATCCCATGAAATGTGCGAAGTGTGGGGCAGAGTTAAAAAAAGGCTGCCTTTACTGTTCTGTCTGTGGCCACGAAGCACAGATAGTTTCGGATTACAACGTACTTGAGGATGATTATCTGCGTTCGCTTCTAAAAGACGGAGAAGGTGAAAAAAATCCGCAGGAGAAGGAACCGGAGCCCAAAAAAACAAAAAAGAAGAAAAAAAGTCATTTGGCACTTATTGTCTGCTGCTGTCTTATCATAACCGGTGCGGCTGTTGGCATTGCTGTAAAACTTTATATCGATAATAAGAATGCAAATTCCTATGATTATCAGATTGAAATGGCAGAAAAAGAGCTGGTGGATCGTAATTATGAAAATGCACTGCGATATTATAAGACGGCACTGGCATTGCAGCCGGATGATATCAAAGTGCGTGAGGCAATGGCAGAGATCTATACCAGCCAGAAAGAATATGATTCAGCACTTGTTTTATATATGGAAATCCTTCAGCTTGACAAAAATAATAAGGAGGCATATCAGCATCTGATTTCCATTTATGATGAAAGAGGAGATTATGAAAGTATTCTTTCTTTAAAAGAAGACGTTACGGATGAAGAAGTGCTTGCCTTATTTGATGCGTATGAAGTTGGTGAACCAATTATTTCTCCGCTTGGCGGGCAATACGATGACTATGTTACAATTGTGATCTATTCGATCGCAGGAAATGATATTTATTATACGATGGATGGTACTGTCCCGGATAAGGAAAATGGTATCCCATATCCACAGTGGGGAATTTCTTTAAACCGGACGGGAAATTTTGAGATCAATGCAGTGTGCTGTAATGAAAAAGGAATCTACAGTGACGTTGTATCAGAGGAATATCAGATTCAGTTTAAAAAACCGGATCTGCCATCTGTGTCACCGGACGGAGGCCTTTTCTCTGAGGAAACCACAGTGACCATTGCACAGCAGAAAGATTGTATGATTTATTACACCTGGGATTCTACCGATCCAACGACAGAATCAGCGATTTATACAGAGCCGCTGGTTGTTCCGGAAGGTGACTATGTATTGTCTGTCATGGCAGTAAATAACAAAACAGGGTTAGTCAGTGATATCTACCGTGTCAATTTTGGATATCATCCGTAAGGAAACAGCTAAGAAAACATTGCATGAAAAAAGTCAGCCACAAACACGTGACTGACTTTTTTCATGCTTTTAATGTACACCAAAGGCATATATTTATTCTTCTTCCGGAATAAATTCAATCAGATCTTTTCCAAGTTTACTGATGCGGGCGAGAGAGTATACATCAATGCCCTGTTCGATTAATTTTCCGCGTCCCGGCTGGAATGATTTTTCAATCAGGATACCGACTCCGGCGATCGTTGCATGTGCTTTGCGCAGCAAGCGGATTGCTCCTGTTGCAGCTTCGCCGTTTGCAAGAAAATCATCCACGATCAATACATGGTCATTTTCATTGATAAACTGCTGGGATAATGTCAGCTCATAGCTTGTCCCTTTGGTAAAAGAAGTGACTACTGTCTGGTACAGATTATCATTTAACACCTTTGAAGGCTGTTTCTTTAAAATAATCATTGGAACATTCAGCGCTAACGCTGTCATAAGAGCAGGAGCGATACCGGAACTCTCGATCGTTACGACCTTCGTTACTCCACAATCTTTATAGTGTGCGGCAAATGCTTCACCGATCTGATGCATTAAAACAGGATCAACCTGATGGTTTACAAAACTGTCTACCTTTAAAATATCTTCATTGACTGCAATTCCTTCCGAAAGAATCTTCTCTTCAAGTATTTTCACAATAGCCACCTCATAAATTCAAATATTTTACCTATTATATCACATATATCTGACAGAAAAAAGTATTAAGCCAAAAATATTTTATCATAAATCGTTTCGATAATGTGATCTAAGAGGGAGGCATCTGTCTTCGGATATTTTTCAAGGAGCAGACTGCGCATGACCTCATAGCGCAGAAAATAATTCTGCTCGTCAGAATCGTCTGAAATGCCGGCATCAGCATTGATTGTTTCTGCTGTGTAGGTATCTAAAAACCAGTGGCAGATCTCTTCAAACTGCTTTTCTTCACGATCAGCTGCATTTGAAAGCGTTTTTAATTCCATAAAGGATTTTATGCCGATGAAAAAGAAGATGGCAAACATAACTCCCATGACGATAAGAATCAGTGTTTTCGTGTATGAAGCACTGTGAAAAGGAAGCAGATCCAGTCCAAACAAGATCAGAAGAATAAAACCGGCAACGCTTACGATGGTGAATGTGTAGGCGGTAGATGTGACGTCTTCTTTTTTTGTTTTCTTCGATACATACGCGTGAGACGGTGCGAAATCGCTCTCGGCTGTACTGCTAAAATCAAATGGTTCCTGTGACATGGTTTTCCTCATTTCCAGATGTATGAACATCTATTGTTTTTCAAGTAATTTTAGTATAAATTATAATGTAGATGCATGCAAGCGGATTTGCTAGAATGACTATTAACAGTTCGCTGCATAATTCCGGAAACAATATAATTTTTATTTAAAATGTGAGGAACTATGAAAATTACAATTTTATGTGTCGGGAAGATCAAAGAAAAGTTTTACAGGGATGCGATCGCAGAGTACAGCAAACGTTTAAGCCGTTACTGTAAATTAGATATTATAGAGGTTGCCGACGAAAAGACGCCCGAAAATGCAAGTGATACCGTAGAAAATCAGATCAGGGAAAAAGAAGCCGAGCGAATTCTGATGCGTCTGGATAAGGAGGCAAAAGAGGGCGCATATGTATTTGCCCTTGCAATCGACGGCAGGGAATTTGATTCGGTGGAGTTATCAAAAAAGATTGAAAATCTTGGGACTTCCGGAATCAGTCAGATCGTGTTTCTGATCGGCGGATCACTGGGAATGTCGGAAAACCTGTTAAAACGTGCTGACTGTAAACTCAGTTTTTCGAAAATGACATTTCCGCATCAGCTCATGCGTGTGATCCTGTTAGAACAGGTTTACCGCAGTTACCGGATTATGAATGGCGAACCGTATCATAAATAATGCAGTTCGGCAGACAGAAATTTGAATCAAACAGTCTGTTGAGGAATGCTGCAGAAGGAGAAGAGCGACATGAGAGTACAAAATCCAGTTGTCCGCGGTTTTTATCCGGATCCAAGTATCTGCAGTGCAAACGGCAAATATTATCTTGCCTGCAGTTCGTTTGAATATTTTCCGGGGGTTCCATTATTTGAAAGCGATGATCTGTTAAACTGGAAACCGATCGGCCATTGCCTTACCAGAAAAAGCCAGGTCAATTTATATCAGGTTCCCGGTTCCGGCGGGGTGTTCGCACCGACGATCCGCTTCCATAACGGACGGTTCTATATGGTCACCAACAACAATACCTATCAGAAAAATTTTTATGTCTATACGGACGATATCTATGGAGAATGGTCAGACCCTGTTTTTGTGGATCAGGGAGGCATTGATCCATCTTTATATTTTGAGGGAGATAAAGTTTATTTTATCAGCAATGGAACTGACGAATCAGATGGAAGAGGCTGTATTTTCCAGTGTGAGATCGATATCGCAACCGGAAAACGATTGACGGAAAGCAGACCGATCTGGAAGGGCAGCGGCGGACGATACATCGAATCCCCGCACATGTATCATTTCGGTGATTGGTATTATCTGATGGTTGCAGAAGGTGGTACGGAATACGGACATATGGTGACTTATGCAAGATCGAAAGATCCTTACGGACCATTTGAGGCGTATGCGGAGAATCCGGTACTTACAAACCGAAATTTAGGCGGCAATGAAAATCATATACAGGGGATCGGTCATGGTGATCTTATCACCACACCTTATGGGGAAACCTTTATGGTATGTCTGGGATTCCGGATCCAGAGCGACTGGATGCCGTTCCATCATTTAGGACGTGAGGTATTTTTAGTTCCGGTTACCTGGGATAACGATGGATGGTTCACTGCAGGTGTAAATGGAACCGTGGAATCTGTGATGGATATGCCGTTAAATGCCACGGCACAGGAAATAAACGGACGTTATGATGTTTCTTTTGAGACATTAAAAAATGAGCCGCAGCGTTTTTGTCATCTGCGTGAGTACCACAAGGAATGTTATGCATTTGCCAAAAACAGTGTGACACTTTTTGGCAATCGTTTTACCTTAAATGATGCAGAAACACCAACATTTTTAGGCGTCCGCCAGTCGGAGTTTGACACAGAACTTACCGTCGGACTTTCCGGGAATTCGCCGGAAGCGGGTATCACATTTTATCTGTCCGAGGAACATCATTATGATCTGGCTGTTTTATGTGATGAGAAGAAGCGCACATTGATCTTACGTCTGCGCATCGGGGATGCGATTATGGTGGTAAAAGAAATAGAACTGCCGGATGATGCAGAGGTTACCTTAAAAGTTGTATCCGATCCGGCGCAGTATCATTTTTATGGAGTGTTGGACGGAAAAGAAATTCTGCTTGGAAGCACACGTACAAAATACTTATCTTCTGAAGTTGCAGGGGGTTTTACCGGTGTTGTGATGGGAATGTATGCGGTAAACCCGGAGGAAGCTGAAGATTGTAAGGCCCTGTTTATGAATTTATGCTGGAAACAGGGGAAAAACAGAGGTTAAAGCGTAAACCTTAGTGTTTTATCATGAAAAAAACAGGGATTACATGTTACTATAGTATGTAATCCCCGTTTTTTAGATGTATTCGATCGAAATAAAATAAATCTTTTTTAAAATCTGTTATACACTCTCAAACTCATCAACGATCTCCTGTGAAGGTGGTGCAGTCAAAAGACTGACAACAACGATCGCAGCTGCAGAACATAAAAATGCCGGAAGCAGTTCATAAATTCCAAACAGGCCTCCAAGTGGGGCAATCAGATATTTCCATATAAATACCATAACGCCACCGACAATCATTCCGGCAAGTGCACCATTTCGATTGGTACGTTTCCAGAATAATGAAAACAGCATGACAGCACCGAAAGTCGCACCAAATCCTGCCCAGGCGAAAGATACGATGCGGAATACAGAACTGTTTGGGTTTCTGGCAAGGAAAACACCGATAATGGCGATCACAACAACTGTAAGTCTTGCCATAAGCATGGAAGATTTTTTGGAAAGCTTTAATCCCATGCAATCACAGAACAGGTTTTGTGAAACACATGAGGATGCAGCCAAAAGCTGTGAATCCGAAGTTGACATGGTACTTGCAAGGATTCCGGCAAGAATAAGTCCAGCCATGATAACGGATAAAACACCGTGATTACTTAAAAGGACAGCTGTTCTGACAATCAGTGTCTCAGACTGAGCCGAATTCTCAAATAACGCAAGGGCACCGGCTTTGGTCATTGCAGAACCGATAATACCGATAAAAATGGCAACAAACATGGAAATAACAACCCATACGGATGCAATCCTTCTGGAGGTTTTTAATTTGTTCTCATCCTCGATTCCCATAAAACGAAGCAGGATATGCGGCATGCCAAAATATCCGAGTCCCCATGCAAGTGTTGATGCAATGGTAAGACTTTTGTATGGAACGGATGCGCCGGCTGCAGGGTCATAGGAAGAAAAAAGACTTAAATATCCGTTCATGGATTTTGCGTTCGCAATAACGGCATCAAATCCTCCGACAGTGTGGATACCGAAAATTACAACGATAAAGAGTGCAATTGTCATGATGATACTCTGAATCAGATCTGTCATGCTTGCGGCAAGGAATCCACCAAGAGTGGTGTACAAAACAATGACGATCGCGCTGATAATCATTGACGGAAGATAGGAAACACCAAACAGTGTAGAAAACAATTTACCACATGCAGCAAAACCGGAAGCGGTATACGGCACAAAGAAAATCACGATCATAATTGCAGAAATTGCCATCAGTGCATGGCTTTTATCACGGTATCTGTTTTCGAAAAAAGCCGGCAGCGTGATGGAATTGTTTGCTTTGTGGGTATAACGGCGCAGGCGTTTTGCAACGATCAGCCAGTTGAGATAGGTACCGATTGCAAGCCCGATCGCAGTCCAGCCGGCCTCAGCACAACCGGAAAGATACGCAACACCGGGCAGTCCCATCAAAAGCCAGCTGCTCATGTCAGATGCTTCCGCACTCATTGCAGTTACAATCGGCCCGAGTTTACGGCCACCCAGATAAAAATCAGAAACATCATTGTTCTTTTTGGAATAGAGTACACCAATGCCAACCATCAGGATCAGATAAATGATCATGACGAGAAGCAGTCCTATTGTCTGTCCTGTCATAACAAAACTCTCCTTTGTCTGTTCATATAAATTTTTGCAAGTATATCATGAATGAAACATTACTGCAATACTGTATCACAATAAAGTTGTAATGTAAAATATTTTTTATTGACATAGCGCGAAAGATATGATATTTTACAGAAAAAAAGTATGAAACGGGAATGAGGTTCTCCCACGATTAATTCGAAACCGCTAAATTTAGCTGATGACTTCTGTGTAGACTGCACGGGGGTATCAGCTTTTTTTGTGATTTCGAAAAATAATCAGATAAAGAAAGGATGTTTGTGCAAAAGATTGCACAGCGAAGGATTAAACGGATGGAAAACAAATCACAAACGATTGTTTTATCTCTGAAATATGTATTGCTTGCCATTTTAACCGGTGTACTGGTTGGAATCATTGATACAGTATTTGGCAGAGGACTACTGACAATTTCTGATTTTCGGACAGGCCATTATTTGTATCTGATACCGTTTCTGCCGTTTGCTGGTCTTTTGATCACATGGCTGTATTATCATTTCAGCGAGACAAGCTTAAAGGGGATGACATTAGTATTTGAGACGGGACAGAAAAAAAGAGAGGATATTCCGTTGTTGTTAATTCCTCTGGTCATGTCTGGAACCTGGATCACGCCGCGAAGGCGTCGCCGTGCAGATCGGTGCAGTGTTATCACATGTACTTGGGCGCAGATTTCATCTTCCAAAAGACAGCCGCGTTATGCTGATTACCGGTATGGCGGCGGGGTTCGGTGGTTTGTTTCAGACGCCGCTTACAGCCGTATTTTTTCCATGGAAGTGATCGTTGCAGGAAAAATACAGTATGAAGCACTGCTGCCGGCACTGATTGCTTCATATACAGCTGCTTATACTTCCCATACACTGGGGCTGGAAAAATTATATGTGCCGCTTAAGGATACACTTGAGATATCAGATGCTGGTATGGCTGTCCGGCTCATTGTGCTTGGAATCATTTTTGGACTGACCGGACGGCTGTTTTCGTTTCTGCTTGCAAAATCAAAAAAGTTTTTCGGAGAAAAAATCAAAAATCCATATTTCAGGATAGGTGTTATTTCCATCCCGTTAGCACTGATTTTGTTTCTGCTTTACAACGGAAGATACAGCGGACTTGGAACCAATCTGATCTCGGCAGCATTTTCTGGCGGAATGATTTATTCTTATGACTGGATCTTAAAACTGCTGCTGACAATTTTAACTCTTGCAATCGGATATCAGGGTGGGGAGGTTACACCGTTATTTTCCATTGGTGCATCGCTTGGAATTGTTTTAGGGGGAATTCTTTCCATTTCGCCGGTTTACTGTGCGGCACTCGGATACGCAGCTGTATTTGCAGGTGCAACG
>OHEX01000742.1_pt1 | contig 14008 bp, 8 predicted proteins | sample 1567361 | NCBI WGS metagenome assembly OHEX01 (sample SAMEA3879585, study PRJEB24766) | human gut metagenome | biome: human-associated habitat; feature: feces | place: USA | collected 1985/1987 | reverse complement strand
GGAGTTGTTCATCTTGACCAGGTTGTCGATCTGGATAAATTATTAAAGTAAAGGAGTCATGATATGTCATTTAAAGATTCTAAAATTGCTGCTGCGGCTAATTCGGCAATGACTTTGAGTGCTGAGTTAGCCGTAGACACTGAGGAATATACATTATGTACTGATGGTCGTTATGAAGTATATACCAAATATCAAGACAATGCATATTCAACAGTGGATAACTTAAAAAATATTGCCGTTGATGCTACACAGATTAATATTATGCAGGAAGAAAACAGCCAGTATATGCCATTTAGGATTCCAAGATATTGGGATGGTATGGATCTTATGGATATGCTCATCCAGATAAGATATGAATCTGTAGCTGAGAAAAAAGGTAAAGTAGCGACAGTTATCAATGTAGCTTCCAACAATACTTATATTCGATTTGGTTGGTTGATTGATGCTGCTGTTACAGCAAATGCCGGAGATATAATTTTTGAAATTATGGCTACTGGCGTAAATGAAAAAGGAAACAATTATATTTGGAGAACCAGACCAAATGGTAAGTTTACTGTTCTTCAAGGATTAAATTATGACGGAATCATTGAACCTTCTGAAGATTGGTATACAAGTTTTGTAAATATGATTCTTGGTCATGTAGCCGAAGCAAAACAATACGCAGATGAAGCAAAAGCTTCTGCTGCTTCTATTAATGTAGATGATATAAAGGCAGATGTAAAAACATCTGTTATGAATGATCTTAATGGAACAGTAACTGAATCTCTGAAAGCATATTATACAAAAACAGAAGTTGATACAAAAGTCAAAGAATTAAACACTGCTATTTCTGGTATTGACAGTTTGAAGAACTTAAAAGTTGAATATGACAACACAACTGGAAATTTAGTGTTTAAAGATGGAACGGAACATATTGGAGAACCCATTACTATTAACAGTCTTGCAAACCTTATAGTTGAGTATTCTGTTGTCAATGGAAAAGGTTCATTAGTATTCAAAGATGGAGAAACTATTATTCAGACTGTAGAACTTAGTTCTATTGAGCCATCTGCTGAGTGGAGAGCTGCATTGAAGCAGGAACTTGAAGCAGAAATGGACGAGAAAGATACAGTAATCTCTAATCGAATTGGTCCACTTGAAACAGCTAAAACTGAAATCGAAAAGAATGTAAATGCCAATACTACTGCTGTCTCAGAGATAAAAACTACTATTTCAAACATTGAGAAGAAAGTAGAAAGTGCTACTACAAAATCTGATGAGGCCAAAAATGCTGTAGATATCTTGAAACAAAATATGACTTCTTATGATACTCAGTTTGAAGGAATTAATACAGATATTACAGATGTTAAAGCCGCCATTGAAGAAATCAAAAAAAATCCTGCGGCTGCAGAGTACGATGTTACATACGAAAATAGTATTTTTACATTTTTAAAGGATGGAGAAATCCAGAAAAGCTTTAAAATTGAAGGTGGTGGAGGATCTTCCTCAGATACTACTACTATTACTATTGAAAGAATCACAAATGCAGATGCTATTTTCTTACTTGGTTCAAAAGCAATTATTGAATATAGTTTTTCATCTGTAGATAATACTGGTGATACAACTGGAGCCGGTACTGCTGTGTGGAAAGTTGGTAATACTATTGTAGCTACGAATACGGCTGCGCAAGGAAACAATAGTTTTGATATCACTGAATATCTTAATGTCGGTGCAAATACTATTAGATTGACTATTACCGACAGTTTTGGGACACTTGCCACTAAGACATGGACTGTTACTATTGTAGAATTCAAACTTGAAAGCACATTTGATGATACTTTGTTATATACAAATACAGATGTAGTATTTAGATATACACCTTATGGAAACGTTAATAAGACTATTCATTTTATTCTTGATGGTGAAGACTTAGGCACTGTTGAAACTCAGTCCTCCGGCAGAATTATGTCTTATAATATTCCTAAACAGGAACATGGCAGCCATTTACTCAAAGTATATATGACTGCGACAATTAACAATAAAGAAATAACCTCAAATACTATTTGTAAGGATATTATTTGTGTTGATCCTACAAATAGAACTCCTATTATTGGATGTGCTCAACAGGAATTTACAGCACAACAGTACCAGGCAACAAGTATTAAATATGTTGTATATGATCCTGATCACAATCCAGCCTCTGTAAAACTATCAATTGATGGTAAAGTACAGAGCACTCTTTCTGTAAATCGTTCTGCTCAAATCTGGAGTTATAAGTCATCCACTGAAGGAAAACATAACCTGACCATCTCATGTCGTAAAGTGACTAAGATTTTATCAGTTAATATCACTAAGCTTGATATTGATGTTGAACCAATCACAGCCAACTTAGCATTTGATTTTAACCCTGTTGGAAAATCCAATGGAGATACCGACAGACTCTGGACCGATAAAAATAACTCTGCTATTACTCTTTCAGTATCAGATAACTTTGACTGGGATAATGGTGGATACCAGATTGATGCTTCTGGAAACCAGTATTTCTGTGTAAAAGCTGGAACAACTGCTCAGATTAATTATAATCTCTTCGGAAAAGACCCGAAACAGACTGGTTCTGAATTCAAATTTGTATTTAAGACTCAGAATGTTCGCAATGCTTCTGCTACTTTCTTATCATGTATTGATGGTACTGAAGGCTCTGACGTAGGTATTAAAATGGATGTTCACGAAGCATACGTGAACACTTCTACTGACAGCTTATATTTTCCATATAGCGAAGAGGATATTATTGAATTTGAATATAATATTAATACAATTGATACAAAAGATACTTCTGCTACTTCTATTATTATGACTTACGAAGATGGAGTCGGAGGAAGACCTCTCATCTATGATAATGCTCATAGATTGCACCAGTACTCTCCTGTTCCGATTACTATCGGTTCTCCGGATTGTGATGTTTTAATCTATAGGATAAAAGCTTATTCTGCTTCTCTGACTGATTCAGATATCCTTGCTAACTTTATTGCAGATGCCAGAGATTCAGATGAAATGATTGCAAGATATAATAGAAACCAGATCTACAATGACAATAATGCTCTTACTCCAGATTCTGTAGCTAATGCTTGCCCGAATTTAAGAATTATAAAAATTGAAGCCCCTCACTTTACAAATGATAAGAAGGATTTTGTTAAAAATACTTCTATGGAATGTATTTATAAGAATGGGGATCCTAAATTAGATAACTGGAAATTTATTAACTGTTTCCACGCCGGACAGGGAACTACAAGTAATGAATATGGTTTTGCTTCCAGAAACATTGATGTTATCTGTTGTGCTGATGGTGTTCATCAGATCAGTAGCAAGATTCCGCTTGATCCTAACTATAAAACAGAGTTAGTTCTTGGTGATGGGACAAAATATGAGGACGGAACTGGTAAGATTAGTCTTACAAGAAACTCTGTTCCAAATAATTGGTGGAATTTTAAAGTAAATGTAGCATCTTCAAATATGGCAACTAATGCATTAGGACAGAAGAGATTCAACGACTTTTTACCATATGAAAGTCCTGCGGTACGTAGAGATCCTAAAGTTAAAAACTCTATGGAATTTGTCAACTGTGTAATCTTTATTAAAGAATCTGATCCTGATATTACTACTCATAGAGAATTTCAGGATACAGACTGGCACTTCTACTCTCTCGGTAATATGGGAGATTCAAAGAAGACTGATATTACAAGAGCTTATGATCCAGAGGATATGAAAGAATTCTGTATTGAAATCAGTGACAATACTCTTCCAAACTCTGCATTCCAGACCGGTATAACAAACCAAGATGGAACTATGAAATATCCTATCAGTAAAGCTGAATGGAAAACTGGTAATACAGCATATGATGCTCTGTATAATAACTGGGATGGATCATTTGAATTCAGATATGATTGTTGCGGCGATTCTAAGGATGGTTCTGCTCTTACTTCTGATGAAGCAAAAAAGAAAATACGTACAGATAACAAACAGATTTGGAGAGACTTCTATGAGTTTGTAATTACGTCTAGTGATAAAGAATTTAAAGATGGCTTGAAAGATTGGTGTATTCAGGATGCAATGCTCTATTTCTATTTAGTTACACTCAGATATAGTATGATTGACAATAGAGCCAAGAATGTTTTCCCGCATTGGGCAAAACATTATATCACTCAGGAAGAAGCTACAACTATGGGTGATAAAGCTAAATATTATACTATAGATGATGATGCGGCTGCTCTGCATAATGGTTATAGATTTGATCTATGGGCATATGATATGGATACTCAGCTTGGTATTAATAATTCAGGTGAGCTGTCATTCCCATATGGTAAGGAAGATACTGACTATAAAGAAGAAGGAAATTCTTCATCTGGTTATGTTTTCAATGCTGCTGAATCTGTATTGTGGTGCAGAATACGTGATGTATTTACACAAGAATTAAGAAACATGTACCAGTCTGTAGACTCTAACTGTTGGTCAGACTCCCACTTAATCAATGAGTATGAAGCATGGCAGAATCAGTTCCCAGAAGAACTGTGGAGAATCCACTATGAAAGATTGTATATAAGAACATATCGTGCTGGGACAGTAAGATTCCTTAATGAGATGATGAATGGACGTGGAAAATATCATCTTAGACAATGGGAACGTGACCAACATATTTATATGGGAACGAAATTCTTACATACAGACGTAAAGTCTGATCAAATCATGTTCAGATGTAATACACCTAAGAAAGTTGTAGTTAAACCAGATTATACTCTGAAGATCATTCCTTATTCTGATATGTATATTTCTGTACTTTATGGTAACTCTCCAGAAACTACTCAGGTACGTGCAAAGGCCGGACAGGAATATAAAATTACTACTAACCTGACAAATATGGATGATACAGCGATTCTTATCTATGCTGCATCAAGAATCGAGGCATTAAATGACCTCTCTGCTTGTTATATTCATGATAATGATTTCTCAAAGGCTTCTAAGCTGAAAACTCTTATCATTGGTAATAATACAGCTGGATATCAGAATACATTTATGACATCTCTTAATATGGGTAATAATACTCTTCTTGAGACTTTGGATATTCGTAATTGTCCAAATCTTACCGGATCTGTTAATTTGTCATCATGTGAAAACCTTATTAATCTTTATGCAGATGGAACTATCATAACATCGGTATTGTTCGCTAACCATGGAAAGATTACTCATGCTTCTCTCCCAGCTTCTATCAATACACTTACATTCAAGAATCTTAAGGATTTAACTGATTTTAAGATTGCAGGATACGATAATTTACAGACATTTGTATGTCAAAATTCTATTGTTGATGCTCTTGCTATATTACGTGCAGCTATCAAGACTCTTCGTATTGTAACAATTACAGGCATTTCATGGAATCTTGAGAATACAACTATTCTTCAGAAATTATCAAAACTTGCCGGTATTGATGATAATGGCGCTACTACTGAGCAATCAATTCTTACTGGATCTGTTCATGTTCCTGTAGTCAGACAGCAAGAATATAAGGAATTTATTGGTACCGAAGAGGAACCGGGTATTTGGACCGACCTTACTCTTACTTACGATTCAATCATCACTCAGTTTAAAGTAACATTCGTCAATGACAATGAGGAACAGAGTATCCTTGATATCCAGTATGTAGATAAAGGTGGAAATGCTGTTGATCCTCTTACAAGAGAAACTGATCCAATTTCAACTCCTACAAAGCCAAGTACGATCAAACTTGATTATACGTTCAAAGGATGGGATGGATCACTGACCGGAGTGTTTACTGACAGAACTATTAAGGCTGTATATGATAGTAAAATACGTCAATACCCAGTTAAATATGTTTCAAAAGGATTGGTCTTACAAGAAACTACTGCTCCATATGGGTCTTATGTAAAATATACAGGTGACACTCCTGTATATACTGCTGAGGAATCTGCTTATAAGTACAATCTGTTTAAAGGATGGGATAAGTCAGGATTTGTCGATGGAAATAAAACGATCAATGCAGTATATGAAACCTGTGAATACGTAGATGGATACTTTGATGGTAAGGATCTGGCCAATATGACACAGGTTGAGCTTTATACTCTTATGAAAATGGGACTTGAAGCAAAATCATTATCATTAAAAGATACATTAGATTTCAAACTTGGTGTTGATTATAGCTATGGCGACATTGAAGAGCATGAAGTTATTTCAGCTGCGACTAAATTTGATGGAACAAACTATATTGACACCGGATTAAAAATCATGGAAAAAGACAGAGACTTTACAATTGCTATTGACTTTGAATTTGATTCAGGGAATAGTGTAAACTCCACTCTTGCTCAGTGTTTTCAGGGTGACGGTTCAAATGGATTCAGACTTTGGTATTCTCAGGAACCTCGTTTCTCATGGAATACTGATAGTATAACTCCATCTGCTGGAACAAACCGAGAGATTATTGTATTTCGTCATGAAGCTGGAAGTCAGAAGCTTTATGTATACAATTCAAACATGACCGGAAAAGAAGTATCTTCTACTATTCTGAATGCGATCAGGATTCCAGAGCATAGTTCCACTCTCGTATTTGGATGTTCTAAAGCTGACGACGGAGCATATGAAAACTTTGCAAAAGGCACTGTACATTGGGCTAAAGTCTGGTACGCAGATCTTGGTGAAGAACAATGTATGGATATTGCTGCATGGATCCACGAAATAATCCCTATGGAAGTGGCTAAGTTTAAAGGATATTATCTGTCTGACGTTGCCTCAAAGAGAGCTAACATTACATTTGTTGCTTCAAACCTACTTGGTACAGAAAGACCTTTTAGCAACAAGAGTGTAAATGCTGGAGGTTGGGCTGATTCTACATTAAATACATGGTTGAATACTCGTATGGTTAAAGCAATCTCTCCTTTATGGAAAGCGTTAATCAAACCAGTTAAAGTATATTCTTCTGTCGGAAACAAGTCTAATGACACTTCTGTGTCTAATTGTAGATTCTATGTTCCATCTCTGTATGAAATCGATCCTACTGCTACTTCTGAACCATATATTTCTGAAGCAAATGCTCCTATTGCTTATTTCACAGATGATGATACCAGAAAGAAAGCAAAACCTTCTACTCCTGCAGAGTATGAATCTTATTGGACCAGATCTCCTAATGTTACAGTAACAAACTGGATATACACGGTGAATGAAACTGGTAGTGCATATGGATTTAGCTATCCCGGTCAGTCAGCAGGAATTCTGCTTATGTTTTCAATTTCATGTGAGGGGTAACCAATCCCCTCTTTTAAGGAGGATATCGCATGTATTACAAAGTAATTAAAGATGATAAAATCGTAGATGTCCTTGATCATATATTGTATATTAAATATCAAGAAAAACATAGTCTGTTGCTTCTGTGTGATATTACAGAAGCGCAGGCTATTTTATCGTCAGATGGAAAATATGGATGGCACATTGAAGGTTTATATAATTTCCCGCTAGACAACGACATCTATGAAATCAAAGAAATAACCAAATATGAATACGACAAATTAAAGAGGTGATCACAAACATGGCTTTTATTCCAACATGGTTTACTGCATCTACAAAACAGATTGCAGAAAAAGCATTACAGCGTGGAGTCTTAAAATATCCAGGACTTTGCTATATCAAAGACAGCAAGTGTATAGCATGGGTGACCATCGACAACACATTAGAATATGTCAAAGGTGACAAACAGATTACTGATGTAAAATACATTGGCTCAAATCTTATGTTCTTCACCGGAGATAAATTACTCTTCTCTTATGATGTCTCTATGACAGATGAGGATAGAGATCATATTATTGAAGAAGTCAAGAAAACAATCGGATTGGATAATTATGTTAAGTCTTCTGAACTCTCTACACTTCTGGATAATATTATTGGTAACCTTGAAGACAAGTCTACTGTCGTAGAATATATTAATAGCTTGTCTTATAACAAATTATCTGATGTGCCTATTACAAATCTTATAGGTACTCTTGTTGTCCCAGTAAAGATATCATCACTTGATGATGGTATTTATAAAATAAAAGGCCAATGCATTATTGGTGGAAACAATACTACTATTCAATCTTCAGCAGATGATGTTCTGTATCTTGTATCTCATGATGCTGATACTTCCAGCACGACAATCACAAAAATGCAAGGAAAATCTATTACTCTTTATTTCATTCAACAAGATGGTGAATATACGACTGATCGTTATGTAACCGAGAAGTGGATTAATGAACAGAATTTTGCAAATGCAGATTCTGTAAAAGAATACGTTTCAAATATCATTGAGGAAACCGTTTTAAATGTTTTAGATGATCATATTGACGCTGCTTTAGAAAGAAAACTTGGTGGTATTGATTCTAAAGATTTAACAAATATATTTCAAGGAGGAAATTAATTATGGCAAAATTACAGTTCGCTACACTTTCTAACCTTCAGGAGTTCTTAAATCTGCATAACGTACAGATTGACTCAAAAATCAGTGAAGCTGTTAAAAGCTCAATTAAAACAGTATCCCAGTCTGAAGACGGATACACACTTTATTTTTACACAAAAGTTGCTCCAGTGACTGTTGATGAGGCAGCTTTTACTATTACTATTCCACAGCCAACAGGCAAAGCAGATAAGGTAAAAGGAGTTATTTCCGGACATCTTGCAGGTCTTGATGCTAATGGTAATCTTGTAGATTCTGGAAAGGCGGCTACAGATTTCGATGCAGCCGGAGCTGCTAACACAGCAAAAACAGAAGTAATGTCTTATGTTGGTACTATTCCTACTGGTGCTAAAGCTAAAGATGTAGTTTCTTATATTAAAGAAGTTGTAAAGACAGGTACATATGATGATTCTGCTCTGAAATCAAGTGTTGCAGCTAATACTGCAGCAATCAGTACTCTTAATGGAACCGGTGCTGGATCCGTAAAGAAAGCTGTTTCTGATGCAGTTGCTCAGATTGTTAATGGTGCCCCAGAAGCGTATAACACACTAAAGGAAATCTCTGATTGGATTTCTTCTCATGCATCTGATGCAGCAGGAATGAATAGTCAGATTACTACCAATAAAGAGGATATCTCTAAGCTGAAAACACTTATCGGTACTCTCCCAAACACAGCAACATCTAAAGATATCGTAAGTTATATTGCAGAATATGTATCTAAAGCTCTTGCTGATTCTGACCTTTCTCAGTATGCGAAAGCTGAAGATCTTAAAGCTGCTGTAGGTAGAATTGATGCTATTGAAAAGAAATTACCTACATTAGAAGCTGCTGATACAAAGAATGCTAAAGATATTGCTGCTGTTAAAGGCAGAATGGATACAGCAGAAGGCAAAATTACTGCTGTAGAAAAAGATCTTGCTACTGAAAAACCGAAGATTGCTAAAAATGCATCTGATATCACCGCTCTTAAGGGGCTTGTTGGAGATGGATATGAAGCAATTCCAAGTGCGTCTATCAAAGGTTTATTTAATGCGTAAAGTAAGGGGTTACTCCCTTGCTTAAATTAAAGCGAAGGGATGTATGGATAATGAAAGAACAATTTCTTAATTTACAAGGTCTTACTGAGCTTGTTGATTATATTAAAAAATATATAGCTGATCAGCAAGAAGTCATCCCTTATGCATCTTATACATTGTTTCCAACAATTGGTAAAACAAATGCAATTTATGTGGACACAACCACAAATGCAATCTATAGATGGGATGATAATAATATCAAATATTATGCATTGGCATTTGATCCTGAAAAGGAATTCATCATGCAATGCGGTAGCTCGAAAGGATGATGTGAATGGCTACACAGACATTGAATACTCGTATTGCCCTTAAATCGGATACAACCGATAATTGGGCGAAATCTACGCTTGTTCTATTAAAAGGTGAACAAGCGATTGAAATTACAGAATCTGGCGCTTACAAAATTAAAATTGGTGATGGGGTTAAAACATTTGCTGAATTGCCATATGCGACTATGACACCAGAAGAAATCTCTGCACTGATTGGTGATGGTTCAGTACAGAACGTAACTCTTGCTTCCGGTACTAACAACGGTACATTAAAACTGACTGTAGATGGAACAACTACAGATAATATTGCGGTAAAAGGATTAGGAAGTGCTGCATATACAAATACTTCTGCTTATGCAACTGCCGCACAGGGTACTCTTGCTACAAACGCAGTCCGTAAAGTAGTTTCTGGCACTGCGAACGGCACTATCTCAGTTACGACTGGTACCGGTGCTGCTACGAATGTTGCAGTTAAAGGTCTTGCTTCTGCTGCTTATAAAACAGCTGGTTCTGCACAGGGGAATGTTCCAGTAAATGGAGCAGCTTTAGGTACAACTGCCGATGTTCCAGTTGTAACAAATACTTCCGGACAGTTAGTTCCACATGCCTCTGGTGCTCTTGGTTCTGCTGCATTTAAAGGCGCTGAGACATTTGCAACAGCTGCACAGGGTGCTAAAGCAGATAAATCAGTTCAGTCTGTATCTATTACTTCCGGAACTAATAACGGTACAATCAAGTTAACAGTTAATGGCAAAGCAACTGACGATATTGCTGTTAAAGGACTTGGTTCCGCTGCTTACACTGCTTCAGGTGCTTACGCTACAGCTGCTCAGGGTACAAAAGCAGATGCGGCTATGCCAAAAGCTGGTGGTACATTCACAGGTACAGTAACACTTGCAGCCGATCCAACTGATGTTTTACAGCCAACAACAAAACAGTATGTAGATGCCAAAATTTCAAGTTCTATTGCTGCTTCTGATGCAATGGTGTTTAAAGGAACACTTGGAACTAATGGTACTGCTACTGCTCTTCCTACATCTTCTGTTGTAGTCGGTGATACATATAAAGTAATTACTCAGGTTTCTGTAGCTGCTGATAATTCTTATACAGGAGATGCTGTAACAGCTAAAGTCGGTGACTTAGTAGTCGCTATGTCAAAGGATCCAAAATGGATTGTTGTACCATCTGGTGATGAAATCGTTACTACTGTTAAGTATTCCACTACAACACAGAATCTTACAACAAGTGCTAAGTCTGGAGAGATTACAGTAGGTGAAGCTGCTACAAAACAGGTAGATTCTTCTATCGCAGCCGCTTCTACTTCTACTAAGCTTCCAACTTCAAAAGCTGTTGCCGCTTTTGTTGAAGGAAAAGGTTACAAAACAACTGACCAGAAAGTAAAGAATACTCTTAATACTACTGCAAAGGCTTATGTAACTGGTACTACAAGTGCAACAACTGGTATTGGAGAACAGGTATTTGATACAGGTGTATATCTTGATACAACAGCAGGCAAACTCGTTGCCACTACATTTGCAGGTTCTTTACAGGGTCATGCAACTTCTGCATCTTCTGCGGCTACTTGTACAGGAAATGCTGCTTCTGCAACAAAGCTCGCTGCATCAAGAAATTTCTCTCTTACTGGAGGTGCCGTTGCTGATGCTGTAGCATTTAACGGTGGAGGAAATGTTGCTCTTAGTGTTAAAAGTTTGAATACCGATTATTTAACCAACGGTTCTAATACTTTAGTTTTAAATTGTGGCGCATCTGTATAAAAAGCAAAGCAGTCTCTATGATGGAGACTGCTTTATTAAATATGAAAATTATAGATTATGTCTATTTAAATAGAAAATAAAAATGGAGGTGTGCAATGGGAGAAAACAATTTAAAAATACGAATTAAACATAGATATGATACAGAAGCTAACTGGAATAAAAATAATCCGGTTCTTTTAAGCGGAGAAGTAGCTATTTCAAGTGATAAGTCTGGAAAACATAAAGTAGGTGATGGAACACATAAATGGTCTGAACTATCTTATGCAAAAGCTGAACTTACAAAAGGCGATGTAACAGGCGCTCTTGGTTATACACCTCCAGCAAAAGATACATGGAGGGGGATTCAAAATAATCTTATCTCTACAGCTACGGATCAATCATTGTCTGCAGCACAAGGTAAATGGCTAAATGAAAACAAAGCTACTATAACTACTTTAACTAATGGAAATTTAGATAAAATTACTACACCTGGATTTTACAATGCAGGTGGTGGAAATTCGGTAACAAATAAACCTAGCGGTGTAGATAATTTCGGTATGATAGTTGTACACAGTGCATCTGGAAATTATTATACTCAGATTGTATACGTTGATGATAAATCTTATAGAAGAGTATGTAGAAATGGAACTTGGGGAAATTGGTCTCAGGATATTCTTACTGATACCAAATATACTCATCCTGGATATACTGCTAAATCATCTGGTTTATATAAAATAACAGTAGATTGTACAGGACATGTAAGTGCTACTACAGCTGTTACTAAATCGGATATTACAGCATTAGGTATACCAGGACAAGATACCAATACTACTTATTCTACAGGTACATCTTCTACACCTGGTTTAGCCAAATTATATACTGGGACAGGGTCGGCTACAGATGGTACCATGACTCAAAATGCTATTACAACTGCCCTAAATGGAAAATCTGCTACTGGACACACTCATGCTTATGCTGGTTCATCTTCAGTTGGAGGAAATGCGAACGCAGCTGTAAAATTAGCTACTGCAAGAAAGATTGGTAGTGCTTCATTCGATGGTACTACTGATATTACTTTATCTCAGATGGGACTTAATGTTCCTGTTGAAATTACAAAGGCTGATTATCTTGCAAAAAAGAAAGCTGGAACTTTAAACGCAAATACCTATTACAATGTTATTGATGAATATGATTCTGCAAATGTTATTAACGACTCATCTGTAACAGCCAACAGTACGTTTTCAAGTACTAAATCAGAAAAAACATATGCAAAGAAAAGTACACTTGTTAATACTACTCTCACAGCAAGTAAATGGACTGGATCTTCTGCCCCATATAGTTATGTATTATCCGTATCTGGAGTAACTTCTTCAAATATTGTAGAAATAGATTATGCTTCTAATGCTTCATCTGCTGCTATTGAAGCTTACCAAAATGCAATGTTAGCTGACGGAGGGCAGACTACAAATCAAATTACTATAAAAGCAACCGAGAAACCAACTGTAGATATTCCCATTACTATTGTTATAAGAAATGATTTATAAAAGGAGGCGATAACATGGCAATTTATAAAGGTGAACAATGTCTTGCCGGAGTTGGTAAGAATGCAACTATTAAAATTGGTACTGCCGAAACTGGTTCTTCAGCTGCAGTAACTAATTCTGGCACCGATACAGATGCTATATTGAATTTTACATTACCTAAAGGTGATCAGGGAGTCGGCATATCAAGTGTTATCCCTCATTATCTTGCTAGTTCTCAATCTCAAAGTGTTACTAAGGAAACTACTGGGTGGGCGACTTCTGCTCAGGTTATGACATCTACAAACAAATATTTGTGGTGTTATCATGAATTTGTTTTGACAAACAATAATCATTTGTACACTACTCCAACAGTTATAGGTGTTTATGGAGATAAAGGTGATCCGGGTACAACTGATTATAATGGATTACAGAATAAACCGGTCGTTAATGGGGCTGTAACAGTCAGATATTATGAAATCTCAGTTAAGGAATGTGACGTTCTCTACTGAAGAACCTAAGACAACTGATGGTGAACCTGGTGATATGTGGGTGGTGTATGGCGATGAGTAAAGAAATAGATTATATAAGTTTTACCGGACAACAGTATATTTTTTCTGGAGTCACAGTTAATGGTAATAGTACTATAGAAATTACATGCGCATATACCGGTACTGGTAGTGATACTGGTGCAATTTTTGGTTCAAGAACTACAGAATCTGGAACTGATTCAACAAGTTTTACTATGTTTGTAGTTAACGGTGCTATAAGAATAGATCATTTCGGAACAAGCAAAACATTAGATAAAAATAAATATAATCCAAATGGGAAACATACTTATAAAATCAAATCTTACTCCTTGCTTACTCAATTCCCTATAATAGGTCATCACAAAACTTTCAATACCTCCGGGATTAAAGGA
>OHEX01000740.1_pt1 | contig 14033 bp, 7 predicted proteins | sample 1567361 | NCBI WGS metagenome assembly OHEX01 (sample SAMEA3879585, study PRJEB24766) | human gut metagenome | biome: human-associated habitat; feature: feces | place: USA | collected 1985/1987 | reverse complement strand
TAATGGAGCAGCAGGTTCGGGAATTTCATCCCATGCTTGCCGTGATGGGATCTGAGGAAGCTGCTACAGACTTAAAGAACCGCATTGCAGATACCGATACGAGGGTATCAGCAGGAATGGAAGGGATGCTGGAGCTTGCAATTCTTCCGCAGATGGAGGTTTTAGTAACAGCGATTGTCGGCATGATCGGAATCCGTCCGACGATTGCAGCGATTAAAGCCGGAAAGACCATTGCACTTGCAAATAAAGAAACACTGGTGACCGCAGGACATATCATCATGCCGCTTGCCAAAGAAAAGGGAGTATCCATTCTTCCGGTAGACAGTGAGCACAGTGCGATTTTTCAGTCGATGCATGGGGAAAACCGTGAGCGGGTAAGTAAGATTCTGCTGACCGCATCCGGAGGACCGTTCCGTGGAAAAAAGACGGAAGAATTACAGGATATTACGGTTGAGGATGCGTTGAAGCATCCGAACTGGTCGATGGGAAGAAAAATAACAATTGATTCCTCGACACTGGTCAACAAGGGACTTGAGGTCATGGAGGCAAAATGGCTTTTTGGTGTGGAATTAGATCAGATCGAAGTGGTCGTTCATCCGCAGAGTGTGATCCATTCTGCGGTGCAGTATGAGGATGGAGCAGTGATTGCCCAGCTTGGAACACCGGATATGCGTCTGCCGATCCAGTATGCACTCTATTATCCGGAGCGCAGAAAAATGTCAGGAAAGAGACTGGATCTTTTTGAACTGGGAAGTCTGACGTTTGAACGGCCGGATACAAAGACCTTCCGGGGACTGGCGTTAGCATACGATGCAATGAGAAAGGGTGGCAGTCAGCCAACCGTATTTAATGCAGCGAACGAGCGTGCAGTGGCAATGTTTTTAGACCGTAGGATCAGCTATCCGCAGATCACGGAGATCATTGAGGACTGCATGGAGCATGTGGCATATATCAGCGATCCGACTTTAGATCAGGTATTAGAAACAGAGCAGGCAGTATACGAATATATCGGGCAGAAATGGGCTTAGAGGCAGAATGGAAAGGAATTAAAAACGGATGAAAATTATTATCGCATTATTGATCTTCAGTATCATTATTATATTTCATGAACTTGGACATTTTTCACTGGCAAAGGCAAATGGGATCCGTGTCAATGAGTTCTGTCTCGGACTTGGACCGACGATTTTGGGCGTGACGAAGGGAGAAACGAAATATTCCTTAAAACTGCTTCCGTTTGGAGGTGCCTGTATGATGGAGGGAGAAGACGGCGAGAGTACAGATGACCGGGCATTTGGCAAAAAGTCTGTCTGGGCAAGGATCAGTGTGGTTGCCGCCGGACCGGTGTTTAACTTTATCATGGCATTTGTCTTTTCTTTTATCCTTCTTTCCTGCAATGGATATGATGTCCCTAAGATCACAGAGGTCAGCGAGGGCTTTGCAGCGGAACAGGCAGGTATGCAGGCGGGGGATGTCATTGTAAAAATGAACGGAAAACATATTCATTTTTACCGGGAAGTCAGTTCTTACTCCATGTTCCATGCGGGGGAGACCGTGGAAGTGACTTATGAGCGTGACGGAAAAAGATATACGGCAGAGCTGACACCGCTGTATGATGAAGAACTTGGCAGATACCGCTATGGTTTTGTCGGCGGTGAAGTGGAGAAAGGAAATGTGTTTAAGAATCTTCTGTACAGTGGATATGAGGTAAAATACTGGATCGATACGACGTTTGGAAGCTTAAAAATGCTTGCCACGGGCGGTGTTACCTTAAATGATATGAGTGGTCCGGTCGGGCTTGTCGATGCGATCGGTGACAGCTATGAGGAGAGTGTTTCCTACGGTTATTATGCGGCATTTTTACAGATGCTCTATATCTGTATTCTGATCTCGGCAAACCTTGGTGTTATGAACCTGCTGCCGCTTCCGGCATTGGACGGTGGACGACTGGTGTTTCTGATCGTTGAGGCGATCCGGGGGAAAAAGGTTGATCCGGACAAAGAGGGCATGGTGCATTTTATAGGACTTATGCTTTTAATGCTTTTGATGGTGGTTGTAATGTTTAACGATATTCGAAAAATTTTCATGTAGAGGTGAAAGTACAGTGAAAACAAAAACAGTAAAAATCGGTTCGAAAGTGATCGGGGGCGGTAATCCGATCCTGATTCAGTCAATGACAAATACAAAGACAGAGGACATCGCTGCGACAGTGGCACAGATCAATAAACTTGCGGCAGCAGGCTGTGATATCATAAGATGTGCAGTGCCGACAATGGAAGCTGCCGAAGCATTGACAGAGATCAAAAAACAGGTGGAGATCCCGGTCGTGGCAGATATTCATTTTGATTACCGTCTGGCGATCGCAGCAATCGAGCACGGTGCAGATAAGATCCGTATCAATCCGGGAAACATCGGAAGCAGAGAGCGCGTACAGGCGGTCGTGGATGCGGCAAAAGAGCGGCAGATCCCGATTCGTGTCGGTGTCAACAGTGGTTCTTTAGAAAAAGATCTGGTAGAAAAATACCATGGCGTGACGGCAGAAGGAATCGTTGAGAGTGCGCTGGATAAAGTAAAAATGATTGAGGATATGGGATACGATAACCTTGTTATCAGCATCAAATCCTCGGACGTTATGATGTGTGTGAAAGCACATGAGCTGATCGCAGAAAAAACTGATCACCCGCTGCATGTAGGCATCACCGAAGCCGGAACGATCATCAGTGGAAATATCAAATCCGCAATCGGACTTGGACTGATTTTACATCAGGGCATCGGTGATACGATCCGCGTTTCACTGACCGGAGATCCGTTAGAGGAAATCAAATCCGCAAAGCTGATCTTAAAGACATTAGGACTGCGCAAGGGCGGTATTGAGGTCGTATCCTGTCCGACCTGTGGAAGAACCAGGATCGATCTGATCGGACTTGCAAACCAGGTCGAAAATATGGTTGCCGATATCCCGTTAGACATCAAAGTTGCCGTTATGGGCTGTGTGGTCAACGGACCGGGTGAGGCAAAAGAGGCGGATATCGGAATTGCCGGAGGTATCGGGGAAGGACTGATCATCAAACATGGAGAGGTCTACAAGAAAGTGCCGGAATCCGAACTGTTAGAGAGCCTTCGCTATGAACTGCTGCACTGGAATGAAAATTAGGTGTTACTGGTCACACGGAATGTGTGAACAAGCAACAATTAAGTAAGTTGGAGTTGGGTAAAACATGACAAAAATGTTTTTTGATGTATTTCCGACACTGGAAGTGAATGGAGATATGAAAAAACTGTTATCAGAGACGGAAGTTACCAAGGTCGGAATGAATCATGAGAAAGATCATATCCGTATCTATTTAAATGGAACACGTCTTATCCATAAAAAGAATATCTATCAGCTGGAAAAAAACATACATGATCAGATTTTTAAAAACCGGCATATGGACGTTAAAGTCATTGAAAAATATCAGTTGTCAGAGCAGTATACTGCAGAAAAACTGATGGATCTGTATAAGGACAGTATTTTAGAGGAATTAAAAAATTACAGTCTGATGGAATATAATCTGCTGCGCTCCGCCAAAATGGAGTTTACAGGAGATTCCCATCTGCTCCTGACTCTTGAAAACACAATCATTGCACAGACCAGATCACATGAGATCGTTGAATTTTTAGAGAAAGTGGTGTGTGAACGCTGTGGACTTGACCTTTCCGTAGAACTTGCTTTTGAGGAACCGAAAGAGAGCAAACACAAGAAAAACAGTGATTTACAGATCCAGTTTGAAATCAAAAATATTTTAAAACGTGTACAGCTTCATGAGGAGAGTGCACCGGCAAAGGCGGAAGAAGTACAGACGGCTGACATATCCACGAAAACTGCCACAAAAGAACAAAATCATTCAAAAGAATCTGCTGCAGGAAATAATGCAGGAAACGCGAACGGAAAGGGAGAAAATTCGTTTGGCAAAAAAGAATTCCGCAAAAAATACGATGGCGGATCCTACGGTGGATATAAAAAATCAGATAACCCGGATGTGCTCTACGGAAAAGATTTTGAAGATGAGACGATCCCAATCGAGAAGATTGTCGGGGAGATGGGAGAGGTTACGATACGCTGTCAGGTCATGACACTTGAGACGAGAGAGATCCGTAATGAAAAAACGATCGTGATCATGTCAGTCACGGATTTCACGGACTCCATTGTTTTAAAGATTTTTACCAGAAATGACCAGCTTCCGGAATTGCTTGAGGGGGTGAAAAAAGGTGCTTTCCTAAAGATCAAAGGCGTCACGACCATCGACAAATTTGACAGTGAGCTTACGATAGGTTCGATCGTCGGCATCAAAAAAATCCCGGATTTTACCTCAGTCCGTATGGATACGAGCCCGGAGAAACGCGTAGAGCTTCACTGTCATACCAAGATGAGCGATATGGATGGTGTCTCTGAGGTAAAAGATATCGTAAAGCGTGCGATGAAATGGGGACATAAGGCGATTGCAATCACCGACCATGGGGATGTACAGGCGTTCCCGGATGCAAACCATGCGATCTCACCGGATGATGACTTCAAGGTGATCTATGGTGTGGAGGCATATTTGGTGGATGATTTAAAGGATATCATCACCAACTCAAAAAACCAGAATCTCGATGATACCTATGTGGTGTTTGACCTTGAGACGACCGGATTTTCGCCGGATAAAAATAAGATCATAGAGATCGGTGCAGTGAAAGTGGTGCACGGCGAGATCACAGAACGTTTTTCTACGTTCGTCAACCCGGAAGTGCCGATCCCGTACCGGATCGAGGAACTGACTTCCATCCGAGACGATATGGTGATCGATGCACCGAAGATAGAGACGATCCTGCCACAGTTTATGGAGTTCTGTGGGGATGCAATCATGGTCGCACACAATGCAGATTTTGATATGAGTTTTATCATCAAAAACTGTGAGAGACAGGGAATCGAGAAAGAGTTTACGATCATTGATACGGTTGCTTTAGCACGAATTTTGCTGCCACAGTTAAACCGTTTTAAACTCGATACTGTAGCAAAAGCGCTGGGAGTTTCTCTGGAGAATCACCACCGTGCCGTGGATGATGCGGGATGTACGGCGGAGATCTTTGTAAAATTTGTAAAGATGCTTCACGACCGTGGCATGGAAACCTTAGATCAGGTCAACCAGATGGGACAGGCTTCGCCGGAGACCATCATGAAAATGAACACTTATCATGCGATCATTCTTGCGACAAACGATATCGGGCGCATCAATCTGTACCGTCTGATTTCTCTGTCACATCTGACCTACTATAACAAGAGACCGCGTATTCCAAAGAGTGAGTTTGTAAAATACCGTGAAGGATTGCTGCTTGGATCAGCATGTGAGGCGGGAGAACTCTACCGTGCAATCGTGGGTGGACGGCCGGAGGAGGAAATCATAAGACTGGTAAAATTTTATGATTATTTAGAAATCCAGCCGCTTGGCAATAATGAGTTTATGTTAAAAAGCGACAAGGAATCCGTCAGCACGATCGAGGAACTGCAGGATATCAACCGCCGTATTGTAAAACTGGGAGAAACGTTTGGAAAACTGGTTGTTGCGACCTGTGACGTGCATTTCCTTGACCCGGAGGATGAGATTTACCGCCGTATCATCATGGCGGGAAAAGGATTTAAGGATGCGGATGACCAGGCGCCGCTTTACCTTCGAACGACAGAGGAGATGCTAAAGGAATTTGAATATCTTGGCTCGGCAAAAGCGGAGGAAGTCGTCATTACTAACCCGAACAAGATCGCGGATATGTGTGAGAAGATCGCACCTGTGCGCCCGGATAAATGTCCGCCGGTCATCGAAAATTCTGACCAGATGCTGCGTGATATCTGTTATACCAAGGCACACAGTATGTATGGCGAAGAGCTTCCTGCAATCGTAAAGGAGCGTCTGGATCGTGAGTTGAACTCTATTATTTCCAACGGATATGCGGTTATGTACATCATTGCACAGAAACTGGTATGGAAGTCAAACGAGGATGGATATCTGGTAGGATCGCGTGGTTCAGTAGGTTCGTCCTTTGCGGCGACAATGTCCGGTATCACGGAGGTCAATCCACTCCAGGCACATTATCGCTGCCCAAATTGTAAATACAGTGATTTTGATTCGCCGGAGGTCAAGGCATTTTCCGGCAGGAGCGGCTGTGATATGCCGGATAAGATTTGTCCGGTCTGCGGCGAAAAACTAGTCAAGGACGGATTTGATATCCCGTTTGAGACATTCCTTGGATTCAAGGGAAATAAGGAGCCGGATATCGACTTGAACTTCTCCGGTGAGTACCAGAGTAAAGCGCATGCGTACTGTGAGGTTATTTTCGGTTACGGACAGACCTTCCGTGCCGGTACGATCGGTACACTTGCCGATAAAACGGCATTTGGTTATATCAAGAATTATTACGAGGAGCGCGGCATCCACAAGAGAAACTGTGAGATCGACCGTATCGTACAGGGATGTGTCGGCGTCCGCAGAACGACCGGACAGCATCCGGGAGGTATCGTTGTACTTCCGGTGGGAGAGGAGATCAATACTTTTACCCCGGTACAGCATCCGGCAAACGATATGACGACTGCGACAGTCACCACACATTTTGATTACCACTCGATCGACCACAACCTGTTGAAACTCGATATTCTCGGGCACGATGATCCGACCATGATCCGTATGTTGCAGGACTTAACGGGAATCGATCCGGTTACGATCCCGCTTGATGATGAGGCGGTCATGTCTTTGTTTAAAAATACGTCAGCGCTTGGTGTTACGCCGGAGGATATCGGCGGGATCCCGCTTGGATGTCTCGGTATTCCGGAGTTTGGTACAGAGTTCGCCATGCAGATGGTTATCGATGCCAAGCCGCAGGAGTTTTCGGATCTGATCCGTATCTCCGGTCTGTCCCACGGTACAGACGTTTGGCTCGGCAATGCGCAGACTTTAATCGAACAGGGACTGGCAACGATTTCCACTGCGATCTGTACGCGAGATGATATCATGATCTATCTGATCCAGATGGGACTTGACAGTGAGCAGTCCTTTACGATCATGGAGTCGGTTCGAAAAGGAAAAGGACTAAAGGAAGAGTGGAAAGAAGAGATGCGTGCACATGACGTGCCGGAGTGGTACATTGATTCCTGTTTAAAGATTAAATACATGTTCCCGAAAGCACATGCGGCGGCTTACGTTATGATGGCATGGCGTATCGCATACTGTAAAGTATATTATCCGCTTGCCTATTATGCGGCATATTTTTCAATCCGTGCGACCGGATTCAACTATGAGATCATGTGTCAGGGAAGAGAGCGCCTTACCTATTTCCAGAAAGATTATGAGCGCAGAAAAGATTCGCTTTCCAAGAAGGAACAGGATGTATACCGTGACATGAAGATTGTACAGGAAATGTATGCGCGGGGATTTGATTTCACACCGATCGATATTTACCGTGCAAAACCGGACCGTTTCCAGATCATTGACGGAAAACTGATGCCGGCATTAAATACGATCGACGGTATGGGAGATAATGCTGCGATCGCTGTGGCGGAAGCGGCAAAAGATGGAAAATTCTTATCCAGAGACGATTTCAGACAGAGAACAAAGGCAACTAAGACGGTCATTGATCTGATGGGAGATTTAGGACTGCTCGGTGATATGCCGGAGTCCAATCAGCTCTCACTGTTTGATTTTGCATAGAAAAAACACAGGGGATAACGGAAGTCCCCTGTGTTTTTTTGAACATAAAACGAAACTGTGGATCCGGTGCAGGATCATTTGTCAGAAGAACCAGTTCCCGGATTAAAGATCTCAACATCAGACGGATCAGCAATCGGTGTCTTATACATAACGCCGGAAGCAAAATCCCTGAAATAGACATCTGTTTCCGTCGCATTGATGTTGGTATAATTGCCTTCTGCAATCACGGTGTAATCACTGCCGTCGGTTTTCATCCGGCAGAGTGCCGGAGTGCTTGTACTGTTGCGCTGGAAATAAATATAGTTCCCTGTAATGTTATAACAGTCAATGCGGTCGTCGCTGAGTGTTGTGATGGCCGAACTGCCGGAGAGATCTGTGCTTGCAAGTGTATAATTGTTTTCATTGTCCAAGAAAAAGATCGTATCACCGATTACGGCTGGCATGTAATAATTGCCTTTCAGAACGAGCTCCGAGGTGTCAGTAACAGTGTCAAAACGCCAGATATTGTGATCGTTTGATACGCCATTGAAATAAATGTACTGTCCGACGACGGAGCATGGACGGTACGGTGTCTTGTCTACCTGATGACTGTCTGCCCCGTCGATGCCGACTTCATAGAAAGTGGTAAAGTCTTTGTCGTCATAGTGAAGGTAATAAATTTTATTTCCGACTAAAGAGGCGTAAAGACTCGCGGAAGAATCAAGGAGAATGCTCTTTTTATGTTTGCTGCGGTCAAGCCGGCAGAGACTGTCTGTATTGATCGTCAAAAATGAAAACGGTTCGGTAAAAACCGGATTGTTGCGCACATAGTAAATATAATTGTCATCTGCATTGATAAAGGTGGCAACATCATCAGAAATCTTTGTAAGGTCTGAACCGTCGCTGTTCATTGAGTATAGTTTGCTGCTGTCGGAAGGGTTTGCAAAATAAATCGTACCATCAGCTGCCGTGCAGAAGATGCCGGCATTGTAGAGATTGCCAGCCGTGTTGCCGTTTATGTAATCGTCATTGAATTTTGTCTCGTTTGATTTGTGGTGGTAGACACCAAAACCGACACCGGCGGCGAGTACGAGGATAATTAAGAGAATCGTGATAACTTTTTTCATAAGGCCTCCATTCTGAGAGCATTTTATGCTGACGTGACAATGTGTTTGATTTGCTTCTCATCTGTGTTTATTATAGCATTTTCAGAGCACGAATACTATATTTTTCATATGGAATATGACTTTTTCTGCCCTTGATTTTGCTACGTTAATGTAATATAGTAGAAGTAATACTAAAAATAAAGGTGGAATCCATGAAAGATTTAAAAGAATTAAGAGACCAGATTGATGTCATTGACAGACAGATCGTAGATTTATATCAGGAGAGAATGGAGATTGCTGCGGGTGTTGCAGAATATAAGATCAATACCGGCAAAAAAGTATTTGATAAAGAACGCGAAGATTCAAAACTTGCAACGCTGACAGCACTTGGCAAAACAGATTTTAATAAACACGGGATCCGTGAATTGTTTGAGCAGATTATGTCGATGAGCAGAAAACGTCAGTATCAGCTTTTGACAGCGCATGGAATGTATGAAAAACCGGATTTTACAGAAGTGGAAAGTTTAGATTATCACAATGCGCGTATTGTGTTTCAGGGGACAGAGGGTGCGTACAGCCAGCTTGCATTGAGAGAGTACTTTGGAGAGCAGACGGACAGTTATCATGTGGAAACCTGGCGTGATGCCATGGAGGCGATCAAAAACGGAGAGGCAGATTATGCGGTGCTTCCGATTGAGAATTCTTCAGCGGGCATCGTATCTGAAAATTATGACCTGATGGTAGAATACGATAACTGCATCGTCGGGGAGCAGATTATCCAGATCAATCATGCACTGCTTGGACTTCCGGATGCAGAACTTTCCGATATCACGGATGTCTATTCCCACCCGCAGGCACTGATGCAGTGCGGCAGATATCTTGAGAGCCACCGGGAATGGGAAAAACATAGTCTGAAAAATACTGCCATGGCGGCAAAAAAAGTAAAAGAGGACGGCAAAAAACATAAGGCGGCGATCGCAAGCAGCCTGACTGCTGATATCTATGGACTGAAAGTGCTGGATGAATGTATTCAGGATAATAAGATGAATGCAACCCGTTTTATTATCGTATCCGGCAAACGCGTTTTCACTTCAAAGGCGGAAAAGATCAGTATCTGCTTTGAAGGTATGCATGAGAGTGGTTCCCTTTACCATATGCTGTCCCATTTTATTTACAATGGCATCAACATGAACCACATTGAATCAAGACCGGTACAGGGGAAAAACTGGGAGTACCGTTTCTTTGTCGACTTTGAGGGTAATTTAAATGATGCAGCAGTGCAGAATGCCTTAAGAGGTCTGGCAGAGGAAACGCTTGGACTTAAGATTCTTGGAAATTATTAGAACGAAAGAAATGTGTGGAAATAAGATTTGCACACGAAGAAATGGAGCAAAACATGAAAAGTACAAAAAACCTGATCTTATATAAAAACTTTGAAAATGGAAAATTATTTTATAACATGGCATGGATCATGGAAAACTATGAGAATGAATATTATAACAGAGAGGATATCGAGGCACTGCTTTACGAATGTTTTAACCAGTTGTCCGAACTTGCAGTAAGTCATGGATTTAAAGGAAATCTCTGGCATAATTTTATTGCATTTATTCTGGTCAATAACGAGAACGCATACAGCCGTGGATGTGAGATCCGGGGTGTTATGGAAGGCTCCGTCAATCAGATTGCACTGCATGATTTTAAGATCATGAAAGATTTATTTGATTTTGATTTTACAGAGCTGGCAAAAGATTATGAGATCGACTGCATGGATGCACTGCTTCATTATGAGAGTGCAGGCGACAGCGGAAAGCTTTTTAATAAAAGAATCCGTGACCGTATCTGTGAACTGACAGTAAAATTAGAGCAGGCGGCAGATGCAGGTGATTTTAAGGATGCTGTTACAGAGTTCTACGGAGAATTTGGTGTTGGAAAATTAGGCTTACATAAAGCATTTCGTGTGCTGCATAAAGAGGATGGAGCACAGATCGTACCGATCACAAACATTGCACATGTAAAATTAGATGATCTGGTCGGATATGAGATCGCAAAACAGAAACTGATCGACAATACAGAGAGCTTTGTCCGCGGAAAGGAGGCAAATAACTGCCTGCTTTACGGAGATGCAGGAACAGGAAAGTCCACCAGTATTAAGGCAATCGCCAATCAGTATTATGACAGGGGACTGCGTCTGATCGAGGTGTACAAGCATCAGTTCCGCGGACTGTCAGATGTCCTGGAGCAGATCAAAGACCGCAACTACAAATTTATCATTTATATGGATGATCTGTCATTTGAGGAATTTGAGATCGAGTATAAATACTTAAAAGCAGTGATCGAGGGAGGACTTGAGAAGAAACCGGACAATGTTTTGATCTATGCGACCTCAAACAGACGTCATCTGATCCGCGAGACATTCTCCGACAAAGAGGAAGTGAGAGAGGACATGCATACTTCCGATACCGTACAGGAAAAGTTGTCTCTGTATGCAAGATTTGGCGTTTCCATTTATTTTGGTGCACCGGGCAAAAAAGAATTCCAGCATATCGTGGTATCCCTTGCAGAGAAAAACGGTATCACCATGGATGAGGAGACACTTCTTGCCGAGGCAAATAAATGGGAACTTTCCCACGGCGGACTCTCCGGAAGAACAGCACAGCAGTTTATTAATTATCTGCTTGGAAAACAGGAATAACATGTACGCATGAAGCAGGAGGATAAAATATGGCAATTCATACATTTGCAGCGATTTATATCGGCTCTTATGAGGTGAGCCTGAAAATTTTTGAGATCTCTGCCAGAAAAAACATCCGCAAAATTGATTATATCAGAAGCAGGATCGAGCTTGGGCGGGATGCGTATTCACGCGGTGTGATCGGATATGAGCTGGTGGAAGCACTCTGTGACACGTTAGAGCAGTTCACGAAGATCATGAAAGAGTATCAGGTGGATGGCTACGAGGCATATGCGGCTGCAGCACTCCGCGATGTGAGCAATGAATTGTTCATCTTAGACCAGATCCGCATCCGTACCGGACTGACGGTACATGTTTTAAGCAACTCGGAACACCGCTTTATCAGCTACAAATCGGTTGCGATGCGAAGTGAGTTTGAAGAAATGATCAAAACGGGGGCAGCAGTCGTGGATGTCGGTGGCGGCGGCATGCAGATTACTATCTTTTCAAAGGGCAAAGTCATTACGACACAGCATCTTGGACTTGGCACCATACGCATGCAGGAACAGCTTGCAAAAAAAAGCTGCAGCTTAGAGCAGTATGAGCTGCAGATTGAAGAATTGGTAGAAAAAGAGTTAAATGTGTTTATGTCAATGTTCACGGAACAGGTAAAAGTGAAGAATCTGATCATAATCGGAGATTATATCATGGAGGTTGCCGGAAAAGTCACCGGGAAGAAACATGAAAATCTGATGGAAACCAATGATTTTCTGGCATTTCTGGATGATCTTGACAAAAAGACTGTGGAACAGATTTCGGAAGAATTAAATTTATCAAATGAAAATGATTCCCTGATCATTCCGTACATGATCATTTTTAAATGCATGGCGCGCAAAATGAAAGCCGAAAAAATCTGGGCACCGGGTGTCATTGTGAGCGATGGTATTGCATATGATTATGCACAGAAGCATAAGCTATGCAAACCGGTCCATGATTTTGACGCTGATGTCATCTCGGCTGCAAGGAATCTGTCCGCCCGCTATATGAGCTACTCACCGCATATTGATGCACTGACACAGATGGCAACGCTGATTTTTGACACAATGAAAAAAATCCATGGACTGGGAAAGAGAGAGCGGCTTTTACTTCAGGTGGCAGCAATCCTGCATGACTGCGGAAAGTATATCAGTCTTGCAAACGGACCGCTGTGTTCCTATGACATTATTATGGCGTCGGAAATCATCGGTCTTACACATATGGAACGTGAGATCGTGGCGTATACGGTTTTATACAATACCTATCCGCTGCCGGCCTATGAAGATTTTGAGAGTGATATCAGCCGTGAGAGTTATGTTGTCATTGCAAAACTTTCTGCAATTTTACGCGTATCCAATGCGATGGACCGCAGCCATAAGCAGAAATTCAAAAATGTGCGTGCAGCAGTAAAAGGAAAAGAACTGGTGATCACAATCGAGACAGATGATGATATCGCACTGGAAAAAGCACTGTTTGATGCGAAGGTTTCTTACTTTGAAAACATATTCAGCATAAAACCGGTGGTAAAGGAGAAACGTGTGTATTAAATGGAGGACACTATGGAAAAAGAAAAAGATTTTAAAAATCCACAGTATTACGAAAACAGAGAATTAAGCTGGTTAAAATTTGATAACCGCGTATTAAATGAAGCACGCGATAAGAGTATCCCGCTTTTGGAACGCCTGAAATTTGTCAGTATCACTTCCTCAAATCTGGATGAATTTTACATGGTGCGTGTTGCTTCCTTAAAAGATATGGTACATGCTAACTATAAGAAGAAAGACATTGCCGGAATGACGGCTTCAGAACAGCTTGCTGCCATCAACGAAAAAACAAGGGAGATGGTAGATCTGCAGTACAACACTTATAACAGGTCGCTGCTTCCGTTACTTAAGAAAGAACAGATCCATATTATAGATGCGTTTGAAGATCTGACTGAGGAACAGAAAAAGTTTGTGGACCGTTATTTTGAGGAAAATGTCTATCCGGTACTGACACCGATGGCGGTAGATGCATCGCGTCCGTTTCCGCTGATCCGCAATAAGACGTTAAATATTGCGGCACTTCTTTCTAAAAAGAATACAAAGAGCGAAAAACAGGAACTGGATTTTGCAACGGTACAGGTTCCGGGGGTCCTTCCGAGACTGGTACAGATCCCGTCAGAGGAAGAAAATGCAAAGTGCTTTATCCTGTTAGAGCAGATCATCGAGAAAAATATTGATAAACTGTTCTTAAATTATGAAGTGCTCTGTGCTTATCCGTACCGTATCATGCGGAATGCCGATCTGACGATCGATGAGGACGAGGCGGAGGATCTGCTGAAGGAAATCGAAAAACAGCTGAAAAAGAGGCAGTGGGGGCAGGCAATCCGGCTGGAGGTGGAAGCCGGCATGGATAAACGCCTGCTGCGCATTATCAAGGATGAGCTTTCCATTGAGGAAGAGGATATTTACCATATCGACGGCCCCCTGGATCTTACCTTCCTTATGAAAATGTACGGCCTGGAGGGCTTTGAGCATCTGAAGGAAG
>OHEX01000733.1_pt1 | contig 14088 bp, 8 predicted proteins | sample 1567361 | NCBI WGS metagenome assembly OHEX01 (sample SAMEA3879585, study PRJEB24766) | human gut metagenome | biome: human-associated habitat; feature: feces | place: USA | collected 1985/1987 | reverse complement strand
ACCCATTTTCGGTCCTGTTCATTCCCGCCGTTTGGGTGTTTCTTTGGGAATAAATTTATTACCGGACGACGGTAAAGTTTGTTCGTTCGATTGCATTTACTGTGAATGCGGCTTCAATGCCGAGCATCGTACAAAGAAGCTTCTTCCCACCCGTGAAGAGGTTCGTACAGCCCTTGAAGAAAAACTAAAAGATATGCAGGCAAATGGTCCTGCTCCCGATGTACTGACATTTGCCGGAAATGGTGAACCGACTGCACATCCCCATTTCCCGGAAATCATAGATGATACTCTTGCACTTCGGGACAAGTATTTTCCGAAAGCGAAAGTCAGTGTATTAAGTAATTCTACATTTATCGACCGCCCTGCTGTATTTGATGCACTGAATAAGATAGATAATAATATCTTGAAACTTGATACAGTGGATGAAGAATACATTCACCGGTTAGATCGTCCGAATGGAAAATATTCTGTAAAGAAGATTATCGAGAAGATGAAAGAATTCAAAGGAAACTGTATCATTCAAACTATGTTTCTCAAAGGGAGTTACCTGGGAAAGGATATGGACAATACCTCAGATAAGTTTGTACTTCCCTGGTTGGAGGCGGTGAAAGAAATCGCGCCCCGGCAAGTGATGATTTACACGATTGACCGTGAAACCCCTGATCATGATTTGCAGAAGGCAACTCACGAAGAGTTGGACCGGATTGTAGAATTGATTAAGAAAGCCGGCATTCCGGCAACAGCTTCTTATTAATTATAAAACAGAAAGCATACCAACAGAATTTTTCAATTATCAATGATATTATCAGGATTCCTTCAATCAAGATTGATTGGAGGAATTAATGTGTATTTATTGTGTTTAAACAGACAAAAACAGAGAAAGCAAATAGAGATTTTTTCGTAAGTATTTTAATGCCAATCCCATATGATATTCTACAGTTTTTTCACTGATAGACAATTGCTCGGCAATTTGTTTATAGGTTAAGTTTTGCTCCCGGCTCATGCGAAAGATTTCTTGCTGCCGTGGAGGCAATTGTGATATTAGTACTGAAAGATACTTTTTTAAATCGGATAATTCCAACTTATTTTCTTCTTCATATTCTTGTTCCATTGCTTGTAGAACAGTAACTTTCAGAAATGAGTAGTTTAATTTTTTGCGTGAATAATTAAAAATCATATTACGGGTAATGATAAAAAGAAACCCTTCAAAAGGCTGCTCTTCATCTATCAGATGTCTTGCTTCCCAGAGTTTGATGAAAACCTCTTGTACCACTTCTGCGATATCTTCAGAAGAAACTAGATAAAGCCGGGTAAAGCCATAGACCTTTTCCCAGTAATGTTTATATAGAAATGAAAAAGCATCTTCATCTCCATTTTTAAACCTTCTAATCAACTCTTTAGATATCATTTTATCTTTTTGGGACAAAATTAGCTAAATACTTTCTAAAAAAAAAATTGCTTTTTCACCAGGGTCTCCAATTTTTGATGTGTATTTAATAATAGAATAACAAATAATAGAGAAAAGTAATGAGTTATAAAAGTGAATTAATTAGAAAATTATTTTCAGACAGACTGAAAAAAGACGAATTAAAGGATCTGTCCGAAATAGATATGATAGAGCGCAAAATGAAAGTGCAATGGGAGGAACAAAATCCGATAGCGGAAAACTCGGAAAGAGTAGATCCGGAAATCGGAGATTATATTTGGGCTAAAATAGTCAAAGAATATAAAGTACGTTCGAAACGTAAGTCAATTCGACAGTTCTATTATCCGTTGGCAGCAGCCTGTGTGGCTTTAGTCGCAGTTTTGGGAGGTTGGCTTTTTTATGTGAATAGTGATTTCTTCGTTAAAGAAGAATTTGCTGAGGTAGTAGCCACCCGGAATATGTTGTATCAGTTGCCCGATAGTTCTGAAGTATGGATGTATCCGAATAGTTCCATCCGTTTTGCCAAGAACTTCAATAAAGACAGAAGAGTATGGTTGGAGGGTAGTTCCATGTTCCATGTACGTAAGCAGCATGGGAACACCTTCAAAGTTTATATTGATAAAGCCTTTATCGAAGTAAAAGGTACCCGGTTTCTAGTAGATAAAAAAGAAGCGGGAAATAATGAGATTACGCTGTTCAACGGTTGTGTTGAGTTTAATGTAGAGGCGACCGGCAAACAGATAGTAATGAAGCCCATGGAAAAGATTTTTTATAACTCAGTTAATGCGGAAATAGGAATACGGAAGATTGAAAATATAGAATGGCAGGATGGTAAATTCAAGTTTGACGCTATGCCGCTTAACCGCCTCATTTCTATCATTAATCAGATGTATCATGCTAATATAGTGTATGAAGGTAAGGACGAAACTTCTCCGTTCAGTGGTACCATTCGTCAGGAGGAAGCGTTGGATGATATTATTCTCAAAATCTGTTTCCTTATGAATTTGAAAGAAGAAAGAGTAGGTAACACAATCATTATCAGAAATTGAATTTTAATAAACTATATGTCTAATCTAATAAAATGAGAACATGAAAAAATGTATTTTTTTGTATCGACAGCGGTATTTGAGCTATCTCGTATTACTCTTATTATTATGGCCAACTGTGATGTTAGCAGCACAAGGGAATATTCAGATAAAGGGAAAGTTCTCTCTCAAGGAGGCTATCCGGTATATAGAAGAAACGAGTGATTATACTTTCTTTTATAAAGATAGTGACTTGAAAGATAAATCAAAAAAAGAGATTAATTGTAGTGGTACAATTGAGGAAGTCTTGAAAAATCTATTTAATGGAAGTGGAGTTAATTATATAATTAAAGGAAAAGAAGTCATTTTTAAAGTAGCAAATGCTCAAAATGCCGAACAGCAACAGCCGAAAAAACGTGTAATTACAGGTACTATAATTGACGGAGAGACAAAAGAGCCTATTATTGGAGCTAGTGTATGGTTGAAAAATAGCTCATCAGGTACTGTTACCAACTTGGACGGTCACTATTCTCTTACAATTGAAGGTATTGGTGGTGTACTAGAATTTTCATACATTGGTATGAAGAAGCAGGAAATAGCTATCAGCAATAAGAATGTTATTGATGTAATATTAAATCCGGATACAAAGAAGCTGGACGAAGTTGTAGTAGTAGGTTACGGACGTCAGAAGAAGGAAAGTGTTGTAGGTGCTATTTCTTCATTGGATGTGGGTGAACTCAATATACCGGGTTCTAACATCTCCAATGTACTGGCGGGGCAACTGGCAGGTGTTGTCTCTATGCAGGCATCCGGTGAGCCGGGTAAAAATAGTGCTTCCGATTTTTATATCCGTGGTATAGCTTCTTTTAAAGGTAACTCTACTCCGCTAGTTCTGGTTGACGGTATCGAACGGGAACTGGACTTGGTTGATGTAGATGATATTGCTACATTTTCTATCTTAAAAGATGCTTCTGCTTCGGCAGTATATGGTGTACGTGGTGCGAATGGCGTTATTTTGATTACTACCAAGAAAGGCAGTGAAGGCAAACCTCGTATTAATGTACGTGCGGAAATGGGTTTTAAAACTCCGACACGTATGCCGCAAATGGCAAACTCTGTACAATGGGCCGAGATGTATAATGAGGCTAAAGGCCTGACGGGTAATGGTGATGGAGGCTATTCATCGGAAGCTATTCAAAAATATAGTGATGGTTCTGATCCTGATTTATATCCAAATGTAAATTGGTTAGACCAGATGTATCGAAATTTGGCTTCGAGCGAACGTGTGACATTGAACCTTTCTGGAGGCGGTGATATTTGTAAGTATTATGTATCAGGTGGTTTTTATAATGAAGGCTCTATATTTAGAAACGCCGGGGATGTTTATGATTATAATTCTTCTATTCATTATACAAAATTCAATTTTCGTGCCAATATGGATTTCTCCGTTACACCGACTACAACATTCAATGTGAATTTGGCTAATATTTATGAAAGTTCGTGGGGACCGGGAGCTACGACATCTGATATTTGGGGATATGCATTTAACACCTCTCCAAATGCATTTCCTGTGGAATATTCTGATGGTACTCTTTCTGCACCAAGTGCAGCCAGTGGTAGTAATCCATGGAATCTGCTGGTACATTCCGGTTATCGTGAGCAAAGTTGGAATTCAGCCCAATCATTGATTGGTGTTACTCAAAAATTGGATATGATAACTCTAGGGTTAACTGCCAATATTAAATTTTCTTGGGATGCATCTAATAATACGTTGCAAGTTCGTTCAAAGACCCCACCTCAGTTTCATGCAACAGGTCGAAATGAAGACGGTTCATTAAATTATAAAACAATATATGAGGGTTCCAATAATCTGTCGTATGCTGCTCCAGTGACCGTATCTAAGATTACTACTTATATGGAAGGTTCTCTTAATTATACTCGTTTATTTGCTCAAAAACATCGGATAGGAGCTTTGTTTTTGTACAATCATAAAATTTATAAGTTATTGACAGCAGAGAATCAGAAAAAATCATTACCATATAAAAGTCAGGGACTGGCAGGACGTTTGACTTATGCTTATATGGATAGATATTTTGCCGAATTCAATATGGGATACACTGGTTCTGAGAACTTTGCTCGTGGCCATCGTTTTGGATTCTTTCCAGCTTATGCAATAGGTTGGATGGTGTCCAGTGAGAAATGGTTTGAACCGTTGACTAAAGTAGTTAATGATCTGAAATTGAAAGCGTCTTATGGTAAAGTGGGTAATGATGACATTGGAGCCTCCAGAAGATGGGCTTATGAACCTTCTGTCAATACAGTAACAGGATGGTCATACGGAAAAACTGCAAATCAGACAGGTACTGGTTATCGTGTAGGAGAAATTGAGAATACAAATGTTTCTTGGGAAGAGGCAACTAAGGTAAATGCAGGTATTGAACTTCGTTTGTTCGAAAAATTAAAGATTCAAGTTGATTATTTTTATGAAGAACGTAATGGTATCTTTCTGGCTCGTGCTGGGCTACCGGCTATTGTCGGCCTTACTACTACTCCATATGTAAATGTAGGTAAAGCGAAGGTATCTGGTCTAGATGGAACACTGGAATATCAGCAACAGGTAGGTAAGGTTTTACTGACAGGTCGCGGAAACTTTACTTTTTCGCGTAACCAGATGTTGGATAATGATGAACCAGATTGGGAATATAAATATCAAAATTCTATTGGCAAACCGTTTGGCCGTAATGGTGCAGCGCAACGTAAGGGATTTATTGCTTTGGGATTTTTTGAAAGTCAGGCAGAAATAGATAATAGTCCGAAACAGATGTTTGGTGAATATAGGGTTGGTGACGTTAAGTACAAGGATGTAAATGGAGATGGTAAAATTGATACGTATGACCAGATTGCTATTGGCTATACTGATCTTCCTGAGATAACATACGGGTTCGGATTGACAGCAAAATGGAAGAATTTTGATGCAAGTGTATTTTTTCAAGGGGTAGCGCGTACTTCTATCTATTTAGCGGGTACACCTTTGCGTCCTTTCAGTAGTGATAATATGGATCGTTCTGCTATCTATGAAGATCTTTATAAGTATTCATGGAAAACGACCAATACTCCTGAACAGAATGCTTCTGCTAAATATCCCCGTTTGAGTTACGGTGCAGAAGCAGGCAGTTCTAACAATAGCCAGTCGTCTACTATGTGGTTACGTGACCGTAGTTTTCTTCGTTTGAAAAACGCAGAAATAGGATATACATTGCCAAAAACCTGGTTGAACAAGACCTTTATTAAGTCTTTTCGTTTCTATATCGCTGGTACGAACCTTCTTACATTCAGTAAGTTTAAATTATGGGACCCTGAATTGCTGGATACTACCAATGGAGCAAAATATCCGAATAACATGACCGTTACTATCGGCCTAAATGCTAATTTCTAATCAATAATACAGAATCAATATGAAACTATCATTAGTAAAATATATATTGTTATTTTGCGGGGTTATTCCTTTGTTAACTTCGTGTGAAAGTTTTCTCGATAAACAGGAAACGGAAGATCTTACTTTTGAACAACTTTGGCAGAAGAGAGCATATACACGCGGGTATTTCTTGAATGCAATGAGTTTTTTGCCAAATGATTTGACTGGCTATGTTAGTACTCCTCAAAGCACTGCTACTGATGAATTGATCAATGCATCGAATGCAGCTGCTGAGTCAATGAATACGGGAGCTTGGAATGCATCCAGCGTACCAGGTGCTAATTTTAATTTGTATAACGGAATACGTGAATGTAATATTTTTATGCAGAATGTTTACAGTTGTTCAGATCCTACCGTAACACAGGAAGAAAAGGATGAATGGTACTGGTATACACGTTGGGCACGAGCATATTATTACTTCTTGATGATGCGTAATTACGGACCTATATTTTTGTTGGGAGATGAGATATTGCCATATGATGCTACGACAGAATCTCTATATCGTCCGCGTAATACTTGGGAACAATGTGTTGATTATGTTGTAAATGAAATGACTCAATGTGCTACCTACTTTAAAGAACACGGGAAAACAACTTGGACGGTAGATGCAGAATATGGGCTACCTACCGAGGGAGCTGCTTTAGCTGTGATTTCACGGTTAAAACTTTATTCAGCCCGTGATCTATATAATGGTAATAGTTTATACAATACCGTAAAGAATCCTACAACACCCGATTTTCCGGAATTATCAGATCAATATCTGTTTCCTCAAACTTATAGTAATGAAAAATGGAAAGAAGCAGTGCAGGCTGCCAAAGCTGTCATAGATTTGGGAGTATACGAGTTACATAGAGACGCTTCAGATGACCCGTATGCTAATTATCTTGGCATTACGCAGGTAGATTGGAACAAAGAACTTATCTGGACTACCGGATATGCAAGTCGGGTTATTATAGCCAGAAGAACGACTCCGACGGGTGTAAAGACCAAAAAAGGAGGTAATGGAGCAGCTTATGGAGCACTAGGACCCTCGCAACAACAGGTGGATGCTTATGCGATGGATAATGGTAAGTATCCGATTACTGGATACGAGATAGATGGAACTCCTAAGGTTGACGAAAACTCTGGATATAGTGAAAATGGTATAACTGAATTTGCAAATCCTTTTCTTGAATATTTAAGTAAAGGTGACACATATCAGGCTAAATATTATAAAAGAGCAACTCGGAATATGTTTATTAATCGTGAACCACGTTTTTATATAGCTGTGTATTGGAGTGATAGTTACTGGAGATGCGGTCCGGGTAAAGATGACTATGTATTGTGTAACTTGGCAAAAGATGGTAATTCAAATACTTCTCATGACCATTCGAGAAGTGGATATCTAGTTAATCGTTTTTGTGATCATACTGCTAGTTTTGTGAATAATCAACCGGGTAATATGGTATTTCCGACATTCCGTCTTGGAGAAATTTACTTAAACTTTATTGAAGCAGCTTTGGAATGGGAGAAAAGATCGAGAGACAGTCAGTATCGTACAACAGCTATGGAGTATTGGGCTGATCTGCGTGCTCGTTCAGGTATGGATCCAATAACGGAAGTCTATCCGGAAGCTACAATAGACCAATTGATAGAACTTTGTCGCAGAGAACGCAGGATAGAACTTGCATTTGAAAATCATCGTTTTTTTGATACTCGTACATGGATGATTGCTACAACTACGGATAATGGACCTATCTATGGTATGAATGTAGAGGCACAGGCTGTTAACACGGAAGATACTCCGGATACTTTTTGGCGTAGGACAGTAGTTCAAAACCGTGTGTTTAGAGCTAATCACTTTTTATATCCGTTCAGTCAGAGAGAACTAGACCGTAACAAACTATTGACCCAAAATTATAATTGGAGATAGAATTATAGCATTAAAACAATCTAATCAGATTTTAATTTATATGAAGACAAAAATATATATCCTTTCGTTGTTAGGCGGTTTGTTGCTGACTATGGTGGCTTGCTTGAACGATGGAAAAGACGATTATCTGGATGATTATGAATCATTCCTTTGCATTTTGAATAGTAATGAGCAGGATATTACCTTTTATAATACTGGAGAGTCTGCTGCTTACAATATAACGATTGACAAAGGTGGAAACGACCTGAATATGTTAGCTTCAGCTACATTGAAAGTATTGAATGAGTTCGATATTGAATATTACAATAATGAGAATAAGACTAATTTCAAGCCATTGCCTGCTGATTGTTATGAATTGCCTTCCGACATGACCGTCTCTTTTGGAGAAAAAGAACTGTATAAGATTAAAACGGTAACCTTTCATCCTGAGAAAATTTCTGTATTGAGTACGGGTAATTTCACTTATGTGTTGATGTTGGAGCTTACGGACGGTACTTCTACCATTAATGAAAAAAATAAGTATATCATCGTGAAGCCTACTGTTTATCAGCCTGCTTTCTCTCTTTCAGAGTCAGGATTTAAACTTCCGTTTACTATTACTGAAGGTGTGACTGAGTATATATATGAGCTTCCTGTGACTTTGAATACTGCTCTCACAGAAGATATAACCTGCGATGTAACAGTTAAAAAGGAACTATTGGATGAATATAATGCTACATCTCCCATTGAGTATTCATTAATATCAGACAAGGGCAACAACTATACTATCGGTAAACTGACCTTTAGCAAAGGTAATGTTACAGCGAATCTGACCGTGAAGATTGATATAACTAATCTAGAAGGGAACTTTGCACTTCCGTTAGAAATAACTTCTACAAAATATGCCTTTTCCGGTGAAAATACAGTTATTATCGGATTACAGAATTCAGCACCGAAGATTACGCTCACACCGGATATGATGACCTTGATAGGCACAAATTTTGCTGACGGTAATGGATTTGCCGACTGGTTGGATGGCAAATTGGCTACTCAGGCACAAGTTACTTACGGAGGAGGTGCGCCCGCCTTCCCGCATCAAGTGGATATTCATCTGAATAGTGCTATTTCCAAGTTGAGAGTAAGATATGCAACTAGAAATACTAATCAGCATCCTACTAAGTTCATCATTTATGCTAGTAATGATGGCGCAAACTGGAAAGAAATAAAAGTATTTACCGCAGAAGCAGACGGTCTTCCAGTATCGGCTACCACTTATTATGATACTTGTCCGACGATGTTGCTAGGCGATTCATATACTTATGTTCGTTTTGAGGTTCATAGTTCTACTAATCCGAGTAAATTTAATACATGGGCACTCTCGGAGTTTGAATTATATGGTAAATAACTGCTCTCTCTTAAATCTAACAAATAATTAATCTTAAGGGCTGGCAAGGGGATAATGCAGTGATGCATAAATTCTTTTTAGTCAGTCCTTTTTAAACGAAAAGAATATGAAGAATTATTTTTTATATGTATTCATATCCCTGTTTCTTTTTTCCTTGTCGTCCTGTAAAGATGATAAGGATGTGGTGGCTGTATTGGAACTAGGTTTGGAAAATGCAGATTTTTATAAAGAAGCAGGCTCTGTTGTTATTGATGTAAAATCACTTCCTGCAGATTGGACCGCTTCTGTGGATGTGGAAGGAGAACAGTGGTGTAAGACTGAACCTGTCAATTCGGGTGCAGGTGTGAAGATTAGTGTGATAAGTAACCCGAACAAAACTGTCCGTAATGCTTCGGTGGTTATCAATAATGGAAAATTGAATAAGAAGATTCTTGTACGTCAGTTAGGTACTGATACTGATATTTTAGTATCTCCTTTCGCTTTTACTTTGCCTCCGGTAGGTGGAACAGTCGCTTTTACTGTCACTACCAATCTGACGGAAGCGGAACTGGATGTCACCTATCCTTCTTGGATAAAGAAAGAGGTAGACACACGTGCTGCAACGATTGAAATACCTTATAAGTTTACCGTAGATACTCATGAGGGAAGTAGTGTACGTACGGAGAAGATAGTGATAAAGGATAAGAACTCTAATATTTCAGCAGAAGTTACAGTTATTCAGAATGGATTGGATGGATATACATTTGGTGATACTGAAGGAATTGCGGATGATGTTCAGTTGGAAGTAGTCAGAGGGGAAGCATCTACGGCACATGGTGGTGAAGGGATTGAAAAATCTTTTGATAGTGATATGAGTACTATTTATCATTCTAATTATCCTTTTGCAGAAGGGGTTACAAGCCATTATCCGGTCATGTTGACTTACTATTTCAAGGAAAATACGGAAGCACTTGATTACTTTATCTATTATCCGCGTATAAGCGGTTCGAACGGGAATTTTGGTGAAGTGGAAATTCAGGTATCGACTGAAGAACACCCGGCTTTTGAAAGTGTAACGAATGAAACCAATTTCGATTTCGGTTCCAAAGGTGCGGTAGTATCTTTTTCTTTTGATAACACAATACAGAAACCGAAGGCAGTTCGCCTGATTATTAAGTCCGGTGTGAATGGGCATGCTTCCTGTGCGGAAATGAAGTTCTTTGCTAGGAATCCGGAAGGTTTTGACCCATTGACCCTTTTTATGGATGTTACTTGTTCCAAGTTACGGTCTGATATAACAGAGGAAATGATAAAGGCCTGTACTTATCCATTTTTTAAGAACATAGCTTATTATATGCTGAAAGATAAATATCCGGCTGACTTCCGTATTGCGGATTTCAAACCTTATCAACATCCAGATATACAGGCTACTATCAATAAGACAGGCACTTATAGTCTATTGGATAATCCTACGGGTATCTTTGTGAAAGCGGGAGAAACATTGATTGTCATGGTAGGTGAAACGCACGGGCAACATTTGAGTCTAAGAGTACAGGACATGGATACCCCTAATGCTGATGGTTTCAATAACAGCATTTCTTATAGCTTACGCACAGGTATAAATAAAATTGTTTCGGAGAAGAAAGGGTTAATCTATGTGATGTATCATGTCAATGGTAATCCGGTAGACTATGACGAGGTAAAGATACACTTTGCGTCAGGAAGTGTTAACGGATACTTTGATGTAGCAAAACATACCCGTGAACAGTGGGGTACTTTACTAAACGGAGCTGTCGATGGCTATTTTGATGTTGTAGGGAATTATGCTCATCTCACTTTTCCTGTCAGCAAACTAAAAAGTACATCTAATGGGAGAGATTTAATTAACCTTTTTGATGATATTGTATATAAGGAACAGATATTCATGGGTTTGAGAAAATACAACAATAATGGTGGCATCGGTACGGATACCGACAATCGTATGTTCAGAAACCGTATGTATTTCAATGTCATGTACGGACAGGGAGATTATATGTATTCCACTTCTTATCATACGGCATATCATTTTTCAACGATGGATAATCTGTGCAGTGTAGATCAAATGAAGACTAACAACTGGGGGCCTGCCCATGAGGTAGGGCATAGTAATCAAACCCGTCCGGGACTGAAATGGTTTGGAATGACCGAAGTAACAAACAATATTTGTTCGATGTACATTCAGAAATTATATGGAATTAATTCCCGTTTGCTAACTACAACGCCAAGTAATGCTTACAGTAATTACTACGAGCATGCAATGACTTTAGCATTCGGGAATAATGATATTTTTCATGCAAAATTAGGAGATGTATTCGATAAATTAGTACCTTTTTGGCAGTTAGAGTTATATATGGAATATGTATTAGGAAAAACGGATTTTTATAAGGATGTATATGAATATATACGTGTCAATAAGGACTTGCCTACCGATGGTGAACGTCAAATAGAGTTCGCCTATAATTGTAGTAAGGCGGCAGGATTGGATTTGACGGATTTCTTTGTAAAATGGGGTTTTCTGAAATCTGGTTCATATGAATTCAACGACTCTTATGGCGATGGAAAAGTGGTAGTGACGGAAGCTCAGGTAAGTGCTCTTAAAAATAGAATTCGAAATTTAGGATATTCTGTTCCGAAACATAAGCTGGAATATATCTGTGATAGTAACTTAGAGGCTTATATAAATAATGCAGCCGTAGTTGCCGGAACAGCTACCCGTTCCGGTTCCAAACTATCAATGTATGGTTGGCGGAATGTGGCTGTTTATGAAGTTAGCGATCATGCAGGAAAAGTAATATTTGTATCACCGCAATCTTCGTTTACTGTAAACACTACGTTACCCGAAGATTATAAAGTAAATGCTATTGCAGCGAATGGTGCTAAAACACAAGTAACGTTTTAAATTCATAAATTATGAATAGAAACAGGGATTTTGTGTGGGGAACATCAAAATTTGATGTGTATTTATAGCAAGTGATAAATCTTAATTAAATAAGGCATGAGAAACTTAGAGTATGTATTTTGTACATTAGTAGGTATTTCTTCGATACCTAACACGTTATTGGCAGGACAAGCACAACCGAGAAAAAAGCCGATCAACAAGCAACAACCGAACATCATTCTGATTGTAGCCGATGACCTTGGATATGGTGACTTAAGTTGCTACGGTGCTCATCGCATCTCTACACCGGGTATGGACCGTATAGCTAATGAAGGAATCCGCTTTACACAAGGATTCTGTACGGCAGCTACTTCTACCCCCAGCCGCTACTCTGTTATGACAGGACTTTATCCGTGGACAAGTAAGGACGCAAAAATTCTTCCGGGCAATGCAGCATTGATTATTGATACGGAAAAGATAACCTTGCCTAAATTGATGAAACAGGCAGGCTATGCTACTGGATCCATAGGAAAATGGCATATCGGACTGGGAGACGGTAATGTAGACTGGAATAAGGATGTTCATCCTGGTGCGGCCGAAATAGGGTATGATTATTCATTTATTCAGGCAGCTACGAATGACCGTGTTCCATGTGTCTTTCTCGAAAATGGACGTGTAGTGGGATTAGACCCTAACGATCCGTTGTATGTGGATTACCGTAAGAACTTTCCCGGTGAACCGACAGGAAAGAATAATCCCGAATTGCTTCGTATGCATCCGAGTGTAGGTCATGCCGGTTCGATAGTAAACGGGGTTCCTCGTATCGGATTCCAGAAAGGTGGTAAAGCGGCACAATGGAAAGATGAAGAAATGGCGGAATTATTTCTAGATAAAGCCAAACAGTTCGTCAACGACCATAAAAATGCTCCTTTCTTTCTCTATTACGGATTACATCAGCCACACGTTCCTCGTGTTCCAAATGAACGCTTCGCAGGAAAGTCGCCTATGGGACCGCGTGGGGATGCTATTCTGGAAGCAGACTGGTGTGTATCTGAATTTCTGAAAGAACTGGACCAGTTGGGATTGGCGGAGAATACGATTGTAGTGTTAACTAGTGATAATGGACCAGTGCTGGATGACGGATATAAGGATGATGCAGTGGAATTGATAGGCGATCATAAGATAGCAGGTCCGCTTCGCGGAGGAAAAACAAGTATGTTTGACGGTGGTACACGTATCCCTTTCATGCTTCGTTGGCCGGCAGTAGTGAAGCCGCAGGTTTCTGATGTCTTTGTATGCCAAATGGACTTGCTGGCTTCCTTTGCATCTTTGCTTGGACAAACTTATCCTGAAAAATTGGATAGTGAGAATACGTTGGATGCTTTCCTCGGAAAGAGTAAAAAAGGACGTGAAGAACTTGTTATCGAAGGCATGTTCAATTATGCATATCGTCAGGGTGACTGGGCGTTGATTCCTCCTTATTTTAATCCTTATAGCAAAGAAGACGGTGAGTTTATCGGCTTGGGATATGGATATAAACTTTATAACTTGAAGAAGGACATAAGTCAACAGGAAAACTTGGCAGATAAATATCCGAAGAAGTTGGGTGAGATGATTAATCGTTTCGAATATCTGAAGTCAACTACAAATAAAGTGACACGTTACTAACTTATAATATTTTTTCCAAAAACGAGACCGTCTCAAAATGATTTTGGGATGGTCTCACTTGTGTCTGCAAAAAATGGGCAAGCCCAAACTTCGCTCAGCCAAGACTTGCCCGTGTCCCTAATTTTTTGTATCTTAGGGAATCAAGTACAATAGCCCAAAGATAATGTTTAAAAGTTACACCTCCAACGATAATCAGCTTTTACCTCCATGTTTAGGCGATTTTATCCCCTAGAACGATCCGTTCTTGTCTGCCAACTTTTATTATAATGAAGAAACCGACGGCATGTACTGTCCGATGGGAC
>OHEX01000730.1_pt1 | contig 14104 bp, 9 predicted proteins | sample 1567361 | NCBI WGS metagenome assembly OHEX01 (sample SAMEA3879585, study PRJEB24766) | human gut metagenome | biome: human-associated habitat; feature: feces | place: USA | collected 1985/1987 | reverse complement strand
GGCAACCGCCACGCGCTGCTTTTGGCCGCCGGATAGCTGATGCGGCTTGGCATTGATATAGCTTGCCATACCGACATGCTCCAAATACTTCATTGCAATCGCTTTTGCTTCTTCCGTCTTTTTGCCCAGTACTTTGACCTGGCCTACAACACAGTTCTCCAAAACCGTCATATTATTAAACAAATTGAACTGCTGAAAAACCATGCCTACTTTAGTACGATATAAAGGCAGATTTTTGAAACATTCCAGAACATTCTCACCACGGTAGCTAATAACTCCGTCAGTAGGCTGTTCCAAATAATTGACGCAGCGGATCAAAGTAGATTTGCCGCTGCCGGAAGGCCCGATAACGCAAACTACGTCGCCCTTATGTACGTCAAAATCAATCCCTTTTAAAATTTCACGTTCCCCAAAATTCTTTTTTAAACCCTGGACGGATAACAATAATTCTTTACCTTGTTCAGCAGTCATTAATAATTACCGTCCTTTCTTTTTTTACCGACGACGTTGACCGGAAAATGGCCGCAAGGGTCCTGCATAGGATCAAAAGATACCAATTGGTAATCTTTGGGTCCGTCCATCTTCCCTTCCCACCAGCGCAGCAATCTTGAAGCGGTAAAAGTCATAATAAAGTAAATCACACAGGTAATAAAGAAAACTTCAAAATATCTGTAATATACGCCTGCTGCCGATTTTGAAGCAAAATACAGCTCGGTGACAGAAATAACATTCAAAACCGAAGTATCCTTTATATTAATGATCAGGTTGTTGCCGATCTGCGGCATGATATTACGCAAAGCCTGCGGCAGAATTACACAGCGCATGGTCTGAAAATGGTCCATACCGATAGCAACAGCGGCTTCACGCTGCCCCGGATCAATAGATTCAATACCGCCGCGTACAGTTTCTGCCATATAGGCACCTGTATTGATGGACACAACTAAAAAGCCTGCAAACATCGGTGACATATCAATATCAAACATACTCATTGCGCCATAATATACTACCATAGCCTGTACGATCATTGGCGTACCGCGAAAAAGTTCTACATAAGCATTCAAGACCAATTGAGTCACTTTTACAAGCGCTTTCTTAAAAGCGCTTGCCTTCGGATCCTCGGGAATAGTCTGGATAATACCTACAACAAGACCGATAACGCAACCGATCAGAGTGCCGACAATAGCCAAAAGTAAGGTCACACAAGCGCCTTTTAACAGAACATCACCATATTGATGCAGTAAAAAAGCCACCCATCCAAAAAATGACTCGGGCATTGTTGTCATAAGTTCCTCCACCTAACGTAATTGATTGATAAAACACTGTTATTCATTATAGCACAGATAGACCTTAATCCGCAAAAGAATAATGCGTCAAAAAGGAAAATAAAGGGACGGCAGTATTGCCGTCCCTTTAGACATAACCGGTAACTATTATTGAGCTAAAGGCTGTTTTTTAATAGCTTCATCCATCATTTTATCAAAATCAGCAGCAGTCATTTTTTCTAAAACAGCATTCATCCCTTTAACAAGTTCTGCATTGCCTTTTTTTACAGCGATACCGATTTCAACATCTTCTTGAGAAGTTTTAAAACCCTTACCTTCTTCAAAATTCAAAACAGTCAATTCCGGATTAGCAAAAGCAGCAGCTTTGGCAGTCGGGATATCGGTAACGATCAGATTGCATTTACCGGAGGTCAGGGCAACAATCATGCCTGGTACAGTATCAATAGCCGGTAATTTTTTTACATCAGGTACCTGGTCGATCTGATCATACCAGATAGTATTGAGCTGAGAAGTAGCTACCGAACCTTTCAGGTCAGCAACGCTTTGAGCTTTAGCCTGTTCAGAATCTTTTTTTACCAGAGCTACTACAGTTGCATAGTAATAAGGTTTGGTAAAATCAACAGTTTCTTTACGTTTAGAGGTAATAGACATACCTGCGATAGCAGCGTCAATCTTGCCGCTGACAACAGCCGGAGCCAAACCGTCCCATTCGATTTTCTGGATTTCCAGATCAGCACCCATAGAATCGGCCAGCTTTTTAGCCATCATTACATCGTAACCATAAGCATACTCATTGCTGCCGGCAATTTTTACAGCACCGCCGTCAGCTTTGGTCTGAGACCAGTTGTACGGAGCATAAGCACATTCCATACCAACTTTCAATACTTTCTTGTCCGATTTTTTCTCGCCGCCGCAGCCGGCAGTAAAAGCAACTGTAGCCATCAGCATAGTGCATACAGCAGCTGTAACTAATTTTTTCAAATTCATTCTTCCAACACGCCTTTCCATCAAATAAATTATGTGTTAATTTTACAGTTCTAAGCTTCAGAAGTCAATATAAATCAGCATGTATACAATGCACATAATCTTTTTCCAACTTTGTGAATCTTATTTTACATAGTTATTCATGTTATTGTCTTTCAAAATAACGTCATGGGCACCGCCCTCTACCAGCGAAGTAGCAGAAACCAGAGTCATTTTAGCGTTCTTCTTGAGTTCAGCCAGATTAAGCGCGCCGCAGTTGCACATGGTAGAACGCACTTTGCTCAGGGTCAGCGTTACGTTATCTTTCAAGGTTCCTGCATAAGGCACATAGGAATCAACGCCTTCTTCAAATGAGAGTTTGGAAGCGCCGCCCATATCATAGCGCTGCCAGTTGCGGGCACGGTTCGAGCCTTCACCCCAATACTCCTTCATATAGTTGCCGTTGATATTGACTTTATTTGTGGGGGATTCATCGAAACGTGAGAAGTATCTGCCGAGCATCATAAAGTCAGCGCCCATAGCAAGAGCAAGCGTCATATGATAATCGTGAACGATACCGCCGTCAGAGCAAACAGGAACATAAATGCCTGTTTCCTGATAATATTCATCTCGTGCTTTAGCAACTTCTATCAAAGCGGTAGCCTGGCCGCGGCCGATACCTTTTTGCTCACGGGTGATACAGATAGAACCGCCGCCGATCCCGACTTTGACAAAGTCAGCGCCAGCCTCAGCCAGATAACGGAAGCCTTCCGCATCGACAACATTACCAGCACCTACCTTGACAGTATCTCCATAATGTTCGCGCACCCAGTCCAGCGTCAATTTCTGCCATTCCGAATAACCCTCGGAAGAGTCGATACAAAGCACATCGGCTCCGGCATTGACTAACGCCGGGACACGTTCAGCATAATCGCGGGTATTGATACCAGCGCCAACTACGTGGCGCTTTTTGCTGTCTAAAAGCTCTAGGGGATATTCTTTATGCGTTGCATAATCTTTGCGGAAAACCATATATAATAAGCGGCCTTCATCATCAATGATCGGCAATGTGTTCAGTTTATTATCCCAAATGATGTCGTTGGCCTCCTGCAAAGTAGTTTCTTTGCCGCCAACGATCATTTCATCGATTGGCGTCATAAAAGTACTGACCTTGGTATTCAGATCCATGCGGCTGACACGATAATCACGGCTGGTAACGATACCCTCCAGTTTGCCGTTCACAGTACCGTCAGAAGTAACTGCTACCGTAGAATGGCCTGTTTTTTCTTTCAGGGCAACGATGTCTGCCAGGGTGCTGTCTGGGCGAATATTGGAATCACTGCTGACAAAACCGGCGCGATGCGTTTTTACGCGAGCTACCATTGCGGCCTCGCTCTCAACCGTCTGGGAACCATAAATGAAAGAGATACCGCCTTCTTTAGACAGCGCGATCGCCATTTTATCATCGGAAACAGACTGCATGATCGCAGAAACCAGCGGGATATTCAAAGTAATCGCTGCTTCCTCACCTTTTTTAAATTTTACTAACGGAGTACGTAAATCAACATTTGTCGGTACACATTCTTTAGAGGAATAACCGGGAACAAGCAGATATTCACTAAAAGTATGCGCGGGTTCATCATAATAAAATGCCATTTTCTTCATCTTCCTTTGCTCTAAATTTAAACTATGCCTTACCGGCTTTTAAAACTGATTTAGGTTATACAAAACGTCCCAGTGCCAAAGCATTGGGACGTCGTTATTATTTTTTTAACGCACGCCAGGCAATATCCTGACGGTAATGAGCTCCTTCAAAGCTGATTTTTGCCACAGCTTCATAAGCCTTATCTTTTGCTTCACGGATATTTTTGCCAACAGCCGTAACGCCAAGCACACGTCCGCCGGCAGTGACTATTTTTCCATCGATATTTTTAGTACCGGCATGGAAAACAACTACTCCGTCCATGGCATCGGCAGCTTCCAGACCACTGATAGGCAGTCCCTGCTGATAGCTGCCTGGATAACCGCCGGAAGCCATAACTACGCATACAGCAGCTTTCTCGTACCAGCCAATATCAGCCTGCGCCAAAGTACCTGTAGCACAGGCCAGCATTATTTCTGCCAGATCACCGTCAAGCAGCGGCATGATGACCTGTGTTTCCGGATCACCAAAACGGCAGTTGAATTCAACCACTTTAATATCATCACCGTTGATCATCAAGCCGGCATATAAGCAGCCCTGATACGGTCTTCCTTCTGACTTCATCGCAGCAATAGTCGGTTTTAAAACCTTTTCCACAGCCTTCAAACGCAGAATATCCGTCATGATCGGAGCAGGAGCATAAGTTCCCATACCACCGGTATTAGGACCTTCATCATTATCGTTGACGCGTTTGTGATCCTGTGCGGCAATCATGGAAACAATAGTCTCTCCGTCCGTAAAAGCCAGCAAAGAGGCTTCTTCGCCTTCCATAAACTCTTCTAAAACCACACGGGCACCGGCACCGCCAAATTTAAGGTCGCCCATCATATCGTCAACAGCGGCAAGTGCTTCTGCTTCGGTCATCGCAACGACCACACCCTTACCAGCTGCTAAGCCGTCGGCCTTAACAACGATAGGTGCGCCTTTTTCCCTAATATAGGCTTTGGCCGTTTCTATATCCTCACATACTTTAAAAAACGCTGTAGGAATATTGTATTTCTCCATCAGCTGCTTGGAAAAAGCCTTAGAACCTTCCAGTTCGGCAGCAGCCTTACTGGGTCCAAACAGTGCCAGACCTCTGGCTTTAAAGACGTCGGCGATACCTTCAACAAGGCTTGCTTCCGGGCCGACAACAGTTAAATCGATACCATTTACTTCAGCGTAATCAGCAACTTTTTCCAATTCCTGCAAAGGTAAATCAATACATTCACATTTATCAAGCAAAGCGATACCAGGATTTCCCGGTGCCGCATAAATCGTTTCTACCTGCGGGCTTTGCGCCAATTTCCAGGCCAGAGCATGTTCGCGTCCGCCGCCGCCGATTAATAATAAACGCATTGTTTCATCAACCTTTTCATCTTATTTACCTTCGACCAACTGCTTGGTCAGGTATTCGCAGATCATAGCATCATATTCGGAAGTATGGTTAAAGGCTTCTTTGGCCAATGTTTTGCGTGTTTTAATATCTGCGTCCCCATACTGCTGCAGCATGGCAATCAGGCTGGTATAGCGGGCAGGATTGGTAACAATAATCACGTCACGGAAATTTTTAGCGGACGCACGCACCATTGCCGGGCCGCCAATATCAATATTTTCTATCGCTTCGGCTTCTGTAACGTTTGGTTTGGCAATTGTTTCTTTAAAAGGATACAGATTGACAACGACCAGATCAATTGGTTTGATATCATGTTTTTCCAAAGCCGCCATATGTTCGGGGTTGCTGCGTACAGCCAAAATCCCGCCATGGATCTTAGGATTCAGGGTTTTAACGCGGCCATCCATAATTTCCGGAAAACCGGTTACATCGCTGACATAGGTTACAGGAATACCTGCTTCTCGGATAGCTGTCATCGTGCCGCCGGTAGAAATAATCTCTACGCCAATGTCATGCAGGAACTGAGCCAGCTTCACAATACCTGTTTTGTCCGATACACTTAATAATGCTCTTTTGATTCTCATTATTTATCACCTCATCTCAAGGATGCACAATAACGCGCCGTCCCTGTATTTCCAGCTTGCCTAAAGCCCACAACCGTAAAGCTTCCGGCATTGCCTTATGTTCCTCAACTAAAATCCTGGCTGCCAAAGATTCTTCCGTGTCGTCATTTAAAACAGGCACAGGCTTCTGCAAAATGATCGGACCGCTGTCTGTACCTTCGTCAACAAAATGTACCGTGCAGCCTGCAATCTTTACGCCATATGCCAGCGCCTGCCCCTGAGCATCAAGGCCAGGAAAACTTGGTAACAGCGCCGGATGGATATTGATGATTTTCTGGGTCCATTTATTAACAAAATTACTGCTCAAAATACGCATAAACCCGGCTAAAACCACGAGTTCGGCACCATGAGCACGCAAAGCCTCATCGATCTTATTTTCAAACTCTTCCTTAGACGCACATTCTTTGCGTGGAACAGCTACGGCTGCTATTCCAGCTTTTTCAGCACGCTCCAAAGCATAGGCATCAGCTTTATCACTGATGACAACAGCAATTTTCAAAGGCAAATAGCCGTCTGCAATCCTGTCCATGACGGATTGCAGATTGCTGCCACGACCGCTGACCAAGACGCCAATTTTACGGTCACTCACTGAAAACGCCGCCTTTCATAACCGCTTTTTTATTACCGGCAACCACTTTACCCAATTCATAGAAAGTTTCGCCTGAAGCAGCAAGATGCTCGCGCACGGCATCAGCTTCTGCGGGATCAACTACCAGAACCATACCCACACCCATATTAAAAGTGCGGTACATTTCTGCCCAGGGCACATTGCCCCATTCCTGCAATTTCTGGAAAACTACCGGAACGTCCCACGCTGCGGCATTGATTTCCGCATCACAACTATCCGGCAGAATACGGGGAATATTATCATAGAAACCGCCGCCGGTAATATGTACCATACCGTGCAGATCAAACTTTTCGATCAGCGGCAAACAAGCTTTAGGATAAAGGCGCGTAGGCGTCAGCAGCTTTTCGCCTAAGCTGCAGCCAAATTCCGAGATCTCAGTATTCATGTCGTAGCCCATTGCTTCAAAGCAAATTTTACGAACCAGAGAAAAACCATTGGAATGGACGCCGCTGGAAGGCAGACCTAACAACACGTCGCCAGGAGCAACCTTATCTCCGGTGATCATTTTGCTTTTTTCAACAACGCCTACACAGAAACCCGCAATATCATATTCACCCTGGGAATAAAAGCCTGCCATTTCAGCAGTTTCACCGCCGATCAGCGCACAGCCAGATTCTTTACAAGCCCTGGCAACGCCCTGTACGATGTTAGCAACCTTCTCTGCGTCAACTTTATCGACAGCGATATAATCAAGGAAAAACAGCGGTTCTGCACCCTGTACTAAAATATCGTTCACACACATAGCTACGGCATCCTGCCCGATAGTATCATGCTTATCCGCCATAAAAGCCAGTTTTAATTTAGTCCCAACACCATCAGTACCGGAAACAAGGATCGGTTCCCTGTATTTTCCGGAGTTTAAGGCAAATAAACCGCCGAAACCACCTAAATCACCAATAACTTCCGGACGATAAGTTGCGCGTACGCTTTCTTTCATTAACTCAACAGCACGATTACCAGCATCAATATCCACACCTGCATCGGCATAAGTCATTTGTCTTTTGCTTTGCTCGCTCATAGGGACCTCCTAATTATTTGTTCTCAAAAATATATTTCGAACCTTGACGGATAGTTTCTTCCGCATTATCGGGATAACCTGCATTGAAGCAAGCATAACACATACCTTCAGGATCCATACTGTTTAACGAACGTTTCAAGCCTTCCAGCGAAATATAGTGCAGAGAATCCGCACCGATATACTGGCAGATCTCATCCTCTGTATGCGTAGAAGCGATCAGTTCCTTCCGCACCGAAGTATCGATCCCATAATAGCAGGGATCGGTTACCGGCGGAGAACTGATGCAGACATGAACTTCTTTCGCTCCGGCATCTTTCAGTAATTTAACGATCTTGCCGCTGGTAGTACCACGAACGATGGAATCATCGACCATAACAACAGATTTGCCGGCAACAACGCTCTTGACCGGATTCAGTTTCAAGCGTACGGCATTTAAACGCTGCTTTTGCGTCGGCTGAATAAAAGTACGTCCAACATAACGGTTTTTAGTCAGACCTTCCATAAAAGGCACACCGGATTCCAAGCTGTAACCAACAGCAGCAGCCGTTCCGGAGTCCGGAACGGAAATAACGATATCCGGATGAATATCTTTTGTTTCTTTAGCCAGTTCACGTCCCATATTGATGCGTGCCTGATAAACACATTGTTTATCGATAACACTGTCAGTACGGGCAAAATAAACATATTCAAAAATGCAGTGAGCACATTTAGAGGGCATTTCTCTGGCCCACATCATGCTCTTAGGTTCAGCATTATCATCTTCAAAAACCAGCATTTCACCCGATTTGACATCGCGAATAAATTCTGCGCCCACCAGATCAAAAGCACATGATTCAGAAGCCACGACCCAGCCGCCGTCCAGCTTGCCCAAACACAGAGGGCGGAAGCCATAGGGATCACGCACTGCGATCAGTTTATCATCAGTCATGATCAAAATAGCAAAAGCGCCTTTGATTTCATTAACTGCCTCGGCAACACGGTCTTCAATTTTTTCCTTGCGCGAACGTGCTATCAGACTCAAAACAACTTCTGTATCCACAGTAGTCTGAAAGACTACTCCATCTCTGGTCAAACGGGTACGCAATTCAGCAGCATTAGTCAAATTACCGTTATGTGACAATGCCAGATTACCGCCGTCAAAATAAACGCGCAGCGGCTGAGTGTTATAGGCCATACTGGAACCAGTCGTTGAATAGCGTACATGACCGATAGCAATATGCCCGGTAAGATCACCTACACCATCTTTATAAACGTCAGCCACCAGCCCCATACCTTTTTTGACCTGCATATTGCTGCCATCAGTAGTGACGATACCGGTGCTTTCCTGACCACGGTGCTGCAACGCATACAATCCCCAATAAGTATTGAGCGCCACATCGTCTTTGTGCGAATAAATACCAAAAACACCGCATTCCTCATGTAATTTGTCTAATTCAAAATCAATACCCGGCACAGTTAATTCTCCTTTTTCAACCATTTCTCACTTACCCTCAGCACGCAATTTTGCGAGCTTCTCACCTTTAGCTTTTACTTCTTCCTGCATTTGCAGACGGTTTTCCGCTAATTTAGTAACCAGTTCAGGATATTTGACAGACAGGATCTGCACTGCGAATAAAGCAGCATTCTTAGCACCGTTAATGGCCATAGTTGCTACAGGAATACCTGCAGGCATCTGCACAAAGCTTAAAAGCGCATCCATACCATTCAAAGGTGTAGCATTGATAGGAATACCGATTACAGGCACTGTAGTATAAGCAGCAATAACACCGCCTAAATGAGCAGCAGCACCGGCAGCGGCAATAATAGCCTCTACACCGCGATCACGGGCACCAGCTGCAAATTCATGCACCACATCGGGGGTACGATGTGCCGAAGCAACGATCACCTCTACCTCTACGCCAAATTCTTTCAGAGTTTTTTCCGCCGGCTCAAGGATCGGCCAGTCAGAATTACTTCCCATAATAATAGCTACTTTCATGCTTCTGCCTCCTAAAGTGTCTGTGAGAAAAAATAAAACCCAAGTCGAAATCTTTCAACTGCTATATGCGCAACTAAAAATCCTTCTCGGGCCATCTCTACCATCTTATTTATTATTATAATTTTACCAATAGCTTTCCTATGTGTCAATTATAATGTGAACTTTTTAACAAAAAGTCATTCTATCGTTCGCTTTTTCCAAATCTGTTATGAATTCCATTGTTTGATTTGATAAAAACCTCTACTCCTTTTAAAAAGGAGTAGAGGTTTTGCTTAAAAACTGTAATTTTACTGTTGCTCGCTGTTAGTAGTATTATATTTGATTCTGATATCACGATAACGACTCATACCTGTACCGGCAGGGATAAGCTTACCAATGATAACATTTTCCTTAAGACCTAAAAGCGGATCAACTTTGCCCTTGATCGCTGCGTCTGTAAGCACACGGGTAGTTTCCTGGAAGGATGCAGCTGACAGGAACGAATCGGTAGCCAGAGATGCTTTGGTAATACCAAGCAGCACCGGACGTCCTTCTGCAGGCTGTAAGCCTTTTTCCAGCATTTCCGCATTCTGCGCTTCAAATTCAGCAACATCGATATATTCACCCGGCAGCATATAAGTATCGCCCGCTTCTTCGATGCGGATTTTACGCATCATCTGACGCACCATAACTTCAATATGCTTATCGTTGATCTCAACGCCCTGAGATTTATAAACGCCCAATACCTGTTGGACCAGATAACGCTGAGTTGCACGCACACCGCTGATACGTAAAATATCATGCGGATTGAGAGAGCCTTCGGTTAAGCGGTCGCCAACAGCGATTTCCATACCTTCTGTAACAGCAAGCTTTGCTCCGTAAGGAATGGTATAGATTTGTTCACCGTCTTCACTGGTAACAGTTACTTTACGAATGCCGTTTTCTTCACCAATGTGTACAGTACCGGCATTTTCAGTAAGCAAACCAGGATGTTTCGGTTTACGGGCTTCAAATAATTCTTCAACACGCGGTAAACCCTGCGTGATATCGTCACCAGCTACGCCGCCTGTATGGAACGTACGCATGGTGAGCTGAGTACCAGGTTCACCAATGGACTGAGCAGCAATAGTGCCAACTGCTTCGCCGACTTCAACTTTTCTGCCTGTAGCCAGATTACGGCCGTAGCATTTACGGCAAACACCAACTTTAGCTTTGCAGTTGAGTACAGAACGAATTTTAACTTTTTCGCGCAGCGAAGCAATTTGATCTGCCATATCTTCAGTAACATAGTCATTGATATGGTAACAGATATTGCCGTCCTTATCCAAAATATCTTCAGCCAGATAGCGGCCTACGATACGGTCACGCAAAGATTCAATAACAGTCTGTTTATTTTTACCTTCAGTGATAGCTTCGATTTCAATACCTTCGATTGCATTATTGCGAACTTTAACGTCACGGACAGTGCCATTAGCCAAAATAGCGTCAATAATAGCTTCGTCATAAGTTGACCCTGCCTCGATCAGCACAGTACCGTCAGCGGCAACAACATCTTCAGCAACTTCTTTGCCATCGAAATGATGCATCATCGCTTCTTTCAGCACAGCATTAGATTGTTCATCGCTGATGTTGATCTGGACGGTCTCGGTCTCTTCACCACTCATATCGTCAGTAGCATACAAAACTACTTCCATGACTTTTGCTGCAGCCAGTTTGTTGTACAGATCATCTGTAACAATCGTATCAGCTTCGACAATCAATTCGCCAGTAACCGGGTCAGTAATACCTGCTGCCAAATTGCGGCCGATAACGATCTCACGCAATTTGTTCTGACTGGAACCCAGGGTTGCTTTACAAAGACGTCCGCGTTCTTTGACAAGATTGATGCCAACGATATCACAGTCATCTTCACGTACAATAACGTCCTGAGCAACGTCTACCAAACGGCGGGTCAGATAACCCGAGTCGGCAGTACGCAATGCGGTATCAGCCAAACCTTTACGAGCGCCATGTGTGGAAATGAAGTATTCCAAAACAGTCAGGCCTTCACGGAAGTTAGCTTTGATCGGACGGTCAATGATACGGCCGGAAGGATCTGCCATCAAGCCACGCATACCGGCCAGCTGACGGATCTGAGCCATAGAACCACGGGCGCCGGAGTCGGCCATCATCCAGATGGGGTTGTAGCGGTCCAGGCCGGCCATCAGGGCGTCGGTCACGTCCTTGGTGGTCTTCTCCCAGGCCTCAACCACCAGACGATAACGCTCGTCGTTGGTCAGGAAGCCGCGCTTGTACTGACGCTCGATCTTGACGATCTCCTTCTCGGTGTCAGCAATGAGGCCGTACTTCTTCTCGGGGATGGTCATGTCGTAGATGGAGACGGTCAGAGAGCCGCGGGTGGAGAACTTGTAACCCTTGGCCTTGATGGTATCCAGCACGCCGGCGGACACGGTGAAGCCGTGCTTGACGATACACTTGTCAATGATCTTGCCCAGCTGCTTCTTGCCGGTCACGAAGTTGATCTCGGGCTCAAACATCTGCTCGGGATCGGTGCGGTCCACGAAGCCCAGATCCTGGGGGATGCCCTCGTTGAAGATCAGGCGGCCCACAGTGGTGCGCACCAGCTTGTAACGGGTCTCACCGTCCACCTCGGCAGAGCGGCGGACCAGGATGGGCACATGGAGCTCCAGTTCGCCCTCGTCGTAGGCCAGACGGGCCTCGATGTCGCTGCCAAAGACGTGGAGCACCTCGCGGGGCAGCTGGCCGTCCTCGGTCTCGGCGCAGATGCCGGCGTAGGTGGGGATGTCGTCCAGAGAACCGGGGTTCTTGACCCACACCAGATCGCCGGGGTTCAGGGTACCGGCGTCCAGAGCGGCCTTGACGGCGGCGACGTCGTCATAGGTCTCCTCGGCGGTGTGCTCGGCATACTTCTCATAGGTCAGGTAGTAGGAACCCAGCACCATGTCCTGAGTGGGCACGGTAACAGGGCCGCCGTCCTGAGGACGCAGCAGGTTGTTGGCGGAGAGCATCAGGATGCGGGCCTCGGTCTGGGCCTCGGCGGACAGGGGGACGTGGACGGCCATCTGGTCGCCGTCGAAGTCGGCGTTGAACGCCGTACATGCCAGCGGGTGGAGCTGCATTGCCTTGCCCTCGATCAGCTTGGGCTGGAACGCCTGAATACCCAGACGGTGCAGGGTCGGGGCGCGGTTCATCAGCACGGGGTGTCCCTTTATGACATTCTCCAGAATACCCCAGATCACGGGGTCTTTCCGGTCGATGATCTTCTTCGCGGATTTCACCGTCTTCACGATGCCGCGCTCGATGAGCTTGCGGATTACGAACGGCTTATAGAGTTCGGCCGCCATATCCTTCGGAATACCCATCTCGTGCATCTTCAGTTCAGGACCGACGACGATGACCGAACGGGCCGAATAATCGACACGCTTACCCAGCAGGTTCTGACGGAAACGTCCCTGCTTGCCCTTGAGCGAATCCGACAGCGACTTGAGCGGACGGTTCGACTCGTTCTTCACGGCATTGCTCTTGCGCGAGTTGTCGAACAGCGAGTCGACGGCCTCCTGCAACATGCGCTTCTCGTTGCGCAGAATCACCTCCGGAGCCTTGATCTCGATCAGACGCTTCAGACGGTTGTTACGGATGATGACGCGACGGTAGAGGTCGTTCAGATCCGACGTGGCGAAACGTCCGCCGTCCAGCGGCACCAGCGGGCGCAGCTCGGGAGGAATCACCGGCAGCACCTTCAGCACCATCCACTCGGGTTTGTTCCGGCCTTCCGAAGCACGGAACATCTCGATCACATTCAGGCATTTGAGCGCCTCGCTCTTGCGCTGCTGCGAGGTTTCCGTCGAAGCCTTGTGACGCAGGGCATAGGACATGGAATCCAGATCGACCTGCTGAAGCAACGTATAGATCGCCTCGGCACCCATCTGGGCCACGAACTTGTTGGGATCGCTGTCATCGAGCGACTGGTTGCCCTTCGGCAGCGCGGCCACCACGTCGAGGTACTCCTTCTCCGAAAGCGTGGCCAGACGCTCGATGCCCTGCTCCGAGGCGGCGCCGGCGTTGATCACGACGTAACGTTCGTAGTAGATGATCGCCTCGAGTTTCTTCGACGGGATACCCAGCAGGTAGCCGATTTTCGACGGCAGCGAACGGAAATACCAGATATGAACCACCGGTACGACCAGCGAAATGTGGCCCATGCGCTCGCGGCGCACCTTTTTCTCGGTCACTTCCACGCCGCAACGGTCGCAGACGATGCCCTTGTAACGGATACGCTTGTACTTGCCGCAATGGCACTCGTAGTCTTTCACGGGACCGAAGATACGCTCGCAGAAAAGACCGTCGCGTTCAGGCTTGTAGGTACGATAGTTAATGGTTTCGGGCTTCAGCACCTCGCCGCTCGACTGCGCCAGAATCTCTTCCGGCGAAGCCAGTCCGATCGAAATGGAGCTGTAACCGTTATTCACTTTATTGTCTTTATTGAATGACATAATGCAATGCTTTTTTCTTATCCTCTATATACTACTACCTA
>OHEX01000725.1_pt1 | contig 14173 bp, 11 predicted proteins | sample 1567361 | NCBI WGS metagenome assembly OHEX01 (sample SAMEA3879585, study PRJEB24766) | human gut metagenome | biome: human-associated habitat; feature: feces | place: USA | collected 1985/1987 | reverse complement strand
TCGACTTCAGCGGGCTTTACGAGAGTAGTGCTCATATCTATTTCCTCCTGATAAGCTTTTTGTACGTTTCAGGCGCCCTTTTGGGGCGCGAGTGTCAGTATACAACACAAAAACGCGCCTGTCAACATGATTTTTGGATTTTTTCAGCGGAATTTTTTGAAACTCTCAAAATCGCTTGTTTTCTCTTGAATCCTCTTGATTTCTGAATTTCGATTTTTGCAAAAGTTTTTTGCCCGCCCCGGCATATTTTTGCCATTTGCCCGCTACAAATCCCGCTGCGGTTGTGGTATACTATAAAGGATATGGGCGGCGTACCGCCGCCTTGCCAACACAAGGAGAATACATCCATGCCAAATGAGATCGACCGCACTTCCTCGGCGCAGCGCCGCAGTTCCAAGCTGCTGACAGCGATGGCCATTTTCATCTGTCTGGGCATCGCAGCCTACATGGTGCTTACCCTGCTGGTGAACCGGCAGACCCCCGCGACACCCGACACCCACTATACCGGCACGAACGGCGTCTCTGTCTACTACGACAGCAGCGTGTGGAGCGTGTGCCGCATGACCGAGGACGCAACCCTCGGCACCGTGCTGGAACTTGCCACCGCCGATACGGCAGACAGCGAGGATTATCAGGCCGTGCTGCTGCAGCGTGGCACCGCCGACAGCTACGACAACTTTATTGAGGATTCGGAAGCCGACCTCAAGCAGGCCTACGGCGTCATCAAGCCCCGCAAGGTCAACCTGACCGTGGAGGGCGCAACGATAGAGGCGGTGCGCTGCGATATCCGCACCTACTACGCCGTGCTGGCGACCATCACCTACGACAGCGGCGATGTGGTCTATGTTTCGGCGCTGACAAAGCTTGCCTCCATCAGCGATGTGGTCAATCTGGTAGAAAGTGTGAGCCTGTCATGAGTGATCTTCGTGCAATGCAGCGGCTTTGCGGCCTGATGCGCAAGGCCGTGCAGGACTATGAAATGATCGCCCCCGGCGACCGGGTAATGGTGGGCGTTTCCGGCGGCAAGGACAGCGTGGCGCTGACCATCGGCCTTTCCATGCTGCGCAAGTACATCGGCTTCGATTACGAGGTGGTGGCGGTCACGCTGGACCCGCAGTTCGACCATCAGCCCATGGACTACTCCGCGCTGGCAGAGCTGTTCCGGCGGCACGGCATCCCCTACGAGGTGCGCCGCACCGAGATCGGCCCGGTGGTGTTCGAGTACCGCAAGGAAAAGAACCCCTGCGCCCTATGCGCCAAGCTGCGGCGGGGTGCGCTGCACACCGCCGCGCAGGAGCTGGGCTGCAACAAGGTGGCGCTGGGGCATCATCTGGATGATGCCGTGGAGACCTTTTATATGAACCTCTGGCGGGAGGGGCGCATCGGCTGCTTCTCGCCGGTGACCTACCTCTCCCAGCGGGACCTCACCCTCATTCGCCCCATGCTGCTGGCAACGGAGTACGAGGTGCAGTGCGCCGTGCGGGAGGCGGGTTTGCCCATCGTGAAGAGCCGCTGTCCCGCCGACGGCGTTACCGTGCGGGAACAGACCAAAGAATTTGTGCAGGAGCGCTGCCGCACCGACCACGCCTTCCGGCAAAAGACCCTCCATGCTTTGCAGGAGAGCGGCATTGACGGCTGGCGTCCCGTCCACACGGGCCGGGGCAGCTTTATCGTACCAAAAAAGGAAACAGATCATGCAGAAACAACCGTTTGAAAAACACGTCTGGGCCGAGATCGACCTCGAGGCCCTTCGGTATAATTTCCGGGAGGTAAAAGCCCGGGCAGGGGAACTGCCCCTGTGCGCAGTGGTCAAGGCGGACAGCTACGGCCACGGCGCGGTACAGTGCGCCCGGGTGTTCGCCGAGGAGGGCGCCGCATGGCTGGCGGTCAGCTGCCTGACCGAAGCTGTACAGCTGCGCAAGGCGGGGCAGACTTTGCCCATCCTCATTCTGGGTCATGTGCAGCCCGCCTACGCCGCCGCCCTGATCCAGAACGACATCACCGTGGCCTGCTACTCCCTTGCGCAGGCACGCGCCCTGAGCGAAGCCGCCGTGGCGGCAGGCGGCAGGGTGCACATCCACCTCAAGGCCGACACCGGTATGGGGCGCATCGGCTTTGCCCTGCGCACCGATTTTGACGCCGCCATCCGGGAGATGCTGGAAGCCTGTGCGCTGCCCGGGCTGGAAATGACCGGCCTGTTCCAGCATTTTTCCGTGGCCGATGATACCGCCCCGGAGAATGTGGCCTATACTGCCGAGCAGCACGCACTGTTCGTGAAAGCCTTCCACGCACTGAAGGCCGCCGGGCGGGAGCCTGCCCTTGTGCACTGCGATAACTCTGCCGGGGTCATGCTGCACCCGGACTGGCCGGAGGGCTTGCCCCGGGAGCGCTGCATGGCGCGCCCCGGCATCATCCTGTACGGCTACGACCCCAGCGACGAGGTACGCTTTGGGCGCTTTAAGCCGGTGATGACCCTCAAGACCGTGGTGAGCATGATCAAGGAGATGCAGCCCGGCCAGTGCGCCAGCTACGGCCGCCGCTTTACCGCCGAAAAGCCCACCAAGGTAGCCACCCTTTGCACCGGCTATGCCGACGGCTACCCCCGGCTTTTGAGCTGCGGCAAGGGCGTGGTGGAGATCCACGGCAAGGCCTGCCCGGTGCTGGGGCGGGTGTGCATGGATCAGATGATGGTGGACGTGACTGACGTACCGGAGGTGCGCGAGGACGATGAAGCCATCCTGTGGGGCGGCACCGTGAGCGACACCGCAGAGACCATTGCCCGCAAGACCGATACCATCCCCTACGAAGTGCTGTGCGGCGTATCCCGCCGCGTGCCCCGCGTCTACCGCGACCATGGACAGATCGTGGCCGTGGAGGACTGGATCTTAGAAGCATAAAGCTGCCCGGAGGAACTACATGGCAAGAGACAACATCCGCAACTTCTGCATCATTGCACATATCGACCACGGCAAATCCACCCTGTCCGACCGCATTCTGGAACTGACCAAGAGCGTGGACGAGCGCACTATGGAAGACCAGATCTTGGACAACATGGATATCGAGCGCGAGCGCGGCATTACCATCAAGGCGCGTGCCGTGACCATGAACTATACTGCAAAGGACGGCAAGACCTACGAGTTCAATCTGATCGACACCCCGGGTCATGTGGACTTTGCCTACGAGGTCAGCCGCAGTCTGGCCGCCTGTGAGGGTGCCATTCTGGTGGTGGATGCCACCCAGGGTGTGGAGGCCCAGACGCTGGCCAACACCTACATGGCGCTGGAGCATGATCTGGAGCTGGTGCCCATCCTGAACAAGATCGACCTGCCCAGCGCCCACCCGGACGAGGTGGCGCAGGAGGTGGAGGACGTGATCGGCCTGCCCTGCATGGATGCGCCCCGCGTCTCCGCCAAGACCGGCCTGAACATCGATCAGGTGCTGGAGCGTGTGGTCAGCGATATCCCCGCCCCCACCGGCGACCCGGACGCCCCCTTAAAGGCGCTGATTTTCGACAGCATCTACGACAGCTACAAGGGCGTCATCGTCTACATCCGCGTGTTCGAGGGCACAGTGAAGCCCGGCGACACCATCCGCATGATGGCTACCGGCGCAGAGTTCACGCTGGTGGAGGTGGGTCACATGGGTGCCACCGCCCTGACTCCCTGCGCCCAGCTGCAGGCCGGTGAGGTAGGCTACCTGACCGCCAGCATCAAGACGGTGCAGGACACCCGCGTGGGCGATACCGTCACGCTGGCAGAGCGCCCCACCGCAGAAGCACTGCCCGGCTACCGTCAGGTCAAGCCCATGGTGTTCTGCGGCATCTACCCTGCCGATGGTGCCAAATACCCCGACCTGAAGGACGCGCTGGAAAAATTGCAGCTGAACGATGCCTCCCTGACCTTTGAGCTGGAGACCAGCGCCGCGCTGGGCTTTGGCTTCCGCTGCGGCTTCTTGGGTCTGCTGCACATGGAGATCATCACCGAGCGTCTGGAGCGGGAGTTTGATCTGGACATCATCACCACCACCCCCAGCGTGCGCTACCGCCTGACTTTGACCGACGGCACGGTGGAGATGATCGATAACCCCTCCAGCTACCCGGATCCCAGCAATATCGTCAAGCAGGAAGAGCCCTTTGTGGATGTGCACCTGTACACGCCCAACGACTATGTGGGCGGTCTGATGGATCTGTGCCAGAGCAAGCGCGGCGTGCTGATCGATATGAAGTATCTGGACGATGTGCGGGTGGACCTGCACTACGCGCTGCCGCTGGGCGAGATCGTGTACGACTTCTTTGATGCCATCAAGAGCCGCAGCCGGGGCTACGCCAGCTACGACTACGAGTTCAAGGAGTACCGCGAGAGCGATCTGGTCAAGCTGGACTTCCTGCTGAACGGTGACCCCGTGGACGCGCTCTCCATGATCGTGTTCCGGGACAACGCCTACGCCAAGGGCCGCCGCATCTGCGAAAAGCTGCGGGACAACATTCCCCGCACCCTGTTCGAGATCCCGGTGCAGGCCGCCATCGGCGGCAAGATCATCGCCCGCGAGACCGTCAAGGCCATGCGCAAGGACGTGCTGGCCAAGTGCTACGGCGGCGATATCTCCCGCAAGAAGAAGCTGCTGGAAAAGCAGAAGGAAGGCAAAAAGAAGATGCGCCAGCTCGGCAGCGTCTCCCTGCCCAGTGAGGCCTTTACCGCCGTGCTGAAGCTGGACAGCACGGATGACTAAATAAAGATGTCAAACGTCCCCCTGCACCGTTCAAACTGCAAACGGCGCAGGGGGACGTTTCATATCCCGATATTTTCAGTTCAGGCCCTTGAACCAGTACAGGCTGTCCTTGATGCCGTGCATGGAGTCCTGAATGATCCGGCCATAGATGTAGATGCTGTATGCCGCCGCAATGACCTGCACAAAGGCCTTGCCGCACTCGATGCCAAAAGCCAGATAGGGCTTTGCCTTCTGCCAGTAGGGGCGGATCTGATCCTTCAGCTCTCCTACCCAGGCAGGAGCGCCGCCGGAGACCTGCTCCAGCTCCTCAGCGGGAATGACGGTGCACTGCGCCGGAAATCTCAAGTTCTGCTGCATGTCCGCTCCTCTCAAAGTGCCAGGCTTGCCAGCAGCACCAGAACAACGCTTCCGGCCGCCAGCCCCATCGTTGTAAGAAGGGTGTCCGGGTCTACCTCTTTTTCCTCCACCACTTCTGCGCTGCCGCCGTTGGCCGACCAGTGGGCATAGACGGTGGTATCCGCACCAAACGCCGTATCGTTGGCTTTGACCTGCACATCAATGGGAAAACCGGTAACATCATCCGTACCGGTGGTGTACCAGCCATCGAAGGTATAGCCCTCCATGGTGGCGGTGGGCAGGCTCGTCAGCTGGCCGTCGGCATTGGTGCGCTCCGCAGCAGAGGTACAGATACCGCCGTTGGCATCAAAATAGACGATGACCTTTGCCGCAAAAGCGGTGGGGGTACACAGGCAGACCGCCAGCACACAGGCCAGCCCCGCCAGCATCCGTTTGAACTTCTTCATCCTGCGCTCTCTTTCCGGCTCAGCGTCAGACGCTGTAACCCTGTGCCTTGATGACATCCACCACCTGAGAAACATACTTCTGGCAGGTGTCGTGGTCAGGGGCCTCTACCATCACACGGACCACCGGCTCGGTGCCGGACTCCCGGACAAGGATGCGGCCGGTATCGCCCAGTGCCTCGGCCACCGCCTTGACAGCAGCCTGCACGGCAGCATCGTCCTGCGCGGCCTTTTTATCGGTCACACGGACATTCTCCAGCACCTGCGGGTAGATCTTCAGCGGGGCGGCCAGCGCACTCAGAGGCTTCTTCTTAGCCAGCATGACCTCCATCATCTTCAGGCTGGTCAGGATGCCGTCACCGGTGCTGGCGTACTTGGAGAAGATGATGTGGCCGCTCTGCTCACCGCCGATGCGGCAGCCGTTCTTGGCCATATACTCGTAGACATACTTGTCGCCCACGGCAGTCTTGGCGTAGCCGATGCCCTGCTCGTCAAAGGCCTTGTACAGGCCAAAGTTGGACATGACCGTGGTAACCACGGTGTTGGTCAGCAGTTTGCCGCGCTCCTTCATGTAGCAGCCGTAGATGTACAGGATGTGGTCACCGGTGATCACATTGCCCTTTTCATCCACGCAGAGGCAGCGGTCTGCATCGCCGTCATAGGCAAAACCCACATCCAGACCCTTTTCCACCACGAACTTCTGCAGGCCCTCGATGTGGGTGGAGCCTGCGTTCAGGTTGATGTTCAGGCCGTTGGGCTGGTTGTTGATGACATAGGTGTCTGCGCCCAGCGCATCAAACACGCTCTTGGCAATGTTCCAGCTGGCACCGTTGGCGCAGTCCAGACCCACCTTGATGCCCTTGAAGGAGTAAATACCCAGGCTGATCAGGTAGCCCATGTAGCGGTTGCGGCCTGCCACATAGTCCACGGTGCAGCCGATATGCTCCCGGTGGGCAAAGGGCAGCTCCGGCCAGTCCTGATCAAAAACATGAAGCTTGCCGTCGATGTAGTCCTCCACCAGCAGCAGGGTCTCCTCCGGCATCTTTTCGCCGTAGCAGTCGATCAGCTTGATGCCGTTGTCGTAGAACGGGTTATGGCTGGCGGAGATCATAATGCCGCAGTCAAAATCATCCACGCGGGCAATGTAGGCCACGCTGGGGGTGGTGGTGACGTGCAGCAGGTAGGCATCTGCGCCGGAAGCGGTCAGGCCCGCCACCAGGCTGTACTCGAACATATAGCTGGAGCGGCGGGTGTCCTTGCCAATGACGATGCGGGCAGGCTCGTTGTTGCCGCTGCGCTCCCGCAGTGCATTATAATACCAGCCCAGAAAACGGCCCACCTTGTAGGCGTGGTCGGCGGTCAGGTTCACACCGGCCTCGCCACGGAAGCCATCGGTTCCAAAATATTTTCCCATGATCCTCTTCTCCTTCTATTGCAATGTTACGTTTTCTCTTATCCCTGAGAGCGCTCTCTCCTTGCTCTTACTCTTTATAATAGCATAAAATCGGAAAAGAATCCATGGGTTTGGGCATTCCGGGATGCTCTGCGCACACTTTTCTGTGCCGGTGCAGTGCCTTTTCCTCTCCCGTGCCGCCGCCCTGTTCTGTTTCGTATATTTGGTATCGGTTCCGGTAACGCTCCCGGTTTTTGCGGGAACGGTCTCGTTTTCTGAAAATTTTTCTTGTCGTTTTCAACAAAATTGTTCGTCGTTCTGCACAAAATCGCAATTTTTCTCTTGACCTCCCCCCCCCCCCCCCCCCCCCAACTATATTGAGGCTGCGATTTTTTTATGACATTTTCTGTCATAGATCGACACCGTGTAATTTTTGGGAGGACTGTTTATGAGAGCGAAGAATCTTGCATTGCGGGTGCTTTCTACAGCAGCGATGTTGTCCATTGTGACATCTATTGCGGCCCCCGCATTCGCGGCCACCTACTACATCAATGATGGCAGTGTGGATGTTAACGTCAGCGATACCGGTGTAGTCACCGTCGAACAAGGCGGCGTGACCTACAAAGACGGCCTTGGCAGCGTCGTCATCCGGGGCGGAACCCGCAGTGAGGGCGAAAAGGACGACCGCACCCAGGCCGGTGCTTCCCCTGCCACGCAGGAAGCAGACGGGAGCAACGCCCCCGCAGGGAACGAGACGGAAGCGCCCAAGAGCGAGAATACTGCCGGGGACGCTGCACCGAAGCAGGAAACCACAGCCGCCGGGGAGCGCAAAGAGGGTACTCCGCAGCAGGAGCCCACCGAAGAGGAAGAAGAGGAGCAGCAGGAGCAGCAGGAGCCAACCGAAGAGAAAGTGACTCCGGAGCCTGCCAAGGCAAAGGCAGAAGCCCCCAAGGCCACACAGAAGCCTTCCGCAGAGCAGGAAGAGGAGCAGCAGGAGCAGCAGGAGAAGGAAGATGAGCCGACCGTTCCCTCTGCCCCCGCAAAGTCGACCGAAAACGTTATTACCATTGTCAACAACTTTGTCGATACTGCCAAGCAGGCTTTTTCGTTTGTGCTGGACAATGTGAATATTGACCGCAGTAAAAACTACTCCAGTAATAACAGTGCTGCTCTCACGGTAAAGGGCAATGGCGATACGGAAATTGAACTGGATGGAAACAACATCCTGAAGGGTGGTTCCTATCACGCCGGTCTTGAGAAAAACGACCGTGATGGAACGGGTACACTTACCATTAAAGACGAGAAAATAGCTGCGGACGGCAGCAAGGGCAGTCTCCTTGCAGTTGGAAACAGTGATAGTGCCGGTATCGGCGGCTCCTCTAAAGGCGGCATTGGCAATACCAGCAATATCACCATCACCGGCGGCAACATAACCGCGATTTCCGGCTGGTACGGAGCCGGTATCGGCGGTGGAGATAATGGCTATGGAAAAGACATCACCATTACCGGAAATGCCACCGTCAAAGCATCTGGCTATCACGGAGCCGGTATCGGCGGCGGACCTGGTGGCGGCTCTGACGGCAGCGGTAAAGTAACCATCTCCGGTCATGCAAATGTCACCGCTTTTTCCAATGCCGGAGCCGGTATCGGCGGCGGACCTTCCGGTTGTGCCGATGTCACGATCTCTGAGGACGCTACTGTTTTTGCCCAGGGCGACAATGGCGGTACTGGAATTGGAACTGGAGAAACAGCAGACCCGAACACTTCCACCTCCGTCGGCAATCGCACATCTATCCGCATCAGCGACAGAGCCAATGTTACTGCCATCGGCGACAATGTAGGAATCGGCTCTACCTCTTGGCGCGCCGCCCAAACACAAATTGAAATTACCGGCGGTACCATAAATACTGCTTCTCGTTCTTCGCAATATCCCCCCATTGGCGTTACACAATATGATGATATGACTTTAACCATCAATGGAAGCACCGGCAATACCGTAATCAACGCATACACCCCTGCTAACAAGGATGCTTCCATCGGTAAGCTAGATTCAAACTGGCAGCTTTCAAGTGACACTGATCAGATCCAGTATAATGAGGATGGCCGTTCCAAGTTTGGCGAAAATGGTTCTGTTATTTTGAAGTTGTTCAAAAATGCCCTCGTGAAAAAAAGCGACAACCCGAACGACCAGATTCTATGTTTTGACGGAAGCACTGCACTGTATAAGATTACCGGCGGCGTGCAGTACGACACCCTGCACAATGCCCAGTGGTGGATGAACAACGACGACTACACCAGTGAGCTTGCCACCGACACCAACCATGCATGGAAGGTGGACAAGCGGGTAGAGCCTACGCCGGAGCAGGAGGGCCACGTTTACTATAAGTGCAGTGTGCCCGGCTGCAAGGCCGTGCACGATGAAGTGCTGCCCAAACTGGAACCGAAACCCACTCCGGACCCCACCCCGGTGCAGCCGGAACCTACTCCGGACCCCACCCCGGTGCAGCCGGACATCCCCGCCGTCACTCCCCCTTCTGACAACCAGAACACCACCAAGCCGGAGCCTGTACCGGAACAGCCCGACACGCCCGCTGACACCCAGAACACCGCCGAGGACGATGTGAGCACCCCCAAGCTCTACGTCATCGACCTTGCCAGCACGCAGGTGCTGTTTGATGAGACCCGTCAGAACGACACCGTGACCTACACCACAAAGCAGGACGGTGCCAGCCTGACCGGCTCCTTTGAGGCACTGGAGGCCATGGCTGCGGATGGCGTAAAGACCATCGTGTTCCAGACCATCGGCACCAACACCCCCGGCGCGGTGAGCCGTGTTTCGGTCGATGCCCTGCTGCAGCACGGCGGCGAGACCCTGCTGCTGACCCACAACGGCACGGAAGTCCACCTGACCATCGACGGCCAGAACGCTGACGGCCTGCTGCTGCAGTAAGCGCCAACCCCCTTCTGCCGAGTTCCGCATCTTGGCAGAAGTTCTGAATATCCCAAAACCACAAAAGGCCTCGGAAGCGCATTCCGGGGCCTTTTGTGGTTTCTCCTTCATTTTTTACGCTCCCTCCGGCGTTTTTCGCCCCGGAACAACAGCTCTTTTTTCAGCCTTTACTGCATCTTTAGGAAAAGTATGGTATACTTTTCATCTGGAGTAGAATAGATATGGAGGGATCCCCATGAAGCAGAAGACCCGCTGGCACGACGCGCTGGTCCTGGCCGCTGTGCTGTGCGCTGCCTTTCTCATCGTGACCGGCACACAGCAGATCACCGGCCGGATCGATGGCGTTGCATCGATGGTATTTGTTCTGGCAGTTTTTTTGATCTCGGTCTATACGGATGGTTATGTGTGGGGCGTGGTGGCTTCCCTGATCGGCGTGCTGGCCGTGAATTTTGCGTTCCGCTCCCCTTACTTTGCCTTCAACTTCACCCTGCCGGAAAACCTGTTCTCGGGCATGGCGATGCTGGTGGTGTCCATTATGACCAGCACCCTGACCACCCGCATCAAAAAGCAGGAACAGCTGCGGATGGAGAGCGAGACCGAAAAGATGCGGGCCACCCTGCTGCGGGCCGTCTCCCACGATCTGCGCACGCCCCTTACTTCCATTTACGGGGCCTGTTCCACGGTCATTGAAAATTATGACAGCCTGGAAAAAGAGCAAAAATTAAAACTTCTTGGCGAAGCCTGTTCCGATGCCCAGTGGCTGAACCGGATGGTGGAGAACCTGCTGTCCGTCACCCGCTTTGACGGCGGGCAGGTGGCCGTACAAAAGACCCCCACCGTGCTGGACGAGCTGATCGACACCGTGCTGGTACGGTTCCAGAAGCGCTACCCCAAGGTGCCCGTTACCACCTACCTGCCCGACAGCTTCATCGTGATCCCCATGGACTCGATGCTGATCTCGCAGGTGCTGACGAACCTTTTGGAGAATGCCGCCGTCCACGCCGAGGGGATGACCCAGCTGACCCTGCGGGTGTTCACGCTGGGCAGCCGGGCGGTGTTTGAGGTATCGGACAACGGCTGCGGCATTCCGAAAGAGCGCCTGCGCACTCTGTTCACCGGTGTGCTGCCCGCCGATGCCGCGGCCGACAGCGGCAAGCACGGCATGGGCATCGGCCTTTCGGTCTGTGCTGCCATCGTCAAGGCACACGGCGGCGAAATCCAGGCCGAGAGCAAGGTGGGCGAGGGCACCAGCATCCGCTTCTGGCTGGAGACCGAATCGATCGAGACGGAGGAAAACGAAGATGAGCAATAACAAATTCAAGGTTCTGGTCGTGGAAGATGAGGCCAACATCTGCAGCTTTATTGAGACGCTGCTGGAGACCAACGGCTATCAGGCCCTTGTTGCCAACACCTGCGCCATGGGCCAGACCCTGTTCACCTCCCACAATCCGGACCTTATCATCCTGGATCTGGGCCTGCCTGACCGGGACGGGCTGGAGCTCATCCGTTTTGTACGGCAGAAGTTCCTGACCCCCATCGTCGTGCTCTCGGCCCGCACCACCGAGCAGGACAAGATCGAAGCGCTGGATCTGGGAGCCAACGATTACATCACCAAACCCTTTGGCACCGGCGAGCTGCTGGCCCGGGTGCGCGCCGCCCTGCGCACCAACCGCTTCGGCGTGCTGGGCGGGATGCCCGGCGGCGTGTTCCGGGCACAGGGGCTTGAGATCAACTATGAGCGCCGCAAGGTCTTTGTGGACGGTGCCGAGATCAAGCTGACCCAGACCGAATATAACATCGTGGCCTTCCTCTCGGAACATGCAGGTCGGGTGATGACCTATGCCGCCATCGTGCGGGCCATCTGGGGCGATACCGACTGCGGCAGCACCAAAAAGCTGCAGGTCAACATGGCAAACATCCGCAAAAAGCTGGGCAGCGTGCCCGGCCGCAACACCTATATTCTGAACGAACTGGGCGTGGGATACCGGATGATCGACGAGGACACCGATGCCAGGCCCGAAAGCTGAGGACTGCGTATGCTTCCTGCACTGATCATTTTTCTGCTGACCTATCTTCTGATGCTGGCCCTGCCGCAGTACCGGCCTTTTGCCGCGCTGGGCGGGGCCGCTCTGTTTCTGGCTCTGGGCGCGGCGGGCCTGTGGGACTTCACCCTGATGGATGCCGCCCGGGCTGTGGACTTCAATGTCCTGCTGATGATGGCGGGTACCATGGGCACGGTCTCCCTCTTTATTGAGAGCAGGATGCCCGCCCGGCTGGCCGAGCTGCTCATCGTGTGGGTGCCCAACGTGAAATGGGCCGTGTGTATGCTGGCCCTTTTTGCCGGGGTCATCAGCGCCTTTGTGGACAATGTTGCCACGGTGCTCATGGTGGCCCCGGTGGGCCTTGCCATTGCCCGCAAGCTCAAGATCTCCCCCGTGCCCGTCCTCATTTCCATTGCGGTCTCCTCCAACCTGCAGGGAGCCGCCACCCTTGTGGGCGACACCACCAGCATCCTGCTGGGCGGCTTTGCGGAGATGAACTTCTTCCATTTCTTCTGGATGGAGGGCAGGCCCGGCATCTTCTTCGGGGTGGAGCTGGGGGCGCTGGCCTCTCTGGGCGTGCTGCTGTTCACCTTCCGGCACGAGACCCAGCCCATCTCGGCCACGGTGGAGACCGAGGTCACTGACACCGTTCCCTCCGCCCTGATGCTGCTGACGGTGGGCCTGCTCATCGCGGCCTCCTTCCTGCCCCAGCCTGCGGGCGGGCTGCCGCTGACGCTCTATGGCCTGCGCAGCGGTCTGATCTGTGCAGGGGTCTGCCTGTTCGGCATCCTGCGCGCCTGCCTGCGCCGCCGCTCGTTCGCGCCGTTCCGGCTGGCGGCCCGGGAGCTGGACTGTGACACCCTGCTGCTGTTGTTCGGGCTGTTCATCCTGATCGAGGGCATCCGCAGGGCCGGGGTCATCGATGCCGCCGCCCAGCTGTTCTACACCCTCTCCGGTGATGACCCCTTCCGGCTCTATACCCTGCTGGTGTTCGTCTCGGTGGGCCTTTCTGCCTTCATCGACAACATCCCCTATGTGGCCACCATGCTGCCGGTGGTGCAAGGCATTGCCGGGCTGATGAACGGCGGTGCAGGCTTCCCGCCCGAGCTGTTTTATTTCGGCCTGCTCACGGGCGCAACTCTGGGCGGCAACCTGACCCCCATTGGCGCTTCGGCCAACATTGCTGCCATCGGCATCCTGCGCAAGCATGGTGAGCAGGTGCGCACCCGTGATTTTCTGCGCATCGGCATCCCGTTCACACTGGCAGCCGTCCTGACGGGCTATGTGTATCTCTGGCTGGTGTGGGGCGCGTAAGCGCTGCCGTGGCCGTGCGAGTGCCGGCCGCCTGCAAATTCGATTCTGCTGAGCCGAAGGCCTGCGTACCAAAGCAGAAGCAAAAAACGCGCCGTGTCCAACGACACAGCGCGTTTTTCTCATTTATTCCAACCCGATCTGCTGGGCGTATTCTTCCAGCAGCTCCCGCTCCAGGAAGGGGGTTTTCACGCCCTCACGGTCGCGGTAGGTCTCGTGGCCCTTGCCGATGACGGCGATCAGGTCGCCCTCCTGGGCGTGATCCACGGCGTAGTGGAGCGCGTCCAGACGGTCGGGGATCTCCACAAACTTGGCATCGGGGTTGCCCTTGTTCATGCCCACCCGGATATCGGCGAGGATGTCTTCGATCTTCTCAAAGCGGTTGTTGTCCTCGGTCAGGATGGAGAAATCCGCCATTTTGGCACAGGTCTCGCCCATGCCGTAGCGGCGCAGCTTGGAGCGGTTGCCGCCGCAGCCGAACACCACCACCAGCCGGTGGGGGTGATAAGCCCGCAGGGTGGTGAGCAGGCTCTCGGTGGAGACCTCGTTGTGGGCGTAGTCCAGCAGGATGGTAAACTTTTTGCTGATGGGCACCAGTTCCACGCGGCCCTTGACCACGCACTTGCCCAGACCCTCATGGATGGCGGCATCGGGCAGGCCCAGCACCTTGCCCACGGCCAGGGCGGCCAGCGCGTTGTAGACGCTGAACTCGCCGGGCATGTTCACCCTGACATCCATATTGTCTCTGCCGGAGACGTGGAACGCCACGCCCAGAAAATCGTGGGTGCGCAGCAGCTCACAGCCCTCGGCGCGGTAGTCGGCCTTTTCACTGCGGCCATAGGTCACCAGCTTGCAGGTGTGGCCTTCCAGCAGGGCTTCGGTGTTCTCGTCATCGATGTTCACCACGCCCACATCACACCGCCGGAAGAGCTGCCCCTTCCAGCTGCGG
>OHEX01000690.1_pt1 | contig 14984 bp, 15 predicted proteins | sample 1567361 | NCBI WGS metagenome assembly OHEX01 (sample SAMEA3879585, study PRJEB24766) | human gut metagenome | biome: human-associated habitat; feature: feces | place: USA | collected 1985/1987 | reverse complement strand
CCGATGGGTATTATTTCGTCGATATCGTTGACAAGGCCGTCTTCAAGGGCTATCATCATGGATATGGGTTTGACTACCGACCCGGGTTCGTAGGCTGTCACTATGCGGTTGTAGGCTTCGACATAATTGCCTGTGGTGTCGCGCTCAACATTTGAGATGGCTTTGATGTCGCCTGTCGACACTTCCATGAGCACGGCTGAAGCCCATTCGGCATCGCAGCTGTCGAGCATGGTGATGAGCTCCTGCTCCAATATGTCCTGGAGGGTGATGTCAATGGTAGTGGTGACATTCCAGCCATTGACTGCGGGCACGTCGGTCCAGTTGCCGATACGTTTGGTGAATGCCACGCGTTTGTAAGTGCCGGGCGTGCCGTAGAGCAGTGAGTCGAGCGACCTTTCAAGCCCTGACACGCCGTGTATTTCCTTGCACGTTTTGGTCTGGCCTACACTTCCGATGCTGAGTCGTGCCATCTCGCCGTATGGACAGTCACGTTTTTTGAAGGGTTCCTCGATGAATCCGGTTTTGTTGGCGTTCCCCATGTTGAAGAACGGGAACGAGCGTACGAGTTCGAGGTCGGCATACGATATACGGCTCAGCAATTTGTAGGAACGAGATTTCTTTTCTGCGGTATATTGCTTTTGCAAGACATCGCGCCAGCCGTCCTTATCGCGTGTGGGGAAATATTTGGCGAGGCTGTCGCACAGCGCCCCGAGATTTTCGACGAATTCTTTCTTGGCGAACGCTTCCGATCCGAAGTCGATGCGCACGTTGTAGAACTGGAGGTTGGTGACGAGCACGGTCCCGTCAGATGCCAGAATATCGCCTCTCACCGGAGCGATTGTGTCGGTCTTCTGGAGCTCTGCGTTGGCTTTGCTGTTCCATTCCTCGGCATCAAGGACGGTGGTGGAAAAGAGTTTGTAGCCGATTGCACCTGCAAACAGGAAAATGAACAACGTGATAATCACGTACCGGAACATGATGTGGGAGAGATTGTTGCTGCCTTTTCTGGCAGCCGGCGCATTGCTGCCTTTGGCAGTGGCGGTGCGGCGGTCGGGGGTCGTGCTTCTTTTCATTTCGTTATCTTGAGTTTAAAGGGTGGCTGTTCGCGGTGTGTGAGGTCAAGACCTGCTTCGCGGATGCTCTTCTGCATGGTCTTTTCACGTATGGCGTTCATGTATTCGCTCTTCTGGCGTATGCGTTCCGATTTGATTACCTCGAGCTCTTTGTTGAGTTTCTGTATGTTTTCCATTGCGGTGAGGCACTGGTAGCGGTTGGTGATGTATATCATCACGAGCACCACGAGCGCGAGGATGATGCCCCAGTTGCGGCTGAAAAAACGTGTTGACAGCCAGCGGCCGCGCACGGCGGAGCTTATGACCGAGCCTTTTTTCTTTTTTACCTTTTCCGTAGCCATTGGGGAGTAATGCGATATTGTCGGGTTGATGAAATGGAGTAGTTGATAAATTTATGCCGGAATCAGCGTCGTAGTGAGTGTCTATAGTTTTGCCGCCACTCGCAGCTTGGCGCTCCGCGAACGGGGGTTGCGTTCGATTTCTTCGTCGTCGGGGACTATGGGGCGCGATGTCAGGAGTTTGAACGGGGAGAGGCTCCGGCCGAAGAAATCTTTGTTCTCGCGTCCCTCAAAGTTGCCGGTGCGGAAGAAGTTTTTGACCAGCCTGTCCTCAAGGGAGTGGTAGGTTATTACTGCTATGCGTCCTCCGGGTTTGAGCAGGCTGAGCGCTCCCTGCAGGAGGTCTTCAAGTGCGTCGAGCTCGTGGTTGACTTCGATGCGCAGGGCCTGGAATACTTTGGCAAGTTCTTTTTTGCGGCGCGCGGGGTCGATGAGCGGGTCGATGACGGCAAGAAGTTGCTCGATAGTGCCGATGCTGCCGTCGGTGCGGGCTTTGACTATGGCCGCGGCGATACGGCGCGCGTTTTTGAGTTCGCCGAGGAGATAGAATATGTCGGCGAGACGTTCCTCGGGATATGTGTTGACTACCTCTGCCGCTGTCAGTCGGCCGTTGCGGTTCATGCGCATGTCGAGCGGGCCGTCCCAACGGAATGAAAATCCGCGCCCGGGGTCGTCGAAATGGTGGAACGACACTCCGAGGTCGGCCAGTATGCCGTCGACAGACTCGACTTTGTAGTAGCGCATGAAATTGACGATATATCTGAAGTTGGAATGTACGATGGTGAAGCGGCTGTCGCTCATCGCGCGGCTTACGGCGTCCATGTCCTGGTCGAAGCCGTAGAGGTGTCCTTCGGGGGAAAGTTTCGCTACGATGGCACGTGAATGGCCTCCTCCGCCGTAGGTGACGTCGATGTACGTTCCGTCGGGACGTATGTCGAGCGCCTCGATGGTCTGCGGCAACAGCGCCGGTATGTGGTATACTTCTTCAGGCATGTAAAGAGGGTATTTTATTGACTGATTCGGGGCGATGTTAATATATATTAACACTTCGTCTCTTATGGGTGTAAAGTTACTAAAAAGTTATCGGAATTTACGAAAATAAACAGCGAATTTTTTCAACAATTTTGCAAATTTTTTTAATAGGTTTTCACATTATTATAGTTAAAACATGCAATCGGTTGAATTTTAAAGAATTGCGGCTGCCTGTGCCGTTTCGCGCCGTTATGCGGTGTCGGAGGGGAAAACGCTCCCTTGGGGAGTTTTTTATTTGCAATTGTAAACCATTTGTGTATCCCGATAATATTGCCTAATTTTGCACGTTTGCTTTCCGTAAGAATTTTTTGTTTATATGGTACAATCGACGATTGACAGTCAGCTGCTTACGCGGCGTGGACGCTATGCGGCCATACTCAGGCTCGGCACACCCATACTGGTGGGTCAGGTCGGTCAGATTATAGTCGGATTTGCCGACTCTGCAATGGTGGGGCATTATTCGACCGACGCACTTGCGGCAGCTTCGTTTGTCAACAATATCTTCAATATAGCTCTGCTGATGTGTCTTGGTTTCACCTACGGTCTGACACCGCTTATCGGCGCGCTCTATTCGGCTGCCCGCAATGAGGACATCGGGGCTACTCTCCACCGCGGCATACGTATCAATTTCCTGTTTTCAATGGTGATAACCGCCATGATGGGAATACTCTACCTGAATGTCGACAAACTCGGACAGCCGGAGCATCTGCTTCCTCTGATACGTCCGTATTTCCTTATCTATCTGGGTACTGTGGCGGCTATATCGCTTTTCCAGACATTCGCGCAGACGTCATACGCAGTCAACGCGTCGATGATGCCTATGTGGGTCGTGCTTGCGTGCAATGTCGTCAATATCGCGGGCAACTGGCTGCTGATTTACGGCAATATGGGGTTTCCCGAGCTGGGACTGACAGGTGCGGGAATCTCCACATTCGTGTCGCGATGGGCGGCCGTGGTGGTGATTATATCGATATTTGTCATAGCGAAGCGTTACCGTCCGTATAGGCCGACGGCATTGCGTCCGGGGCGCTACGGACACCGGGCCGGGGTTATATTCCGCACGTCGATGCCGGTCAGTCTGCAGACGGGTCTGGAGACGGCTTCCTTTTCCGTCGCGGCAGTGATGGCGGGTTGGCTCGGTCGGAACCAGCTGGCTGCTTTCCAGATATTTGTGACGATAGGCTCGCTCGGCTTTGTCATATATTACGGTATGGCGGCCGCGATGTCAGTGCTGGTGGCGAATGCCTCGTCGTGCCGCGATGCGGCGCGCCACATGCGGGCCATAGCCGGTTCGGGCTATGTTATTATTCTTGCGCTTGCGGCCGTGGCATGCGTGGTATTCCTGTCGCTCGGTTCGCATCTGATAGGTGTGTTCACCGACGATGAAGCAGTAATAGCCATGACGGCATCGATGATGGTGCCGCTGGCCATATATCAGCTCGGCGACGCAACGCAGATAAATTTCGCCAACGCGCTGCGCGGCACGGCCAATGTCATGCCGATGGTGTGGATAGCGTTCTTCTCCTACGTCATAGTCGGCATTCCCGCCACCTACATAATGGCGTTTGTATTCGGCTGGGGCATCGTAGGTATCGCACTCAGTTTCTCGGTATCCCTTTTCACTGCCGGCGCCCTTTTTCTCTACACATTCCTCCGCACCACCCGCCACCGGTCCGGTTCAGTGAAGTAGGACATCATGTTTTATGAAGAATATACAGGGAAAATTAAGAGAGCATGTTTCGCCCACTCCATCAAAATGGCGTAAGGAAGCAGAGGCCAGACATGAAAACAGAGGATGGTTGTATTATTCTCAATATATAGCGATGATGATGCTTGACCGGATGGAGGCGCTTGGACTGACACAAAAGTCAGTGGCAGAGCGAATGGGCTGTTCGCAACAATATATATCGCGAGTGCTGAAAGGTACAGAAAATTTGTCGATTGAGACTATTTCAAAGATTGAGGCTGTTCTTGACATACCGATATTTGAATCAGTAGTAATAAAACATTGATTTGTAAAAAACGTTCGGAATGATTGAATTTACCAAAAGTTTTGTTATTTTTGCGTTTAGGTAGTTTTGTTTTTTACTTACGTGGGTGCTTATTTGGATTTACGTGGGTAAGAGTTAAGGAATTACCTGAATTATATTATTGGATATAAACGAGTGTTGAACTCAAAGAAATAACAGCTTTTGATATGACTTTTGCGGAAAATTGCAATGCGGTGTTTGACCGTTCGACGTCGGATTACCATATTAACGACGATGTTGATTACGTGGCGGTCAATCCGTTTCCTTCAGATACCATCGACCATGTGCTCTATGCCAAGAACTGGATTGACGCAGTTCAGTGGCATCTCGAGGATATAATACGTGACCCGAACATCAACCCCGTCGACGCGCTGGCGCTTAAACGCCGTATCGACCGCTCGAATCAGGACCGTACGGACATGGTAGAGGAAATTGATACCTATTTCCGCGGACTCTATGCCGATGTAAAGCCGGCTGACGATGCTACTATCAATACGGAAAGTCCCGCATGGGCTCTTGACCGTCTCTCCATTCTTGCGCTGAAGATTTATCACATGCAGGCCGAGGTGGAGCGTGCCGATGCGACAGCCGAACATATCGCCCGCTGCAAGGCGAAACTCGATGTGCTGCTGGAGCAGCGTATCGACCTTACAACGGCTATTGACCAACTGCTCGATGATATTGCCGCAGGGCGCAAATATATGAAGGTGTACCGCCAGATGAAGATGTATAACGACCCGGCCACCAATCCGGTACTCTATGGCAAAGGGGAAAAGAAATAAGGGCGGTAAGCTTTCCAATGTGCTGGTGGTGCGGTTTTCGGCCATCGGCGATGTGGCCATGACCGTCCCGGCGCTTTACGGAGCATGTCATGCCCATCCCGACGTGCGTTTCATTTTCGTCACCCGCGCCTCCATGACCTCGATATTCCTCAATGCTCCGTCCAATCTTGTGGTCGTCGGAGTAGACCTCAAGGGCGCTTACAGCGGTCTGAAGGGGATGCGGCGCCTGTTTGGCGAACTGCGCAAAAAATATGATATTGATGCCGTGGTCGACCTCCACGATGTCATACGTACAAAATACATACGTCTGCTCGCGTTCATGAATGGATTGAAAGTGAGTCGCATACATAAAGGACGCAAAGGGAAGCATGCCCTTACGCGTAAAAACAACAAGGTGATGCTCCCGCTGGAGACATCGCGCTCGCGCTACCGCGCCACATTCGCGCGTCTCGGCCTTGCTCCCGACGAGTCGTTCACGGGTCTTTTCGGCTCGGGAAAGGCTCCGGCCGAGCTGTTCAGCGATATTACCTCCGGGCGTCCCGAAGGGGAGCACTGGGTGGGTATCGCCCCGTTCGCCAAGCATCCTGGGAAGATTTATCCTGTGGAACTGATGGAGGAGGTAGTGTCGAAGCTGAGCGGCATTGACGGTATGCGCATATTCCTCTTCGGAGGGGGCGATTATGAGCGCGAAGTGCTGCGCCGGTGGCAGGAAAGCTATCCCGGGGTGAAATCGCTTGCCGAGGGGCGCTACGGCTTCGCTACGGAGCTTGCGCTGCTTAGCAATCTTGACTGCATGGTGTCGATGGATTCGGCCAACATGCATCTGGCGTCGCTGGTCGATATTCCGGTCGTGAGCATCTGGGGAGCTACGCATCCCTATTGCGGATTCAAGGGATGGAGGCAAAATGATGAGAATATCATACAGTTGCCGCTGACATGCCGCCCGTGTTCGGTGTTCGGCGACCGTCCGTGCCATCGCGGTGACTATCTGTGTCTCAACGGTATCAAGCCGGCCATAGTCACCGACAAAATTCTCTCGATATTAGGTCTGATGCGCGATTTGACAAAACAATAATTGTTAAAAAGCGTTGATATATATGGCGATATATTAATTATTGTCGTCATAACGTTTCAATTATTCATTTATATAAAAGAGTATATCCAATGAAAAAATTTTGCTGTCTGATGGCTGTCGCCCTCATGGCGACGGTGATGCCGGTGAAAAGCATTTCCGCTATACCCGCAAACTATTATAATTCGATTAACGGGCTTGCTGACCGCGACCTGAAAGATGCTCTTCACTCGCTGATATACAACCATACGGAGGTCAAATCGTATAGCGCGCTTCCGGAATATTTCCGCACCACCGACCGGTTCCCGGGCACGGATTACTGGTGGGATATGTATTCCGACATGGAGGTGTCGATGTATATCACCTTCGGCACATACATGAACCGTGAGCACTGTTTCCCGAAAAGCTGGTGGGGCGGCAGTGACAAGACACCGGCCTACGTCGATTTGTTCCATCTGTATCCGTCGGAGGCCAAGGCCAATCAGGCCAAGAGCAATTATCCTCTCGGAGAGGTGGTTACATCGACATTCGACAATGGTGTCGTCAAAATCGGATATGCCACCACCGGACAGGGCGGCGGCGCCCAGAAAGTGTTCGAGCCTAATGAGGAGTATATCGGCGACTTCGCGCGTACATATTTTTATGTCGTCACCTGCTACCAGAATCTCAAATGGGATTCGAAATATATGTTCATGCTCGAACAGAATGACTATCCTACGCTGAAGCCGTGGGCTGTCGACCTTCTGCTCAAATGGCACCGCGCTGATCCCGTCAGCCAGAAGGAGGTGGACCGCAACGAGGCCGTCTACGGATTCCAGGGCAACCGTAACCCGTTTATCGATCATCCCGAACTTGTGGAATATATATGGGGTAATAAAATAGGGCAGAAATATCAGGGGGGCGGTTCGGAGCCGGTCGGCGACCCCGAGCTGACTACGCCTGTGCAGGATATGGCGCTTGACTTCGAGCAGATAGCCATAGGCAAGAGCGAGACGCGCCAGCTCGCCTTTTTGGGTCATAACCTGAAGGGCAAGCTGTCGGTAGCGGTGACCGGTACCGACAGGGCGATGTTCTCGCTTGACACGAAGACTATCGACGCTTCGCTTGTAAATGCCGACGGAGGATATTTCCTGCCTGTGACTTATAAACCGACTTCGGTAGGCTCCCATTCCGCACGTCTTATCATATCTGACGGAGGACTGACAGGTTCGCGAGGCGTGGCGCTGATGGGCGAATGCCTTGAGGTGCCGGTGCTTACCGCTCCTGTGGCGACTCAGGCTTCCGACATCACCGAGACAAGCTATGTGGCCAACTGGGAGCAGCCTTCGGAAGTCGTGGACTATTATATAGTAACGCGCACACGGTATATCAACGGCAACTCGTCGTCGGAGGAAATCATGGCCGAGGAAAATTCACTCCTTGTGGAGGATTTCGACGGTTCGGTATCGGAAAGCTATAATGTGCGTTCGGTCCGTCTCGGCTACGAGTCGCCGGTATCCAATGAAATCTTCGTATATCATGCCGGAGTTGAGGGCGTGGAGATGGATTCACCCTTAGGTTATGCCTACTGGCCGGGCGGTCTGCGCATAGTATGCGGCGACACCCAGTACAACCTCGAGGTATATGACATAACCGGACGTCTTGTGATGACTCTTCCCGAAGTGCATGACAACGACATCATCGAACTCCCCTTCGGTGTATATCTCATCACTACCTCAAGCAGCCGCACGCCGCTCCGCGTGATAGTGAGATAACCGTTTTGATAAAAAACATCAGTCAGTGGGAATGATGTTGCAATACTCGATTTCCCGCGGTTAAAAACCGCGGCTACTATTCGCTTGATTCTTCAAGTCGCTTCGTATAGTAGCCGCGGTTTTTAACCGCGGAATATAGATAACACAAGTACAGATGAAGAAAAAAACAATATGGGATTTAAACCGCGTGTCGGTCGACGAATACCGCCGGTCGCGTAAGATACCGCTGACCGTCGTTCTTGACAATGTGCGGTCGCTCAATAATATCGGCTCGATATTCCGTACGTCTGATGCCTTTGCCGTGGAGCGGATACTGCTGTGCGGCATTACGGCCACTCCTCCGTCACCCGAAATACACAAGACTGCGCTCGGAGCCGAGGACTCTGTGCAATGGGTCTATTTCGAGCATACAGTCGATGCGGTGAATATGCTGAAAGATGAGGGTTACACTGTGTGCGCGCTCGAGCAGGTGGAGGGCAGCGTATCACTCGAACGGTTCGAGGCTGACGCGACGCGCAAATATGCTTTCATTGCCGGAAACGAGGTAGACGGCGTCGACCAGGATGTGGTGAACCTGTGCGACGTGTCGCTTGAGATACCGCAGGTAGGCACCAAGCACTCACTCAATGTGGCTGTGTCTACGGCCATTACCATCTGGCACTTCTTCCTGAAACTTCGCTGAGACGGAACGGCGTTGACAATATAACCCGCCGGGAGAATATTTTTGGCGGGTCAGCCACTGTTGTATTATCCTTTGACCGGGTCGATGTATATTTTGCCGCAGCCGAGTTTGCGGGCTTCTTCTGTCAGCAGATGCGCAATCCGAGCGGCAATATCCCCGTTGCGGAATGCTTCACGCACATATATGTCGGTGATGCATGCGCATCTGCCTGCGGGATTGTCGGGCGAAGGGGGCGTGTCAAAGAAACGTATTCCGCCGCAACCGCACTCCTCCCCGTCGCCAGTAGCCATGAAGGCGGCATAGGAGCCGTCGGGTATATGTTCGCGGAAATATATGCGGTTGGCTACCAGCAGCCGCGGGTGCGGCTGCTGACCGGTAATATCGCGTAGAGCCTCAATCCTCCATCGCATCACTGACGGCAATACCTCCAATCTGTGCAATTCAACCATAGCCGGCAAATGTTATTTCTTACCCGTCAGGCGTTTCCAGCGGCGGTGGCGGCGTTTGGTCGCCTGATATTTACGTAGTGAGTCAAGGGCTTCGTCCACAATTTTATCGGGATTGTCGCCCGAGGCTTTGGCGTAGGCTCGTGCCAGGCGGGAGGTGTCGCCGGGGTCGAGCGAGATGCTGCGGAACATCGACATCAGCTTATTGCGGTCGGTGACGCCGAAATTCATGCGGTTGATGTCGACGAGATAAAAACGGTATGTGCCGTCGGGGAGGCGTTCCACAAGTATGTTGCCGGGGGAAAAGTCACGGTGGTACACCCCGGAGCGGTGCAGACTCACCATGTATGCGCCTAAGGCGTCAATCAGCGTCTCGGCGTCGGGGAGGTTGCCCCAGTCGCGTATGTTTGGCAAATCAAGGTATTCACATATATAATATGAATCGAGGAGTTTCAGCCCTTTGCGCCGTTCGCTCCAGGCGAGAGGCCTCGGGGTGGAAAATCCGAGCGACAGCAGCCGGGCGGCATGCTCGTAGGAACGACGAGCCTTGCTGTGTCGCAACGTGGTGTATATATATGAGTTCGGGAATTTGGCTTTTCTGAAATGCTTCACACAAATATGACGGCCGTTGTCATCGGCGACATCGTAGAGTGTATTTCGGGCGCCGCGGTATATCCGGCGGGCATCGCTGTCGGTGCCGTCGCGGAATATGCCGGCACACTTACTTGCTGTCACGTCGTCGGTAGAGTCAATTTTATAGAGCAATCGTGGCTTCATCAGGGAGTCGTTGACAATTATTTCTTAGCTGCGGGAAGAGTTTCAAAATATTTTATCGCCTCACGTGCGGCTTTACGGAAAAATTTTCCGGCGGCCACATCGGCAGCCACTGCGTCGACGTTCTTGCGCATCGCGGCATATTCTTCCGGCGTCACCGACTTTACGCGCTCGTTAATCTCGTCGAGGGTGTCGACGGTAAAACCTATGCCGTTGCGTTTTACGAAATCGGCCATCGCAGCGCCGCTCCATATTATGATAGGGAGCCGTGCGCGTAGGTATAGCGATACTTTGTGTGGAGTGTTGAGGGCGAGGTAGCTTCCGAAATCGCCTTCGCAGCTGTCGAGCGAGTGGCCGTCCCACACAAGTCCGTAGTCGCTCGTCATGCCGGCTATGATGTCTTCGGCGGCAACAAATCCGTGGTCGAAAAATTTCTCGGGCACGTCGACCTCGTCCATGCGGAAGCCGGAGCCGTAGATGTCGACGACATAATCGCGTATCACGTTGCCCCACTCCCATAGGAATGAGTTCTTGCGGCGGTTGACCGAGCCGGCGTAGGCCACGCGTATCTCACCTTCGTCGACACGCGACGGTATCGGGTCGGTGACGGTAAGGTAGTCCCATGCATCGAGGCTACCCATCGGTTTGTCAAGTCCGACTTTGCGGAGGTGTTCGGCCATCACGCTGTTTGTGGCTATGATATAGTCGGCGTTGCCGAGGCGCCTGAGCTCTTTTTTTACGGTTAGCGCCTTGCGCCGGAAGCTGCCGAGGTCATGTATCAGCACTGCCACTTTCGCGCCGTGAAGATGTGCCGCCTTACATATATATGTGAAATATTTTTTTAGCGGATATTGCAGAAACAGTATGTCGCCGCGCCGCAGCAATGTCGAGGCTTTGGCTATGCCTGCCAGATTGAACAGGAAATGGGCGGCTTTCGAGGGGTGTTCCGTACGTGTCAGCCCGATATTGCGGAATCCTTCCTCGAGCATTATCTGCTCGACGTCGCTTTTGGCTTTGTTGCCGGCGCTGGTGTGGTTGCGGTAGTTGTGCGATATGTATTTGTAACTCATGGCGCGGTATGTGTTTGGTAAGAATATTTGAGTGAACAGCGGTTATTTTACGGGTGGCAATGCGACGTGCCTGCCGATGTGTGTGAGATTGTAACGCCACGCGGCCAATATATGTTTTATTTGCAGCTCGAGCCGGCGCCCGAACTTGCGTTTGCGCCACGAGCCGTAGATGCGGTGCCAGGCGAATGCGTCGGGGTGGTGCTCTATGCCGTGGTTGCGCGGAGTGACGAGATGGCCGGGATAGACCACGGTGTTGTTGTCGAGCAGCTGCAGGCGATCCTCCTCTTTCCATCCGAGGCGTTTTGCCGTTTCTTTCATCACTACGGGCGAGATGGTCTCGTCGTAGCTGCCGTCGCGCTTTTTGAACGGACGTTCGTCATAATAGGCAAACATCTCGCGGCAGAAAGCATTGTCTTTTTCCCCGATGAAAAATGCGGCCTGAAGCTGCAGTATGTCGCCGATATGCTCATGGACGGTGGCAAATCCGCGCTCGGGGATGTAGCGGTCGAAGCGCTTGGTGAGCATCACGTCGGAGTCCATATAGATGCCCCCTTCCTTCCATACGGCATAGAACCGTACGGCGTCGGCGGCAAATGCCCATTTCTTTGCGTCGAGCGCTTCGTCGATGTACTGGCAGCCGATGGCGCGTGCATCGCGTGCGTTCCAGAGCCGTATCTCATAGTCAGGCAATATTTTTGCCCAGCTCTCGAGGCATATCTTTATCTCGACAGGAAAATTTCCTCCGCCAAACCAGCATAAATGTATTTTCTTGGGTATCATCTATTATTTGTTCTTTCTTTTACAAAAATAGTAACTTTATCGAAAACCGCAAAATAGTGTGAGGCTCTTTTCCGGACAGAAAGTTATGCCGTTTTACCTTTATTCAGAAGCATATCCGGTCATATATAATATATTTTGTCTTACCTGATGACCTTTTGTACGATAAATCGTAATATAAAACTGCCAATTGCTTTCAAATATTTGGATTTGTTATCAAAAAGATATTAAATTTAAAAATAAATAGAAAATTGTTAGAATTATTTGGAAAATAAAAGCAAAATGTCTACATTTGCGACATAAAGCTATCACACAGGCCTGCAATAGCAATAATAAAAGGTAATTTCTATATGAAAAAGATTGTTTTGTCTATTCTGTTATGTGTACAGATCTTCTATGTCTCGGCCTCGGGCTCTTCGGGGGAGACTGAAGTAAAGAAAATTGATTATCTGCCGGCGGTGCATGGCGTGGTACGTTCGCGCTGGGAGATGGAGACCGAAAACGGGGAAAATCGTTTTGAGGTGCGCAACGCACGAGTGGCTTTGAGCGGCTATATCCTTCCTGCGGTCGATTATCTTGTGCAGGCCGATTTCTGTGATCAGGGCAAGATTAAGATTCTTGACGCGTGGGGCGGTATAAAAATCGCGGAAGGTCTGAAATTCAGGGCCGGCCAGTTCCTGATGCCGGTAGGTATCGAGCCGTTGCGCGCGCCGGCCGCCTATATTTTTGCCAATCGGGCGTTTATCGGAAAACATATGTGCAATGCGCGCGGGGTAGGGGCCGAGGTGGCATATGCGGTGCCGTCGGTGACGCCTATTACGGTGAAGGCGGCCGTGTTTAACCCGGCATCTGTCTCCGACCATGATGTGTGGGAGCATTCGCCCTCTTTTTCGGCTTCGGCGCTGTGGCAGATAGGTGCTGTGGGTCTGAATGCCGGTTTCCAGTCGTCGGTTCCGGCTGCCGGACGTACGAATATCACCGATGCCGCTGTCATTTTCAAAACCGGCCGATGGAATATCGAGGCTGAATATATGTATAAACATTATGTTCACAGTTATAGCCGGCCTGCCCACGGCTATTCGGTGTTCGGCGATTATTGTCTGCCGGTCAGTGCGGGCGTGTTCAACCGTCTTTCGTTTCAGGGTCGGTTTGACGGCATGACGGCGCATAATTCAGGAATGCTTGCCGCTGACAATACTCTATCAGAGGATATGCCGGCCCGCAACCGCATCACTCTCGGTGCGACAGTCGGGCATGTGAAGCAAAAGATACATGCCGACATCCGCCTCAATTACGAAAAATATTTCTATCACAGTAATGTCGATGCACCGCGCGGCGAAGGCGACAAGGTTGTCGTGGAGTTCGTGGTAAGTTTCTGAAACGGGTTTTATTATATATAAGAATTTGCGAATTATTAATCATTTAAAAGAATTAAGTTATGAAAAAGTTTCTTGCACTGTTTGCCGGAATTCTGATGTCGGCAACCGCAGCTGTCGCATCGACAGGTACTGAAAAGGCTGACAAAGCCATAATCATCATCGACATGCAGAATGATTTTGTGGAGCCGGAAGGGGTGCTTTGCGTCGCCGGAGCCAAACCTACCATCCCTGCCATACAGGATTTGGTGAAATATGGTCGTGAAAACGGATGGAAAATAGTTTACATCATACGCGAGCACCGTGCGTCGGGACTTGATGTCGACGAGCCGCGCGTGCCATTGTTTACTGACGGCAAGCCCGGTTATTGCGTCCCCGGGACATGGGGAGCGGAGATAGTCGACGGACTCAAACCTGAAAAAGATGACCTCGTGGTGGCGAAGTTCCGCAACAGCGCGTTTTTCAATACGCAGCTCGATTTGATTCTGCGCCGTCTGGGTGTGGATACCGTCATCCTTGCGGGAACCCAGTATCCCAACTGTGTGCGCGGCACGGCAAACGATGCCATGAGCTATAACTACGAGACGGTAGTCTGCACTGATGCATGCTCGGCAAAAACTCCCGAAGTGGCCGAAGCAAACATTTTCGATATGCGCAACATGGGTATTAAGTGCATAAGTCTCGAAGAAGTGAAAGCTCAATATAAATAAATATGGCTGATAACAGGCAGACAATATACCTTTAACTGATTACGATTATTTGTTTCGCAGGGTTTCGATATGTGAAATCCTGCGATTTTTTCGATATATGTAGTGCGGTGTATCCCAAATACGGCCGGTCGGGTGGGCTTATTGTAAGTCTGTAATTTTGGCGATTGGTTTTGAATGGAGAGTATTTGAGCCGTAAATTTGTAAAAAAAATGCAAGTAGGGTAATTTTCTGAAATACAATGTAATGCAATTAAAGCGGGCGAAAATGTGAAATTTTTATTGAAAAAAGTTGCCGAAATATTTGGAGGTTTAAGAAAAACGCCATACCTTTGCACTCGCTTTCGGGAAATAAAGATTTCCAACAGATCAAACGATAAAAAGTTTGATGCGAAAAAGTAAAAAAAATAAAAAAAGTTGAACAAAAATTTGGTGGTTCCAAAAATTTGACTTAACTTTGCAAAACATTTCCGCCGCCACCGAGGCGACAGCGAAAATAGGACATTGAAAGATTTACAATAGACAATAGTAAGTACAAGAGCTATTATGAGTTGTCTTTGAAAAAATAAGACAACGTCAATTCCTGGACAACCCTCTTTTATGGGGTTTTGGAGATAATCTCCGGTTGTATTGTTTGCCTTATAAACAGAAAAAAATAAGAAACAAGATAACAACAACGAAGAGTTTGATCCTGGCTCAGGATGAACGCTAGCGACAGGCTTAACACATGCAAGTCGAGGGGCAGCGGGATTGAAGCTTGCTTCAATTGCCGGCGACCGGCGCACGGGTGAGTAACACGTATGCAACCTGCCCGCCACAGGGGAATAACCGGAAGAAATTCCGACTAATTCCGCGTAACACCGCAAAAGGGCATCCTTTCGCGGTCAAAGGAGCAATCCGGTGGCGGATGGGCATGCGGCGCATTAGCTAGTCGGCGGGGTAACGGCCCACCGAGGCGACGATGCGTAGGGGTTCTGAGAGGAAGGTCCCCCACACTGGTACTGAGACACGGACCAGACTCCTACGGGAGGCAGCAGTGAGGAATATTGGTCAATGGGCGAGAGCCTGAACC
>OHEX01000686.1_pt1 | contig 15040 bp, 11 predicted proteins | sample 1567361 | NCBI WGS metagenome assembly OHEX01 (sample SAMEA3879585, study PRJEB24766) | human gut metagenome | biome: human-associated habitat; feature: feces | place: USA | collected 1985/1987 | reverse complement strand
GCGTTCTGGCAGACGAATGCGGCGCTCTGCTGACGGCGTTTTTTCAGGAAAAAAGGAAGAAGGACGGCGCCGGGGCAAAAAAATGTTGCAATTTGTCCGGCAAGATGTAAACTGATGCCCATGCAAATATGTTTATGTCTATTATTGACCGGGGAAACGTTCCGACGGCCGCTTTTGCGGAGAGGCGGAAAAGTTTCGGCTTTTGGCGTATGCTAAGCGTACGGCGATAAAAGGCACAAGCATGGCATTGTATCATTAACCTAATTTATTTACCCTTTAAAATTTTTTTCGTTATGGGAAATTTTAGTGAACGTACGCTTCTTGCAAGCGGGATGTCAGCAGTGGACTTTTTTGCCAACAAAGGCAATCAGGAAAGCATTCTGGAAGAAATCTCCGTTTTCGGCGACGCGGAGCTGAAGGCTGCCTTTGTGCGGCTGTTTAATCCGCCGGCACTTGCCGACCCTTATCTGACGGGCAGCGCGGCGATTACCGAAAGCGAAATCGCCCAGATGCAGGCGGCGCCGGACAACGACGTGCAGCAGGAAATTGTCCGCCATTCCTCCGGGGAGGCGGTGCGTTGCCTTATCGCGCGGTTCCGGCTTTCTCTGGCGGGCGAACGGGCGCTGTTGCTGCGCAGGGACAAGAACCTGCTGGAATTTTATTTCAGCCGTTATGCCCTGTATCAAGACACGCAGGTGCTGTTGGTGCGTACCGCGGCCAAAAAGCAGGAACGGTATGAGGTTTTGCTGGCGTATATCGCACGGCAGCAACTTTGTGCGGAAGCGCTGGCCGAAGCCGTGCGGCACCGTCTGCAAGCCATACTGGAGGCGTATTTGAAACGCTATCCTCTGGGCAGCAGAGCCTTGCTTTTTTTGGGGCTTGGCGGTTCAACGGCGGAAGACAGAAAGAAAATTGACTTTCTGCTGCCGCTTCTGCACCGGCCGCAGGACAGGCTGGCACTGGCTTTGGAAATCCGCGGGCACACCCGGCTGGCGAAACTTGAAGCGTATGCATTTTGCCGCGACGTGAGCGCATTGCTGCGCGAACTGCCGACAGATGCGGTTGTAAAGATTGGCCTGCGTCTTGCGCCCAAGGAGGAATATGCGCTTGTTAACTCCGGAAACCGGCGGATGCTTATGCTCTATGGCTGCGGTTTGTCGGCAGAGGGAGAACGCGCGCTTATTGACCGGAACGACAAGACGATGTTCAGCGAGTATGTTGACCGGCGGGCTTTGAGCGATGAAGGGCTTCGCTACCTTATCAGCGAGGGCAGGGAAGAGTTGTTTAAAACATACGTCCGCCGCCGCCGTTTGAACTGTGAAATGCGCGCTTTCCTGCACTGTTACGGGAGTTCGCAGATGACAGAGTTTTATCGCTCGCTCGGGTGTTTCTGGCCGTATTGAGGCTGCTTTGCGGGCCGGTCGAGCTGATAGCCGTGCGGTTTGTCGCGGCGCCTGTTTCGAACCGGTTTGAGGTTTGGGTCAGAGCCGTTTGCCAACGCGGTATGTTTCCGAAAATTAAGAAGCGCTGTCCGTTACGGACAGCGCTTTTTGTGTCGGGAATATGATGCGCAGCGCACCGGTGCGCCGGTTCAGCAGCCGCGGCGGTTTTTGTTGTATTCTTCCATCTGTTTCATGCGGCGGATTTCATCTTCGCTTAATTTGCGTTGGGCAACGGCCTTGGGAGCAGGCGTTTCCGGCGCGCGGGACGATGCATTGTTTCGGCGTCCGCTTTCTTCGCGGGCCAGCGTTTTGGCAACTTCGTCGAGGCGTTCTGAAATCAGGTTGTGCGGTGTGCGGTTGGCTTCGGTTTTTTCGTAATTGCTTTCAACCCGGACGCGGCGGCCGTTTTTATCGGTCGTATATGCCCCGGCAATCAGCCCGTCAGGCGTGTATTCGACGCCGAGCATAACGCGGTCGTTGATAATCAGTTCGCGCGCAACCAGCACATCTTTGCCGCCGACGGCGGAATAGATGGTTTTGAGGCTGGCCGGAATCATATCGATTTTGCTCTCAAAATACTTTTCGTTCAGCAGGGCTTCGATTTCCGAAAGCTGGCGTTTCATGGCAGTTCTCCTCACTCTGGGTTCCTCTTCTTTTCTTTCCTGCCTATTATAACATAAAAAAATATAAATTTAAAGTGCAAAAGAGTTTTAGTTTTAATTTTTTTGCAGGGGGAGCGGGGGCGACGGAGGGGGCGACGGAGGGGGCAAGAGCGACGGAGAGCGCGGAGAGCTGGGAGCGGAAGCGACGGAGGGAACGGAACACTGGGAACGGGGAGCGGGGGCGGTATATGCAAAATTGATTTGATTTTTTTTTTGATATGGGGTAAGAAAAAGAAGATTACGGTTTCAATTTACAACAAGAGGATTTGCAACGCTATGAAAATCAACGCACAGCCGGTCAGAGGCACCAAGGATTTTCTGCCGAACGAGGCGGAACTCCGCGACTATGTCCAGGGCAAAATCGCCGACACCTACAAACAATACGGATTTCAGAAAATCGGAACGCCGGCGATGGAGGATATTGAGCGCCTGAACAAAAGCGACGGCGGCGAAAACCTGGCGATGATTTTCAAAATCCTCAAGCGGGGGCAGAAGCTTGACCTTGCCAAAGAGGGGCTGACGGAAGACGACCTTGTGGACAGCGGGCTGCGCTATGATTTGACGATGCCGCTGTCGCGCTATTATGCCAACAACCGGCAGTTTCTGAATATGCCGTTCAAATCCATCCAGATTGACCGGGTGTTTCGTGCCGAGCGGCCGCAGAAAGGGCGGCTGCGCGAGTTTTTCCAGTGCGATATCGACATTATCGGCGACTCGTCCAACAATGCCGAAATGGAACTGATTGCGGCGACGACTTCGGCGCTGGACAACATCGGGTTTACGGATTTTACCCTGCGCATCAACGACCGGCGGCTGCTGACGGACATGATTAAGTCGGCCGGGTTCGGCGACGACGACGTCATGCCGGTCTGCATTATCTTCGACAAGCTTGACAAAATCGGGTTGGACGGCGTCAAAGACGAACTGCTCGGCAAAGGATACGCAGCGGAAAAGGTGGAGAAGTTTATTGCGGTCATCAGCGCGGCGGACGATGAAGAAAGCGCGCTGGCGGCGGCGGAAGGTTTTGCTTCCGACACGTCGGTGGTGGAGAAGATGCGGCAGGTGCTGCGGTTTGCGCGCGAGATTGCGTACGGGCGCTTTAACGTCGTCTATGACAAATCGCTGGTGCGCGGCATGGGCTATTACACGGGCATGGTGTTTGAAATCGTCAGCCCGAAGTTCGGCTCGTCGGTGGCGGGCGGCGGACGCTATGACAACATGATTGGCAAGTTTACCGGCGAATCGGTGCCGGCGGTCGGTTTTTCCATCGGGTTTGAACGCATTTGCGCGATTTTGCAGGAAGAGGGCTTTGTGCCGCCGCGGGGTGAAAGGGTCATTCTGGTCTATAACCAGACCGACGATTTTGCCGAGGTTGCGGACAAGGCGAGGGAATTCCAGGCGATGGGAATGTATGTTACGATGCTCAAGCGTACCAAAAAGCTCGGCAGGCAGATGGACGCGCTGATTGCGGGAAGCGGATACAATTATATGTATTCGTTCGGCGAGAGCGATGAGCTGAAACCGCTGAAGATATAATTGCGGCGGCGTCCGGTTTGGCGACGGGCGGCGGGGTATCCGGCGGATGCGCTGCGGCCAAAGAGGAAGCGAACCGGCGGGCGGGCAATAAAAAAAGGTTCTTCCGGAGGGAAGAGCCTTTTTTTGCGGTTGACATATCCGTTCGTTACCTGCGGTACGGCAGCCGGTGAGGCGGCGGGGCAGGCGTGGGCGGCAGCGGCTTCGGGGGCCGGTGGAACCTCGCCGGATGACTACGATGCGGCGGAGGAGGCGGCGGACAATCACCCAGAAGCGGGAAACCGCTCATACAAGAACTCAATGACATCAACATTGCGCTGAGAAGCATTGCCAGGAATGCTTTTCTCATTGTTACTTTTGTTTTCATAATTTTATTTATTTTGGGTTAGTAATAGACATATCTATAATTTTGCAAACTGATGATAGCACGTTTTTGCGGTTTAGGCAAGCAAAAATTAACGACGGGCGGCAAAGCGGGCGAGCGCAGGAATGGCGTGCGGAAAAGCGGGGTCGGAGGGGGAGCCGAGGGGGCGCGGGTACAGGGAATGGGCGCGCGCAGAGAGGCAGCACGAGAGCGGGAGGAGAGCGGGCGAAAAACGGGGTCGGGGTTATATCGCCTTATCTGCCGTTGTGCAGGAAATCAGCCAGCCTGGCGTTGAACGCTGATGATTTTACGTTGTTTTTGGAAGCCATTTGCTCGCTGTCCGGGACAAACCTGTTCCATACCACAGCCATATCTTCATTCTGTTTGCCGAGCTCTTCCCCGATCTTTTTATGTTCGCTTTGGGGAATGCCCTTGTTTAAGTCCACGTCGTAAGGCGGGACGGGCGTGTCTTTCCATTCGTCATATTCGGCGCCGACAAAAGAAATCTGCTTACTGGCGGAAAACCCGTCCAGGCAAAGCCGGAGGGAATAGTCGACATTGTGTTCCCCTTTGTAAGCCGGGGCGCCGTAACCGCCCATATGGCGGGTGTAGGGGGTCTTGGTACTGTGCTGCGACCTCGATACCGCGAATGACAACACACTGCCGCCTCGGGCAATATCAAAAACCAAATCGGCATCCGCCGCCCGGCTTACCGTCGTTTCAGCGCCGTTTATGTTATAAACGCCCAGGACTTCGGTCCTTTTGACAAAATTGTTTCGGGCGTTCAGATTTTCCATATCCATAATTTCCTCCGTCAATGTAAGTTTCGTAAATAAGAATTTCGCAAATAAAGTTTTATAAATCAAACTTCCGTAAATTAAAGCGGCTGCCGGCGCAAAACAGGTGTCCGCGCCGGCCGGGCGCCGGGTTATCTGCCGTTGTTGCCTTTTGCCAGTGCGGCGGCGTTGATTTTGGCGGCGGTTCTTTCCTGTTTTTCACGGTTGTAGCCAACCACATAGTTCAGCACTTTTTCGTGGTCGGGATAGCCGCCCCAGAAAGCGTTGCCGTTTTCGTCGCCCAATCCGGCGCCGCCGTTCCAGCCGCCGAAGTTGTCATATACCGGGACGGTCTGGGCGGCATCCCACGGGGCGGGCTGCTCGCCGACGACGTTGCCCTGCAGCATTTTGCAGAGTTTGCCGTCGCCGAAATAGTTGACTTCGCCGTCACCGGAGAGAATCAGCAGGTTTTGCTGTTTGTCCTTTTCAAACAGGCGGTCGGCGACCGTGGCGGTTTTGGAGTGCGCCATTCTGACGATGGTAACGCCGCAGATTTCTTCTTTTTCGCTGATGGCGCGCTCGGCTTCCTTTTCCTGCTCGTCGGTGATGCCCTGACACATCCGGTCGCGGCGGCGTACCCGGGCGATTTCTTCCGGCGTGGCGCCCATTTCCATCATGCCCGGAATATAGGCGGCGTCGTTGGCGCCGATAAGCTGCAGGTCGCGGGTCTTTTCAATGCCGAGCAAATCGCAGATTTGCAGCACCGAAGCCGGACGGGCGGCGTTTTGGTTATGATGGTCGATGTTGACGGTGTTTTCCGGCAGTTTGCAGTCTTGTTCCAGCTCAATGACGACCGGGGTTTTGCCCGCGGCGGCGGCCCGGGCGATTTCCGCCTCGTAAGCCGAGGTCTTCGCGCCCCAGCCGAGGTTTTTGTCCACGTATTCCGCGCCTTTGCTGTCCAGCAGCTGCTTTATGGTTTCCATTTCGAGGTCTTTGCCGCCGATAAAGAAAACGTATTGATTGTCTGTCATTGTTTTTCTCCTTTGGTTGTAGTGTGTGTGTAAAAATATTGTACCTTAAAAATAATCAGAAGTTTTAGACACTAACCTGTTGTATATATTGAAAATAATTTTGTTGACCGGTGCTGAAAATTAAGGTACCTTATTTTTCAGCAGCTTGATGAGCGCGTCTTTTTGAGGGAAATGCGGGCGGTGCGGCGCGTTTTGGGGAGCGTTTTTTGGGGAGAGCGCGGAGCGGGCGAGCCGGGAGATGGCGCAGGTGCCGGAATATGAGCCGCGCGGCGGGCGGAGAAGAACCGGCGCGGAAAAAAGTGAAAAAAAAGCTTTACATTTTATTTCTTTGTGGTATTAAAGCCAAGCCTTGAACAGGCAGCGAATCGTGAAAAGGGCGGCGGAACGGCCGGTTTTTGGCGGTTGGCGGCTGAAAAGGGGCGATATCAGGTTTCGCGGGGGCGCTGTGTTCCGGGGAGCCGATTGGTTTCGCGGGAGCAGTGTGCTCTTGGCGGGGCTTCATTTAATCCCGTGGGGGAGCAGCCATGTTCTGACCACGGACCTTTGGATAAAACAATTTAAGAATTGAGGTTTAAAAATGGCTAAGTCTAAAAAGAAGATTTTAGGTTTAATCAAGCTTCAGATTCCGGCAGGCAAGGCGAACCCGTCTCCGCCGGTCGGCCCGGCTCTGGGCCAGAAAGGCTTGAACATTATGGAATTCTGCAAGGCGTTCAACGCAGCAACGCAGTCTTTGGAACCGGGCATTCCGACTCCGGTTATCATTACCGCTTACGAGGACAAGAGCTTCACGTTCATCACCAAGCTGCCTCCGGTATCCTACTACATCAAAAAGGCGGCGGGCGTTAAATCCGCTTCCAAGACTCCGGGCAAGGAAGTCGCCGGCAAAATCACCATGGCGCAGGTAAAAGAAATCGCCGAAGCCAAACTGCCGGATTTGAACTGTTCAACGGTTGAAGCAGCGATGAATATGGTCAAGGGCCAGGCTGTTTCGATGGGTATTCAGGTAACGGAGTAAAGCGATGACCGGAAAAAGATTAGTAAACGCCTATAAGAACGTAGACAAGAACAAGAGCTACTCTTTGAAGGAAGCGGTTGCGCTGGTTAAGGCCAATGCAGGCGCGAAATTTGACGAAACGATTGATTTGGCAATCAACCTCGGCGTTGACCCGAAATATGCCGACCAGATGGTTCGCGGCGTATGCGGCCTGCCGCACGGCAACGGCAAGACCGTCCGCGTTGCGGTTATGGCGCAGGGTGAAAAAGCCGACGAGGCGAAAGCCGCGGGTGCCGATATCGTCGGAGCCGAAAATCTGGTTGACTCCATTCTGGCGGGCAAAATCGAATTTGACCGCTGCATCGCTACCCCGGACATGATGGGGCTGGCCGGACGCGTTGCCCGCGTTCTGGGGCCGAAAGGCCTGATGCCGAATCCGAAGCTCGGTACGGTTACGATGGACGTTGCCAATGCTGTTAAAAAAGCAAAAGCCGGCGAAGTTCAGTTCCGCGTTGAGAAAAACGGTATCGTTCACGCCGGTATTGCCAAGGCTTCGTTCAGCGAAGACAAAATTTACGACAATGCCAAAACGTTTATCGAAACGATTTTGAAAGCTAAGCCGCAGTCGCTGAAGGGAACTTACCTGAAGAAAATTTCCATCAGCTCAACGATGGGTGTCGGCGTACGCGTTGACGCGTCTGCGCTGTAAGCAGCTGTTTTGAGCTGTGCGACCGTTGCCGGCAGCTATGCTGAGGCAGCGGTACGGCAGAAAAGAAACGGTTTTGTCAAGAATGCTCCGGGGAAAACTCCGGGGCGTTTTTTTGTGTGGGCGATGTGGGGATGGGGCGCTGCGTTGGGGCGAGGATTTATGCGGGGCGGTTCGTGCGGGGCGGTTTGAGCTGTTGGGCGGACAGCGTTTAAAATGTTGAAAAAAAAGCTTGACTCCGGCAAAAGAATCGTTTAAATACGGAGTCAACTTGAGCGGGGCTGCCGCCGGTATGCATCAGGGCAATGTTTGGTTGGTTTGATGCAGAACGTGCAACAGCGCTGTTCATACTGTCCAAGACCGCAGGCGGCGGCCGAACGCTTTATTTTTGAAACGGGGCAGAGCGAAAGCTTTGCCGTAAGGGTTTCGGAGAGGAATTTTCGGAAAGAAAGTTCTGTAAAGCGGACGGGTTCCTTAATTTCCTGCGCAGACGGAGTAAACAGATTTAATTAATCAATTTTTTCTCCTCCGGACAGATTTGGTGCTGCGTGCACCGCGCCGGTTTTTTTATTGCCCGAAAGGGGCGCCGAACAGCGGTTCGGGATTGTGAAAAGCGGTTCGGGACTGCGGAAAGCGGTTCGGAACTGCGGACAGCGGTTTGAGAGCTGCGAAAGGCGGCTTGAGGGTCGCAAGGCGGCGCGCCGGGAAATGTTGCGATGAAGGCGGAATTGCCGGATAGCGCATTGACAAGCGGGGCGATGAAAAAACGGGGCGGAAGCGCAGGTGTTGTAAACGGTTTTACGGGGACAGGCGACTGTAAGGACAAGTTCTGTTGCCGCAAAATCAGATTTTGGAGACAAGCAAGTGAATCGCGAAGAAAAAGCTGAACTCCTCAGCGAGATGAATGGGCTGATTTCCGGCTCTGAAGCTGTGGTTATTTCTCATTACAGAGGACTGACCGTGGCGGAAATGGGCGAATTGAGAAAGAAAGCCCGCGAACTCGGCGCTGAATTGAGAGTTACCAAAAACCGCATTACCCGTCTTGCTCTTAAAGGTACGAAATTCGAAGGCTTGGACGATTTGTTCAAGGGGCCGACCATTATGGCTTATTCCTCCGACCCGATTTCTGCATGCAAACTCTGCGTACAGTTCGCGAAAGAGAATGAGAAATTCCTGGTTGTCGGCGGCGCTTTGAGTTCCGGCGTTCTGTCGATGGCAGAAATCGAACGGCTCGCAACCATTCCGTCTATGGACGAACTGCGCGCCAAGATTATCGGCCTGCTGCAGGCTCCGGGTGCCGCGCTGGCACGCGTTACCAAAGCTTACAGCGAGAAAGAAGCCGCGTAAGCCTAACGAGTGTGGCCGGTATCGGCCGGGCTTTTTTGACCGGATTGCGGATTTTCTGCCTGAATTGAACGGGCAGGAGAGCAGATGGGCGAAAAGGGCGGCAGCTGCCGGGTGGTAATGATAAAAAAGTTTGAATAATAAGTTTAATTTAATTGGAGAAAAAAAATGGCCGATTTAGCCAAATTAGTTGAAGAATTATCTGCGTTGACAGTTATGGAAGCTGCCGACCTGTCGAAAATGCTGGAAGAAAAGTGGGGCGTTTCTGCGGCTGCTGCCGTTGCCGCTCCGGCTGCCGGCGGTGCTGCTGCCGCAGCTGAAGAAAAGACCGAATTTGACGTTATCCTCGTTGAAGCCGGCGCTAACAAAATTAACGTTATTAAAGAAATCCGCGGCATTACCTCTCTGGGTCTGAAAGAAGCCAAAGACCTGGTTGACGGTGCTCCGAAGACTGTTAAGGAAGGCGCTCCGAAGGCTGAAGCCGAAGAAATCAAGGCTAAGCTGGAAGCTGCCGGCGCTAAGGTTGAATTGAAGTAATTTTACTTCAGGCCGATACTCGGACAGGGCAATCCGGTGCAGAGCAGCGGGAAAACCTGAGCCGGGATAAGACGACCGCCTGCGGGGCAAGCCTGCGGGCGGTTTTGTCGTGTGCGGTTTTGTTGTGAGCGGAACGGGAGGAGCGTGTGATGTGGAGATGGGGGAGAGGAATGGCGGTGTTGGTGATGGGGAAGAGGAGCGGCGGAACAGGAGAGGACTGGGAATTGGGCGTACAGGCGCTCAAAAAAACAGGCTACCCTCACGGGCGGCCTGTTCGTTTCTGTCATCGGAGTTTTCATCGGCGGGAATTTTTCGGGGTCCGCGGAGATGGCTCAATGCTGTTCGGCAATGGGCGGATTTGCACCGTGTTTGCCCTTGTGAGGGGCGGTGCAGTGTTGCTCCTTGAGCGGGGCAGCACTGGCCAATGGGCAAATTAGCGTTATGCCGATACCTGGGCGGTTAGCATTGTGTTGCCCCTTGAGCAGGCGGTGCCTTGTTGGCAGCCGAACCGTGCATAAAGGCATTACAGCCTGCGCCAGGCCGGGGAGGCCGCGAGAAATTCCCGTGCCGGGTTTTTCGTTTTGGCGGCCAGGCGGTTAAATATCGTTTTAGCCGATGCGGATGCAAGGTCTTCGCTGCCGTTTTGGCGGCGGGGCAAATCCTGCATCCAGAGGTCAAACGCCGCATCGCTGCCGCATTTGCATAAGGCCTCAACCGCAATGTCCGCGAGCGGATAGCGGCTGATGAAATACATGATTTCCTCGTTGTTGCGGCGGTAAATCAGTTCGCGCTGCGCTTCGTCACAAAGGCTGTGATTGGCGAGGTAGAGCATAATTTCGCGATGGTTGCCGCGCTTGACGAAATGTATTTCCGGCTCATCAAAGAAACAGTGCTTTTTGATGTAAGCCTTGATTTCTGCGTGAATGCCGCGTTTGAGGAGCAGTTTCTCGCTTGCTTCGCAGAGCCAGTGTTTGGACAGGTAGCCCAGAATTTCGGGGCGGTCTTCGCGTTTGAGAATCATTTCCTGTCCGTTCGGAATCTGATAGTGCATTACGTACTTGACAAGCAATGAGAAAGCGCTGTGTTTGAAAAAGAAGTCTTCGGCTTCCTGCACAAAACGGCGGCGGGCGATGAACTGTTCAACCTTTTTGCGGCTGTTGAAGCGTATCATCTTCATTTGGCGCAGTTTTTCCGCCTCTTTGCGGTTGGACTGCGTTTCAATGAGGAAGTTGACTTCTTCGTAGGTGCCGCGGGTCAGCAGCGCCAGCTTTTCACGTTCGTTCAGGCGGCCTTTGGCGATGACAAGCATAATGATGTTATGATTGCCGCGCATAATCAGGTCGTATTTGGCGAACATGGAAAGCCGGTGGCGGTTGATGTGGCTGATGATGGCCTTTTCACTGCCGCTCCAGACGATATCCCGCTCAGTATACTGGGGCACGTCATGACGTTTGAGGTACTTCATCACGGTGTTGTATTCGCCGTGGGTGAGAAGCAGGGCAATTGTCCGGCACGGGTCTGCGGCGCTTTCGAGCACGGCATCCACCAGCTTCGGGCAATTGGCGCGGAAAACCTCTACCTGTGCCGGTTCTTTCAAGCCATAGGCTTTGATATAGAACAGGCTGGCTTCGGTTATCCCCCGTTTAATCAGCTGTTTTTCGGCTTTGGTGCTGAAACGGTTGTTTACAACATAAGCCACCAGCTGTTTGGGTTCGGCGGAACGGATAAACTCCAGTTCCTGATCCAGATTTTTGAGTTTCATAATCTTCGTGCCGCATACTTTACTTTGCGGGCTTTATTAGTTGATAAATAATGGGGATGATAATTCACAAATTTTTATTTTGACAAAGACATGATAGCCGAAACGGCGTTTTTGTCAAGAAAAAAAGGAGCGCTGGGGAAAAGGCATGGGGAGGCGTATTGGTGAAGAGGCAGGGAGAAGGGAAGAACAACCGCAGACAATCCGGAGTAGCAGCGCCACGGGCAAAGTTATGGCGCGCAGGGGACCTGCGCTTTGGTGTGCACGAGGCTTACGGCCGGGGGGAGATGGCTGCCTGCGCTTTGGCGAGAGCGGCGTCGTCCAGTACCAGCACGATATACTCGCCGCTGATGAACAGGCTTTCCGGCGCGGGCCACGGGCGGGCGCGGTTCAGGATATATTCCCGCAGGTTCGGGTTGGCGGCAACAGCCTCTTCCAGCCCGGCGTCGGCTTCCAGAAAATCCGCCTGATAATAGAAATTATATGCGTCTTTGGCGCGGCCGGCGGGATAATATGCCCAGGCCAGCAGTTCGCCGCTCGGCTGCTCGCCGGGCTTTTTGATATAATATTTGCCGCGCAGGCTTTGTTCGCCGATCTGTAACAGTTTGTAATGCCCGTTGACGTTAAATTCCGGCAGCTTTTCCAGCCGGGTGATAATGCGTTCGGCGAGTTTGGTTTCCGCCTCCCAGCCGAATTTCCACACTTTCAGCGCATAGGCGACGCGGACAAAGCCGGCGAAAATCACGACGATTGCCAGCGCGTAGCCGAGGCGTTTCAAATATGCGCCGCCGAGCTTTAAGACCGTTGTCAGCGCCAGCGCGTATATCAGCGGCAGGCCGAAGAAATCTATCCGCGCGAGATGGGCGGGGTTTTCCGCCGAAGGAACGGAGAGGAAAAACGCCAGTTTGGACGCGAGCAGGATAAACGGAACCAGCAGCAGCCCGCGGGCGGCGGCTCTGGCGTCCGGGCTTTGGAAAATCAGCGCGAAGAGAGCCGTCAGCACCATGGCGAGATACATGAGCTTATAAAACAGGTCGGCAAACGGCAGGGACACGGCGAACTGTTCGACCATGACCGCCAGCAGCGCCGGAATTTTGGCCGGAAGGGCGATAAGCGGCATCAGCTCGGTGTTGTAGGCCGGGCGCATAATGCCGGTGTCTTTGAGGACGACAATGACAAACGCGTAAATCATCAGCGCGGCGGTAAGGTTGGCGATACTCTGAACAATGCGTTTAAACGCGCATTTGAGGCTGATGTCGGCAAAGACGGTTTGCAGGAAGATCTTGCCCAGCACGGCGACGCCGATAAAATTAATGACCGGCAGATAGGTGCCGAGCGCCATAACGAGCAGCAGAACAGAGGCGATGTTACAGGCGTAAACGGCATTCAGGTTGCGGCTGCGACAGCCCGAAAGCAGCAGCGCCGCAAGCACGATGGCCGGCAGCCAGAAAATGCCCAGCGTATTTTGGGCGAAGTAAAGCCAGCTCAGGGTATAGGGCGTGATGAGGAAAAACAGCCCGGTTACGACAAATGCGGCGGTGCGCTGCGGCAGCTTCCAGTAAATGCCGAGCAGGACGCCGGCCAGCGCCAGGCCCGCGAACGCCCAGAGGTTGTTGATGACAGGGAGAATCTTGCCGTCAAACAAAAGCTCCTGCAGCCACCAGGCGGAAAAACGCCCTTCGCTCAGGCTCTGCGCCGGGTCGACGGCAAAACGCACCGCCGCCCAGTCGCGGTTGCCCCACATAAAGTTGACGGTATGGAACAAAAAGGCAAGGTTGATGAAACCGAAGAGCTGCCAGAAACTTTTGCGATAAAGCCGGGGAATGGCATTGTAGCCGCGGCAGACTTCTTCCGCCCAGTCCAAATCGCAGCAGACATGGCGGATTTTTTCCCGCACCGCGGGCGTCAGCGCGGCAAAGGTTGCGGCAGCGACGGCAAACCCGGCGGTTACCGCGGCGGCGCCGGAAACGGCGAGGCCGAATTTTTTGGCGATTAACAGCCCGAGGGCGGCAATCAGCCCCCCCATGACGGCACAGATGAGATAAAACAATGACTTTTTCATAAGCTTTTCACCCGGTTTGCGGCGGTTGGCCTTGGTTATGGCAGCTTCCGGCGCTCTGACTTGAGGCTCAAGCCGGGGCGCGGACGGCCGTTTATGGCGGCGGCGGTTTTCTTTTCCGGTTTTCCGCAGGGGAAAGGGCAAGAACCGCGGTTTATAAAGGCATTATAGGGCGGCGGGGCGGCGTGTCAAAAAAAAAGCGGCAGTTATCCGCTTGTTTATGCGGGGTGGCAGCGGGTGGTGCTGCGTGCCTGAGCAGACGGTCAGAACAGGCCGCTGATAATGCCGTTTTCGTCCACGTCAATATTCTCGGCGGCGGGATGGCGGGGCAGGCCGGGCATGGTGTTGATTTCTCCCGAGAGGGCGACGACAAAGCCGGCGCCGGCGGAGAGGCGGACTTCGGTTATCGGGAATGTATAGCCGCGCGGGGCGCCGAGCAGCGTTTTGTCGTGCGAAATCGAATTTTGGGTTTTGGCGATGCAGACCGGCAGGCGGCCGTAGCCCCAACGGGTGAACTTTGCCAAATCGCGGCGGGCGGCAGCGGTGAACTTTACCCGGCCGGCGCCGTATATGCCGCGGGCGACGGTGCGGATTTTGTCGGTAAGTGGGAGGGCATCGGGATAGAGCAGGCGGAGCGAACCGCCGGGCGTGGCGGGGAGAGATGAGTTTGAGGGGGAGCCGGCAGAGGAGGCGGAGAGGGCGGCGCTGTTCATATTCCGATTCAATTCAATCCTGTTAAGTACTGATTTGGCAAGATTTACGCAGCCTTTCCCCCCTTTGCCCCAGCCTTCGGAAACGACGGCTTCCACGCCCTCGGCGCGGCACAGTTTCTGCACCAGCTTTAATTCGGCGGGGGTGTCGGATACGAAGCGGTTGACAGCAACGACCGGTTCGGCGCCGAAACGGCGGAGGTTGGCGATATGAGCACTGAGGTTGGCAAATCCGGCCTCAAGGGCGGGAAGGTTTTCGGCGTTCAAATCCGCTTTGGCAACGCCGCCGTGCATTTTCAGCGCGCGTACGGTGGCGACGAGGACGACGGCGTCGGGATACAACCCGGATTTGCGGGCGAAGATGTCAAAAAACTTTTCCGCTCCGAGGTCGGCGCCGAATCCGGCTTCGGTTACGACATAATCCGCCAGCGCCAGCGCGGTGCGCGCGGCGATGACCGAACTGGTGCCGTGGGCGATGTTGGCGAACGGGCCGCCGTGGACGAAAGCGGGCGTGTGTTCCAGCGTCTGTACCAGATTGGGCAGAACGGCGTCCTTGAGAATGGCCGCCATGGCGCCGGCGGCGTGCAAATCGCGGGCATAAATTGGCGCGCCGTCTGAAGTTTCGCCGATAACAATCTGATTTAAACGGCTTTTGAGGTCGGCGAGGTCTTCGGCCAGACAGAGAATCGCCATAATTTCGGAGGCTACGGAGATGTTAAACCCGTCGGTGCGGGGAATGCCGTTAGCCTTGCCGCCGAGGCCGATGCGGACTTCGCGGAGGGTGCGGTCGTTCAGGTCCAAGCAGCGTTTGAAGAAGACTTTGGCGATACCCAGTTCGTTGCCGAATTTGATGTGGTTGTCTATCATGGCGGCAAGCAGGTTGTTGGCGGCGGTGATGGCGTGAATGTCGCCGGTAAAGTTGAGGTTGATTTCGTCCATCGGAACAATCTGCGAGCGCCCGCCGCCCGCAGCACCGCCTTTGATGCCGAAGCAGGGGCCGAGCGAGGGTTCGCGCAGCGAGAGGGCGACGCGCTTTTTCAGGCACTGCAAGGCGTCGGCGAGGCCGATGGAAACGGTGGATTTGCCTTCGCCGGCCGGGGTCGGGGTCAGGGCGGTAACGAGG
>OHEX01000683.1_pt1 | contig 15083 bp, 9 predicted proteins | sample 1567361 | NCBI WGS metagenome assembly OHEX01 (sample SAMEA3879585, study PRJEB24766) | human gut metagenome | biome: human-associated habitat; feature: feces | place: USA | collected 1985/1987 | reverse complement strand
AAAGAAATCACACATATGATAGAGCACAGTGATATGACAGAGAATGCAAAAAAGACTGCACTGAGAATCTTTGGAATTCTTGCAGCGGCAGAAGGTAAAGCTCATAATGTACCGGCAGATCAGGTTCATTTTCATGAAGTTGGAGCGGTTGATTCTATTGTAGATATCGTGTCAGCTGCGGTTTGTCTGGATAATCTGGAAATTACAGATGTCATTGTTCCGGTCCTTCATGAGGGCTGTGGTACTGTCCGGTGTCAGCATGGAATCCTTCCGGTACCTGTTCCGGCAGTTGTGAATGTGGTAAATGAAAATCATCTGAATATGAAAATAACAGATGTTGAGGGTGAACTTGTAACACCTACAGGAGCAGCTATTGCGGCAGCAATAAAAACAAAAGACCAGCTTCCGAAGGAATTTGTGATCCAGAAAACCGGGGTTGGTGCCGGAAAACGTCAGTATGAATGTCCCGGAATCCTCAGAGCAATGATTATTTCTTAGAAAACGTTTGCGCAGATTCCAGGCAAATTTGCATTGAATTCGTTGATTAAAAAAAATTTATCTACTATAATAAATACAACAATAAAGGTAACGAGCTGGATAATAAATGAAAGGAAGTAAAGCAATATGGGACATAGTTATTATAGCTATACAAAGGAAGAGTTAGTGGGTAATGGACCGAAGCTTCCAGTAATTGTTATGGAAGACAATGCAGAAGTATTTCATTCTATGGCAGTTGAAATGGTGGACGAGATTAAGATGCATAATGCAAAGGGAGAGAAGACAGTATTTATCTGTCCGGTAGGCCCTGTAGGACAGTATCCGTATTTTGTGGATATGGTTAATGAGCAGAATATCAGCCTGAAAAATGTATGGTTTATTAACATGGATGAATATCTGGATGATGAGAAACAATGGATTTCAAAAGATCATCCGTTAAGCTTCAGAGGCTTCATGCAGCGTACAGTTTATGATAAAGTTCGCCCGGAACTTGTAATGCCGGAAGATCAGAGAGTATTTCCGGATCCGAATCATCCGGAATATATTTCTGAACTGATTGAAAAACTGGGGGGTGTTGATATCTGTTTCGGTGGAATTGGAATTAATGGTCATGTAGCATTTAATGAAGCAGATCCATCCCTTACAAATGAAGAATTTCTTGCTCAGAAAACACGCGTTCTTGAAATTACCAAAGAGACAAGAACAGCAAACGCAATCGGTGATTTCAACGGAGCACTGGAAGATATGCCCCATTATTGTGTTACCATCGGAATCAATGAGATTTCTCATGCAGGAAAGATCCGCCTTGGCTGTTTCAGAAACTGGCATCGTGCAGTAGTACGAAGAGCTGCATATGGAGAAGCAACTTCTGATTTCCCGGTATCTCTTCTTACTTCACATCCGGATATTAACCTGAAGATAACAGAATTTGTTGCAGCACTTGACTGAGATAGTTGATAACAGACAATAGAAAGAAGGAAGAACATGAGCATTCGGATCATAAATGGAAAAGTATATAAGAATGGAACTTTTTCAGAGGAAGATCTTGTTCTGAAAGAGGGAAAGATCAGTTCTGCTGAAGATGAAAACGCAGATGAAGTCTATGATGCAAAAGGAAAATATGTAGTACCCGGTTTTATAGATGTACATACCCATGGCGGTGCAGGGGTAGATGTAAATGCGGCTGATCAGCAGGGATTTGAAAAAATTGGACATTTTTTTGCAACTCAGGGAACTACGTCATGGCTTTCATCCATATTGACAGATACGAAAGAACAGACGTTGAAAACAATAAATGAAGCTGTGAAGCATCAGGAGGCACAGAAGAATGGACATGAAAACTGTGCAGATCTTCTCGGGATTCATCTTGAGGGACCATTCCTTGCACCGGAATATAAAGGGGCAATGCCGGAGCATTTGCTGATTTCTCCGGATCTGGAACTTCTGAAAGAATATCAGAAGGCAGCAGGTGGTAATATTCGCTATATTACTGTTTCACCGGAAGTAAAAGGAGTGCCGGAAGCGATTAAGGGAATGACGGATCTTGGTATGAAGGTTGCTATCGGTCATTCAGGCGCAGATTATGATACTTCATGGAAATGTATTAATGAGGGGGCTGTAGCAGCTACACATACATTTAATGCAATGAAACTTCTTCATCAGCATTTTCCGGCTATCATGGGGGCTGTTCTGGAATCTGACATCTATTGTGAAGCTATCTGTGACGGACGGCATCTGCATCCGGGAACCGTTCGTTTTCTTCTGAAAATGAAAGGTCTGGACAAAGTAATCGCCATAACTGATTCTATCATGGCTGCCGGACTTCCGGATGGAGAATATATGCTGGGCGTTAATCCGGTTATCGTAAAAGACGGAGATGCAAAACTGAAATACGGAGATTCCAGAGCGGGAAGTACGCTTACAACAGGATGTGCACTTAAGAATCTGATCAAATTTACAGGAAGATCTCTTGAAGAGATACTGCCGCTTCTTACATGCAATCCGGCTAAGATGTTGGATGTATATGACAGGATTGGAAGTCTTGATACCGGAAAAGATGCGGATGTGGTTATTCTGGATGAAGAATATTCTGTCATTGATACATTTGTAAAAGGTAGAAAAATAGAACAATAAGGGAGAGAAGATTATGCCATTAATACCATTAAGACCATTACTGGAAACTGTAGATAAATATCACTTTGCACAGGGGGCGTTTAATGTAAATGCAGTAGCACAGGCAAAAGCAGCAATTGAAGTTCATGAAATGTTCCGTTCTGCAGCAATCCTTCAGGGAGCAGATCTTGCAAATGGATTTATGGGTGGAAGAACAGACTTCCAGAATGCTACTCTGGAAGATAAAAAAATCGGTGCAAAGAATATTGCAGATGCTGTTAAGAAATATGCAGAAAATTCACCGATTCCGGTTGTTCTTCATCTGGATCACGGTAAGAACTTTGATTCCTGTAAAGCAGCGATCGAAGGCGGATATACATCTGTTATGATCGATGGATCCAAACTGGATTTTGAAGCAAACATCGCAGAGACCAAACGTGTGGCAGATGTAGCAAAAGCACTTGATATTCCATGTGAAGCAGAACTTGGTAAGGTCGGCGGCAAAGAAGATGATCTGGAAGCAGAGGCAGACACCAACACAGATCCACAGGAAGCAAAAGAATTCGTAGAGCGTACAGGAGTTACATCTCTTGCAGTTGCAATCGGAACTGCACATGGTTTCTATGTGGGAACACCGGTTCTCGACAAAGAACGTCTCAGTGAGATTCGTGAAGTCGTAGACATTCCGCTGGTTCTCCATGGCGCATCCGGACTCAGCGATGAAGATGTTATGGATTGTGTAAAACGTGGTATCTGCAAAGTAAACTTTGCTACAGAACTTCGTGCAGCATATTCTAAGGCAGTGAAAGAACTTCTTGCAGAAAAACCGGATACCATTGATCCGAAAGCATATGGCAAGACAGCTATTGCAGCGGTGAAGGAACTGGTTATGGCAAGAATGAAAGTCTGCGGATGTGACGGAAAAGCAGAATAAAAACAAAAGTACGAGAACCATGATTCAGCACACGGAAATATCATTGGAAAAGAAGGCAGTGAGATATAATGGCGGCAACAATGAAAGACATCGCCAGACGGACTGGTCTTGGTCTGGCTACGATTTCTTCTTATTTTAATGGCGGTAATGTCCGAGAGAAAAACAGAATAAAGATTGAAGAAGCCATTGAGGAACTCCATTATGAAGTCAATGAAGTTGCCAGAGGGCTGAAGACGAATGCGACCAAAACAATAGGTGTAGTGATTCCGGAGCTGAATAATACATTCTGCGCTGAAATCATAACGGGTATGGAAGATATCCTTCGAAGTCATGGCTATGCCACGATCGTCTGTGACTGTCGAACCGATAAGAAACTGGAACGGGAGGCAATAGAGTTCCTGATCCGCAGGCGGGTTGACGGGGTTATTAATATGCCGGTCGATGAAGAAGGAAATCATCTGAAGAAATTTCAGAGGACAGGAAAACCAATCGTTCTGATTGACCGTAAGATACAGGGAATTTCCTGTGACAGTGTGCTGGTGGACAATAAAAAAGCTGCGGAGGATGCAGTACGACAGTTTATAGAAAGAGGTCATCGCTATATCGGTATCATCGGTGGACCGAAGGGGATTTTTACTGCACAGGAACGTATGGCCGGATATTACAGAGCATTGGAAAAGGCCGGAATTCCGGTCAGAGAATCCCTGATCTGTCATGGAGATTATACGATTCAGGGCGGTGTACAGAGTCTGGAGGAACTGGTGCAGAAAAATCCGGATATGACAGCGGTGTTTGTGACCAACTACGAAATGACAATGGGGGCCATGATCGGAGTAAATGAACTTGGAATACAGATACCGGAACAGCTTTCTGTGATTGGTTTTGACAATCTGCAGTTTGCGAGAGCATGTAACCCGAAGCTGACGATCGTATCACAGCCAACGGATGGAATTGCCAGAGAAGTGGCAAGAATCATGCTGGAACATCTGGAAAATGGCAAAAAAGAATCAGAAGAGTTTTTTACAGAAAAACTGCAGACAGAAATCATAGAAGGCAAGTCTGTAAATACTTTAAAATGATACAGAGAGAACAGATCGGAGTGTCAGCTGAAGAGAAGAAAATCCGGATATTTCGGAAAATGGGAGCAGCAAAATGAAAAAATCATATTTACTTGGAATTGACATCGGAACAAGTGCCTGTAAGGTTGCTGTATTTGACAGAGAAGGCAGAGTCCTTGCAGCTGCAAATGGTGCTTATCCGGTATATTATCCGCATGAGGGATGGGCGGAGCAGAATCCTGAAGAATGGTGGAGCGCAGTCTGCCAGGCAACAGAGGAAACGATACAGAAAGCCGGAATCGCACCAGAAGAAATCGCCGGAGTGGGAATTGACGGACAGAGCTGGTCGGCAATCGCAATAGATCAGGAAGGAAAAGTCCTTACCAATACTCCGATCTGGATGGACACCAGAGCACAGTCTATTTGTGACAGACTGAATCAGGAGATTGGAGCTGATGAGATTTTTAAGATATCAGGAAATTCCCTTCAGCCATCTTATTCTACAGCAAAGATCATCTGGTACAGGGAAAATCAGCCGGAGGTTTATAAAAAAATATACAAGATCCTTCAGTCGAACAGCTACATTGCATTTAAACTGACAGATGCGATCACGCAGGATGTTTCTCAGGGATATGGACTGCATTGCTTTGATATGAAAAAAGGATGCTGGGATGAAGAGATGTGTGAACAGCTTGGAATTCCGATGGGATTCCTTCCGGAAATATGTGACTGTGATCATGTGGTAGGCACTGTCACCGCGAAGGCAGCAGCAGAGTGTGGACTTGCCGAGGGAACACCGGTTGTTGCCGGTGGACTTGATGCTGCATGCGGAACGCTTGGAGCTGGTGTGATCCATACAGGAGAAACACAGGAACAGGGAGGACAGGCCGGGGGAATGAGCATTTGTACAGATGAGTACAAAGCTGATCCAAGGTTGATCCTCAGTTATCATGTTGTTCCGGGCAAGTGGCTCCTTCAGGGAGGAACTACCGGAGGCGGTGGAGTCATGCGCTGGTTTGAACATGAATTTGCAGACTATGAGCGTATGATGAAAGAAGAGACAGGAGCTTCATCACTGGATCAGCTTAATGAAATCGCAGAAAAAGTAGCCCCGGGATGTGATGGAATGGTATTTCTTCCATATATGTCCGGAGAGCGCTCACCAATCTGGAATCCGTATGCAAAAGGTGTTTTCTACGGCCTGGATTTTGCCAAGACCAAGGGACATATGGTGCGTGCCTGCATGGAAGGAGTGGCTCTTTCCCTGAGACATAACCTGGAAGTTGCAGAGGAAGCCGGAGCGGACGCAGAAGTTCTGAGAGCCATGGGTGGATCTGCGAATTCTTTACTCTGGACACAGATTAAATCCGATATCACAGGTAAACCGATCGTTGTTCCGGCATCTGATACGGCTACGACACTTGGAGCAGCAATCCTTGCAGGCGTAGGAGTTGGATTCTATAAGGATTATGATGAGGCAGTTTCACTTACTGTCAAAGAAACCCGCCGTCATGAACCGAGTCCGGAGAACAAAGCAGTTTATGATAAGACTTATCAGACTTATCTTGAACTCTATAAGTCCCTGGCCCATATGATGACCGCGAAATAAAAATGATATATTTGTCTGTCTTGGGAGACAGATAACTCATCACCAATAGAAGGTCCCCACACAGGACATCTTACATATTTAAACAACCAGGAGAGAACAACCTTATTCACTCCCTTCCGTCTTGAATAAAATGGCTTACATTCATCCAATGCAGGGGGAGTCTGAGGGGGCGACGCTCGTCCCCCTCGGGATTCATTTCACTACCAAGTGGGATTCCTCCACTTTCAAGTGAAAGAAAAGGCTTTTCCCTCCTTTCACGAAAGGAGAAAGTATATATTATGAAAGCAGCAGTAGTAGTTGCAAATGAAGATGTACAGTATCAGGAAGTCGAAGAACCAAAAGTAACCAAAGGAACTGTAAAAATCAAAGTCAGATACTCTGGTATCTGTGGTTCTGACATTCCTCGTGTTCTCAATCACGGAGTTCATTTTTATCCAATTGTTCTGGGACATGAATTTTCCGGTGATGTAGTAGAAGTTGGCGAAGGCGTAACAAAGGTCAAAGTTGGTGACCGTGTATCAGGTGCTCCACTTCTTCCGTGCATGAAATGTGACGATTGTCAGAAGGGTAACTTCTCTCTTTGCAAACATTACAGCTTTATTGGTTCCAGACAGCAGGGAAGCAACGCTGACTATGTAGTAGTTCCGGAGCAGAATGCAGTACCATTTGATAAGACAGTTCCATATGAACAGGGCGCTATGTTTGAACCTGCAACAGTAGCAATCCACGGTGTATTCCAGAATGATTATCATGGTGGCGAATATGTTGCAATCCTTGGTGGTGGTACAGTCGGAATGTTTACTATGCAGTGGACAAAGATCTTCGGTTCCAAAAAAGTTGTTGTATTCGATATCAGTGATGAACGTCTTGCACTTGCAAAACGTCTTGGCGCAGATGAAGTCATCAATACAAAAGAAGAAGGATATATGGAAAAAGCCATGGATATTACAGGCGGAAAAGGATATGGTTTCGTATTTGAGACAGCCGGACAGGTTCCGACCATGCATATGGCATTTGAACTGGCTGCAAACAAAGCTCATGTATGCTTTATCGGAACACCGCATGAGAATCTGACCTTTACACCAAAACAGTGGGAAAATATGAACCGTAAAGAGTTCAAACTGACAGGTTCATGGATGTCTTACAGTGCACCATTCCCGGGACGTGAATGGGATCTGACAGCACATTACTTTGCAACCGGTCAGTTGAAATTTGATCCGGGCTTCATTTATAAGAAAATCCCGATGAGCCAGGCACAGGAAGCATTCCAGTTATTTAAGACACCAGGACTTGTAAAAGGTAAGATCCTGTTATCAAACGAGGAAGAATAAAATGATACTGACAGTAACATTAAATGCTGCAATCGATAAACGATATGTAGTTGATGATTTTAAAGCAGGTGAAGTAAACCGTGTCCGGGAATGTTCTTACGTTCCCGGAGGCAAAGGTCTCAATGTATCCAAGCCGGCATCTATTTATGGTGCGGAAGTCGTAGCAACCGGATTTGTAGGTGGCCACGCAGGAAACTATATTGAAGATGCTCTGAAACCGTTTGGAATCAAAGGTGAGTTTTATCATGTAGATGCGGAAAGCAGATCCTGCATCAATATCTGGGATGAAGTGAATCATGTACAGACCGAATTTCTGGAGCCAGGATTCACTCTTACAGAAGAAGATTTTCAGGGCTTTGAAAAGAAATTCAGAGAACTGGTGAAGAAAGCAGATGTTGTCTCTATGTCAGGAAGTGTTCCAAAAGGTCTGGATGGAACTGCATATCAGAGACTGGTCAAAATCGTAAAAGAAGCTGGCAAACCGGTGATCCTTGATACCAGTGGCAAACTTCTTGAAATGGGGATCGAAGCATGTCCGACACTGATCAAACCAAACATTGATGAGATCCGTATGCTGACAGGCAAACACTGTGATGACATTCAGGATATCATTGATGCAGCTAAGACAATCCATGCAAACGGAGTGGAGATCGTAGCAGTTTCCCTTGGTGCAGATGGTTCTCTGGCTGTTGGTGAAGAAGGCATCTTCCGTGCAATCGTTCCAAAGATTGATGCCGTAAATACAGTGGGATGCGGTGATTCCATGATCGCTGGATTTGCACTTGGTTTAAGCGAGGGCCTTTCTCTGGAAGAAACTTTAAGAAGAGCAAGTGCGATCTCAGCCGCTGCGGCAATGCGTGAAGAAACGGGGTTTTTTGTAATGGAAGATATGGAAAAACTGCTTCCGCAGATTGTTATACAAAAACTATATAATTAAAATCCAGGAGGAAACAAAAATGGCAGAATTTATTGATCCGGCAATCGTACCGAAGGTAACACTTCCGTCAGGAGAAGAAGTTCCATGTATGGGTATGGGAACCTTTGGTTCTGACAGAGTAAGCGCTGAAGATGTTTCCGCAGCAGTTGCAGGTGCAATCCGCAGCGGATATCGTATGTTTGACTGTGCAGCATGCTACGGAAATGAACATCAGATAGGTGAGGTTTTCAAAACAGCTTTTGATGAAGGTGTTGTAGAAAGAAAAGATCTTTTTATCATGACAAAAGTATGGAATGACATGCACAGAAAGGTTGAAGAAGCCTGCACAAAGAGTATTCAGGATCTTCAGTGCGATTATGTAGATCTGTATTTCATTCACTGGCCATTCCCGAACTATCATGCACCATTCTGTGATGTAGATTCCAGAAATCCAGATTCCAGACCATTCAGCGTAGAAGAATTCATGGATACATATCGTCAGTGTGAAGAACTGGTAGAAAAAGGAAAAATCCGTTATATTGGTATTTCCAATATGACCATCCCGAAACTGGAAGCGGTTCTTCCTTTAATGAAAATCAAACCGGCAGCCTGTGAACTGGAACTTCATCCATGCTTCCAGCAGCAGGAACAGTATGATTATCTTGTTGCTCATAATATCCAGCCGGTAGGCTATATGCCACTTGGTTCACCGAGAAGACCGGAAAGAGATATCTGTCCGGAAGATGTTGCGGATATGCAGACACCGGAAATGCAGGAAATTGCCAAAGCACACGGTGTTCATCCTGCACTGATCGCTCTGAAATGGGCTCATCAGAGAGGTGAGATTTCTATTCCATTCTCTGTACATAATTATGTAAGTAATCTGAAGTGTGTGACAGAAGATCCGTTGACAGAAGAAGAAATGGCCAAGATTGGAACACTGGAAAGAGGAAACCGTCTGGTTAAAGGTCAGGTATTCCTGTGGGAAGGTGCAAAGGATTGGCATGATCTGTGGGATGAAGAGGGATTTATTGTTAAGTAAGGGAACTGTCCTTAGACCCGTCAATCATTTTGACAATTGAAAAACTTTGCGAGGGGAGGGCGCTCGCAGTTGCGAAGGCCGCTCTCCCCTCGCACACCCCACCGGGTTATGCCTGTGTGGGGCTTTTTATTGGAAAAATATCAGTTTTTGAATTGTAGATGGCTGAGATTAAAGCAAGTATTAAACAAGTCCACGAAATAACGGGTCGTGAATGACCTGTAAAAGAGTAAGTACTGAACGGACCAACAAAAATAGCCGAGTTTGGGTGGCTTGGAAGTAAATAAGCATGATAAAGGTCAGTGAAGTGCCGGAAATTGAATGACTTCTATAAGGCTTAGTATAATGAAAGTCTATTATGTGTGGAAAATCAGATGGTTCCCGAAGTACTTATAGGAATCTGAGTCAATAGCCAGATGATTAGTGAAGCATTTACAGGAATCTGAGTTAATAGCTTGATGATTTTCATAGTATTTTATTAATAGGAGTCACTTTCTTATATGCTTTTTTCTGGAATTTGGGATGATTTCACTATGATTTCCACAGTCCAGTGGGTGGACAGAGATACTTCTACTCACACCCACGTACCGATGATACATAGTGCAATACCACTTAGTATTACTCCCATTTCACCCACGTGTCTGTGAAAATAACTACACAAATTCTTCAAATCATGTTACAATAAAATACTGACAAAAAATAGTCAGACTTAGTCTGACATGATAAGGCACGTGAATTTAAAGATGGGGGAGTAAATACATGTATCGAATATTACTGGTGGATGACGAGATCCTCGTCCGTGATGCCATTAAAGAGAACATTGACTGGGGTGCAATCGACTGTGAACTCGTAGGCGACTGCGAAAATGGAAAACAGGCAGCTGAATTTGTAAAAGAACACCCGGTCGATATCGTACTGACCGATATTCTTATGCCATATATGGATGGTATGGAACTCAGCCATTTTCTGCATGATAATTATCCGGAAATTGTAATTGTGATTTTTAGCGGATTCGGAGAATTTGAATATGCAAAAAAGGCAATTCAGTATGGAGTAAGTGAATATCTGTTGAAACCGGTGACAGCGATGGAACTTACCGGGGTAATTGAAAAAATGAAGAAAAAAGTGGAACAGCAGCGTCTTGAAAAAAGTAAAATGGATGCACTGGCCCAAAACTCGGAAGAGTATCGTAAAAATAAGCAGATAATCCGGTCAAAAAATATAGAAGCACTTGTAAACTGCACGACAGATGTGAATGCAAGTATTGAACGTCTTGCAGAAATGGGGATTGACATCTCCGCAGCAAGCTACCGCGTGGCAATCTTTGATATTGACCTCTATTCCGGCATGTACCAGCTGGATACAGAAAAACGTCAGGAAAGCGCACTGATGGCATTTGTTCTTTTCAACATCAGCGATGAGATCGTTACCAGAGAAGAAGCCGGTATTGCCTATCAGGAAGGCAATAACCGAGTCGGAATCCTTTTTCAGGAAAAATGGAGCCGTAATTTTACATCCAGAACAAAAGAAATCTGTCATGAGATTCAGGAAAAAACAAAAGAGGTTATGGGATTTGACGTATCCATGGGTATCGGTAAATGGGTAAAAAAACCAGAAGAACTGATCCAGTCACACGATATGGCTGCACAGACCCTTCAGTATCGTTATCTCCTTGGTGGAAACCTTCTTATTGATATGGAAGAACAGCACCCCGTTCAGGAAATCGCAATCGAAGATGATCTGGCAGAACTCAAAGAAGCCATGAAGACCGGACAGAAGGAGCAGGTTTACCAGATCCTCATAAAGATTGAAGATTCCATTCGTCAGGCACTTATGGAAAAAAGCCGTGCCTGCATGTATCTGCAGCAGGTCATCCGTACAATGGACAATGCATGCGAAGATGTATCTGCTGATATGGACAGGATCAGAGAAGACAGAGATGAACTGCTCCGCCAGATAACAGATCAGAAATTTTTTGAAGATGCCTGCAAAGTTGTACAGAAACATACGGACAGGATTTTTGAGATCCTTTCTGAACTGAATACATCCAGCAGCAAGAGGCAGGCCCGACTTGCGATTGACTACATACAGAAAAATTATATGGATCCGGATCTGAGTCTGAACAGTATCTGTTCTTATCTGAATATCAGCACCAGCTATTTCAGTACGATTTTTAAAGACGAGACAGGCGAGACATTTACCGAAGTCCTGATTCGGACCAGAATGGAAAAAGCAAAAGAACTGCTGGAAAATACAACCTTAAAGAACTATGAGATCGCAGAAAAAGTCGGATTTTCTGATCCACATTATTTCGGAATCTCATTTAAGAAAATGACCGGATGTACACCTACGGAATATGCAAGGGAGAAGCGTAGATGAAAAATAAAAATCTGTCGGCGAGATTTATTGGAAAATTCAGCAGTATCCAGAGCGTTATCTTTGCAACTGTTGCAGTCCTGGTCCTGAGTGCGGTTGTGATCGTTACCGGTGTTTCCATGAAATTTACCAATACATCTATTTTTGAAAATTCATCGGAATATACGCATACGATCATCCAGCAGATGAATCAGAATATCGATTCTTATATCGATTATATGGAAAATATTGCTTATCTGATATCCAGCAATGAAGATGTGCAGGATTACCTTTTTGATGAAAAAATCGATAACGAGGGAAGATACCGTATTTTAAATCAGCTCCAGACAATCCTGGACAGCCGGAGTGATATTCGAAATGTTGGTATCATCAGTAAGAACGGACGGATGCTGATTAATGATGGAAGTAAATCGGTAAATCAGGATCTGGATCTCAATACGCAGGAATGGTATGCTACTGCACTCGAAAAGCCTAATGGTCCGATCCTGACTTCTTCCCATGTACAGCACATCATTAGTGGAGAACGCCCATGGGTGATCACACTGAGCCGTGGAATCCGTGACCGGAGCGGTAGCGGTGAAAAAGAAGGTGTCTTTTTTATCGATCTGAACTACAGCGCGATCAGTGAACTCTGCGATCAGAGTACGGTTGGAACAAAGGGATATGCGTTTATTCTTGATGCAAAAGGAAATATTGTTTATCACCCACAGCAGCAACAGCTCTACAATGAACTGCAGACCGAAAATATCAGTCTGATCATGGATACGGATGAAGATACCGTACTGACCGGTACCGGAAACGACGGAAAACTGTATTCCATCTCACGTTCAGAAAAGACCGGGTGGACGGTTGTTGACTGTACGAATGTGAAGGAACTTTTGAGTAAAAGTCGGCAGGCACAGAGTGTCTATGTACTGACGGCAATCATACTGGTCATTGTGGCACTTCTTTTTTCAAGATTTATGGCAAGGAGTATTACTCTTCCGATACAGAAACTCCGTGATTCCATGAAAAAAGTACAGGAAGGTGATTTCAGCGTTTCTGATGTTGTGGTAGATTCAAAAAATGAAATCGGCAGTCTGACAAAGTCCTTTGATGTGATGACACACCGGATACATGAACTGATGGAGCAGAATGTCCACGAACAGGAAGAAAAACGTAAGAGCGAGTTGAAAGCATTACAGTCCCAGATCAATCCACATTTCCTTTATAATACGCTGGATTCGATCATCTGGATGGCAGAAGGAAAGAAAAATGAAGAAGTTGTTCTTATGACGGCATCTCTTGCAAGACTTCTCCGTCAGAGTATCAGCAATGAGGATGAAGTTGTTCCGATCGCGAATGAAGTAGAGTATGCGCGCGGCTATCTGACGATACAGAAAATGCGTTACAAGGACAAACTGGAATTCCAGATTGAGGTAGATTCTTCTATATTATATATCCCTCTGATAAAGCTTGTACTTCAGCCAATCATAGAGAATGCAATCTACCATGGACTTAAATATAAAGAAAGTAAGGGCCTTCTTATTGTAAAAGGATTTATGAAGGATGGAAATGCAGTCCTTCAGGTGATTGACGATGGAGTTGGAATGGATGAAGAAACTCTTGCTCATATTTATGATAAACATAAAGTGAATTATCATTCCAACGGAGTAGGTGTCTATAATGTACAGAAACGTTTAAAACTCTATTATGGAGAAGATTACGGAATTACGTATACCAGTGAATTGGGTAAAGGAACAACTGCAACGATCACAATTCCAGGCAGACAGGAGGGACAGATATGAAAAAGAAAAAATGGCTGAGTATCTTCCTGGTAGTCTGTCTGATCAGCGGAATCGGAGGTGGCATCTGGTATCGCCAGAAAAGAATTGATGAGCGCAGGCTTTCGCTTGTGTATATTCCAAAGGTCGTAGACAAGACAAATGATTTCTGGAAAGCACTGATCCTGGGAACCAGAATGGCAGCACAGGAGTACAATGCAACAATCGAGATCAAGGCGCCGACAGAAGAAAATGATGTGGAACGACAGAATGAACTACTGAAAGAGGCGATTGAAGAGGGACCGGATGCGATTCTGATCTCTCCATCCAGTTTTACAGAATCCAACAAAATATTGGATGAAGCAAAGGAAAAAGGAATTAGGATCAGTTTTATTGATTCCTATACGGAAGAACCGGTGCAGGATCTGACGGTTGCAACGGACAATCTGGAAGCAGGAGAGAAACTCGGTAAATTTGCGGCATCACTTCTCGGACCGGATGATCAGATTGCGATCGTGGCCCATGTGAAGGGTGTATCCACCGCAGTGGAGAGAGAAGAGGGATTTCGCAAAGGACTCGGAGATCTGGCAGATAATATTGTTGAGGTTGTATATTGTGATTCGCAGTATGAGAAATCACGTAAACTGACAAATGAACTTATGCAAAAATATCCGAATCTTAAGATGATCGCAGGAATGAACGAATATTCATCAGTAGGTGCTGCAAGGGCAGTTAAGGCAGCTGGAGCGAAAGACCGGATTCAGGTAGTTGGTGTCGACAGTTCACAGGAAGCTGTTCAGCTGATGGAAAATGGTGTATTTAAAGCGCTTGTTGTTCAGAAAGCTTTCAAGATGGGGTATATGGGTGTGAAGGAAACTGTACGTATGCTCAGAGGGAAAGATTATGAGAAAGATGTGAATTCCGGTTGTGAACTGGTTACACCTGACAATATGTACAATAGTGAGATCGAAAAACTGCTTTTTCCGTTTAATACGCTGAAGCTTTCATAAAGTAAATAATGAAATTATTATAAAAAAGGTTAAATATTTATGTACGAACCGTAAATATTTAACCTTTTTTTGGAAGATATTCCATTACAATTGTGCAGAATTAACGGTATTATATAGAAAACGCAAGAGTTGTGTGTAAAACTTTTAAGGAGGGTGAAACATTGGAAAAGCTGAAACAAAATCCAATAGTCAAAAAGCTCGGACTGAACAGAATCTTACTTGTATGTATTCTGATAGTGATGTTCGCAGTTTTTAAGGTAGTGCTGGGAAATAAATTCCCTGTTGGAGACAGCATTAAGTCCACATTGAACTATGTATACTTCTTGGGCTTCCTGTCACTTGGTGTTACGTTCGTAATCGCAACCGGAGGAATCGATTTCTCCATCGGACCGGTTATGTTCTGTTGTGCACTGGTATCCGGTTACTGCATGACATCC
>OHEX01000679.1_pt1 | contig 15164 bp, 12 predicted proteins | sample 1567361 | NCBI WGS metagenome assembly OHEX01 (sample SAMEA3879585, study PRJEB24766) | human gut metagenome | biome: human-associated habitat; feature: feces | place: USA | collected 1985/1987 | reverse complement strand
TTAACGCCCGGGAAAATCTTTGTTATGCCTTTAAGTTCAAGAACATATTCAGACACGGCTCTTTCCTCCCTTTTCTTAAATCTGTTATTATTATAACAATAAAACTTTCTATCCAAAACAGGAAAATATTTCGAATCGGGGTAAAATATTTTCCTGTTAATGGGTAATATTTTCCAGTTATCTTCCCAAAACAGGCACTGTCATTAGTAACTGTTCACAGCAAGCGTTCCATGACATTGACATGAGTTTTTGCATTTGTTATAGTTACTATATATTTATTACTGAAGGGAATTCGTGCAAAAATGAGCTTTCTTGGCAAAGTAAAAAAGAAACTGCGAAACGGCAGCTGGTATCCTTTTTACAATACATTCTATGAAAAAAATAATCTGGATCCCCATATGATCCTGCTGGAATCCAGAAGTGGCAAAGCTCTGGAGAGTAATATTCTTTCCTTATTAAAAGAGCTCTGTCAGGAACCCTATCGCAGTTTCACACTTGTACTGTCCGTCCATCGTGACTCTGAAAATGAAATAAAAGAGAAACTCCAGAAGAACTCCATTCAGGGAGTTCGTTTTGTGCGTACCGGTTCTGTTGCTTATTACCACGCCCTCAGCCGTGCCGGCTATCTTGTGAATGATACCTCGTTCCCGGGACGCTTTATAAAAAAGGAAGGTCAGATTTACCTGAATACCTGGCATGGCACGCCTCTTAAGAAGATGGGACGTGACAATCGTCCTGAGATGGTAACCATGGGAAATGTACAGCGGAATCTGCTGGATTCTGACTATCTGGTATTTCCAAACCAGTTTATGGAAGAAAAAATGTCCGGAGCCTATATGCTGGACAGTCTGTACCGCGGAACCGTTCTTCGCGAGGGTTACCCACGTAACGATATCTTTCGTCAGCCGGCAAATCTCCACTTAAAAGAGCAGGTCGGTCTGCAGGGCAAAAAACTGCTTGCCTACCTTCCGACTTTCCGTGGTAATTTTAATGCTCTGGACGATCAAGGATATATGCAAACGCTCTCTCAAAATCTTTCTCTGTGGGATTCCCAACTGAATGAGGATGAGATTCTTCTTATTAAATTGCATCCGTTCCTTCATGGTCTGGAAGATTTTTCCGGTTATCATCATATTCTGCCATTTCCGGCATCCTGGGATACTTATGAGGGATTGAGTGTCTGTGATACGCTGATCACGGATTATTCCAGCGTGTTTTATGATTATGCCAACTCCGGCAAAAAAATCATACTTTTTGCCTATGACCGCAAGGAATATGAAAGTTCCCGTGGTATGTATGAAACAATCGATTCCTATCCTTTTGATTATACTGAAAAAGCAGAGGAGGTCATTCCATTTGCACACTGCTCCGGTGGCACACCGGACAATGCTTTTATGCAAAAATATGCCAGCTATGAAGACGGACACGGTGCCGAAAAGATCTGTCGTCAGGTCTTCCTTCATGAGGACTGCTGCCGTAAGTACCAATATCATGGCAATGGTAAAAAAAATATTCTGATTTATGCAGGAGACCTGGATCTCAACGGTATCACAACTGTCCTGTATTCTCAGCTTCATGAACTGGATCTTACCCGTTATAATTATTTTATTTCTTTCCGTTCACTGTACGTAAAAGATCACCCGGAAAGGATGGAACGCCTCCCGGAAGGCGTCGGGATCTATCCACTGGCCAGTGAAATGAATATGGATCTGCTGACAATGGCTGTCCAGCTTCTGAAACTGAAAGGCCATACCGGTTCCTGGGCCGAACACAGACTGCATACCGCTTACAGACGCGAATGGAAAAAACATTTCGGAAGCACTGAATTTGCCTGTGTAATTCATTATAACGGCTACGAAGCCTATACAACTTCACTTCTTGAAGAGGCTCCATGCCCACGAAGTATCTGGATTCACAATGATATGGCAAGGGAAGTCCACTTGAAAGGCAATATGAACCCTTATCTTCTGAAAGAGGCATATCATACCTATGACCACATTGTACCGGTGAGTGAAGATCTTATCCAACCTGTTGTCAGTGAATTCGGTGCTGACCGTTCCAGAATCACGGTCATACACAACTGTCACGATTATCAGAGTGTGCTGGAGCGAAGCCTTGCTCCCGTTGCATTCAATGAAGATACACTATCCAATGTTTCTCTGGAAACACTACAGTCTGTACTTGATTCTGACGCTCCAAAATTTATCAGCATCGGTCGTTTTTCACCTGAGAAGGGACACAAACGACTTCTGGATGCTTTTGAACAATACTGGAAGGAGCACCCTGACACCTGGCTGATCATCATCGGCGGTGTTGGTAATCTCTACGATGAAACACTGGCTCATACCAGGGCTCTGCGCGCATCCGATCATATCATCCTGATCCGTGCAGTCACCAATCCTATGCCCATTCTGAAACGCTGTGATCTGTTTCTTCTTTCTTCCTATTATGAAGGACAGGGAATCGTTCTTATGGAAGCGGCAACACTCGGTGTCCCTGTAATGGCCTGCGACGTAAGTGGGTGTCACAGTTTTCTGAAAAAATACGGCGGGCTTTTGCTCGAAGATTCAGAGGCCGGACTCCTGCACGGCATGCAGTTATTCGCTGAAGGCAAAGTACTGCCACTAAATATCGATGCCGAACGCATCAACCACACTTCAGCCGCTCAGGTAGAAGCACTGATTGCCGGTGATATACACATTTCACCGCAAAATTGAAAGGATTTTCTATGACAACAAGCAAACCTCTGATCTCAGTCATCATGCCCGTCTATAATGGCGGCAGCACCATACGTCAGGCAGTTGAATCTGTTTTCTGCCAGAATATTCCTCTGGAACTGTTGGTCATTGACGACGGTTCCACGGACCAGACTTCAGAAGTACTGTCCGTTTATCAGGATCGTCCGGATTTTCACTATCTGAAAAATCCACATAATATTGGAGCTGCAGCCTCCCGTAACCGGGGTGTTCAGGAAGCTCATGGACAGTATGTCGCATTCCTTGATGCAGATGACTGGTGGGAAAATGGCAAACTGCTGCTTCAGCTGGATACTCTTCATGAAACAGGTCGCGTGCTCTGTTCTACCGGAAGAGAACTCATGAACTACGATGGAACTCCTGCCGGCAAATATATCCCGGTGAAGGAAACAGTCTCTTACAGGGATCTTCTGAAACATAACAGTATCAACTGTTCTTCTGTTCTCCTGTTGAGAGATGTCGCTACTGAATTCCCGATGGAACACGATGACAGCCACGAAGACTACCTTACATGGCTTAAGATTTTGCGCAAATACGGTCCCGCTGCCGGTATTGACCGCCCGCTTCTTAAATATCGTATGAGCAAAACCAGCAAATCCGGAGACAAAAAGAAATCTGCCATTATGACTTATAAAGTATATCGTTATATGGGCTACAGCCACATGCGCTGTATTCTGTATTTTATTTCCTATGCCATACATGGATTCTGGAAATACCGCTGATACTGTATCATTTTAACTGGAAAGGACATAGCAACCATGGGAAAAGCCAAAAATCTGCTGTTCACAGCATGCCTGGAGCATTTTGGACAGATTCGTCCAGATTCTCATATCTGGCTGTTTTCTTCTACAGATAACAGTCATTACAATTATAATTCCCGTTATCTTTTTGAATACGTAAAAGAAAATCTTCCGGAGATCACCCCTCTTTTCGTGATCAATGATCCGGAGCTTCGAAATAGTCTTTCCTCTAAATATGGAAAACAGTATTTTATCGAAACAGAAAGTATACAGGGTATTCGTCAGGCACTGTCAGCCGGTGTATGGTTTACATCTGCCGGGCTTCCTGCCTATGGGACCGGTCTTCACAAAAAGAGACTGATCATTAATCTCTGGCATGGTGTTCCACTGAAAAAAATTGCTCTTCTGGATCCTAATCTCAAAAAAGCAGCACGTATTTATTTCAAAAAGATTTTCTCTGAAAACTATACCTGTATCCTGACAACCTCTCATGAACTGATTCCCCTTATGGCCAGAAGTTTTGCTGTTTCTGAAGACAAAATCAAGGTCTGGGGACAGCCGCGAAACGATGGACTGTTCCAAAAAAATGACTGCCGTGAAATTTTAGGCCAGCTGTTTCCGGATCTTCCTGAATATACAAAAACTGTGCTTTACGCTCCAACATTCCGGGATTATGGCCAGGTTCAGCTGTTTCCATTTAAAGATTTTGATCAGGAGCAGCTGGAGGCATTTCTTGAGGAAAAGAACATGTTGCTTTTTATACGGACTCATGTTGCCGAACAGGGTTCTGCTGCTCCATATCTTGGAAAAAGAATTCGTTTTCTTGGAAATGAACAGGCTGAAGATGTCACCGGTATTCTGAATATCTTTGACTGCCTGATCACCGATTATTCCAGTATTTACATTGATTATCTTCTCACTGACAAACCAATGATATTTCTTCCGTACGACCGTCAGCAGTACCTTGACGGACGCGGCATGAATTTTGATTATGATGACGTAACCCCTGGTCCGAAGCCCGAGACATTCAATGACTTTCTGGATGCCCTCTCTCCAAAAGAGGATTTCTGGAAATCTAAACGGACACGGGTAAACCGTCTTTTTAATGAAATTCAGCATCCCTGTGCTGCTGATATCTGTAACAAGGTTCTGAAAATGATTCGGTAACTTTAATCTTTACTGCACCAATACTAAGGAGAATCATATGAAATTACTGATCGTAGATGATGAAGAGCTTACCCGCACTGGTGTGATCACTTCGCTGGACTGGGCTTCTCTTGGCATAGATGAAGTCCTGCAGGCAGATGATGGTGTGCACGGTCTTGAAACAGCACGGCTCTACAAGCCGGAAATCATTCTGTGTGATGTGCGTATGCCCCGCATGGATGGTATTTCCATGCTGGAACGTCTGGAAAAATTTCTTCCTGATACTGTTCCGATCTTCATGAGCGGATACTCAGATAAAGAATATCTGAAGGCGGCTATCAAATTAAAAGCAGTCAACTATATTGAAAAGCCTTTTTCTATTTCAGAAATCGAAACTGCCATCCGCGAAGCCCGTGAACTTTACACCCAAAAAGTCCATTCCCGCAGAGGCGAGACACTGCATTCAATGGAAACTGCTTCCCGTCTGGCACTGCAGCTGACTCTTCCCTACGGAGGCAACAGCCAGATCATAGAGCAGCTCTCATCTGAACTTGGGCTTACTATGAATGCATCCACTTACTTTACTTCTTTTATCGTAAAAACGGATCTGTTTCTGGATGCATCCATTCCATCCATGACTGATTTTTATCAGGAATTCCAGGATTTTCTGGAACCATTTCATATGAAATGCATTTATCTCGAAAAGAAAATGCAGTATCTTGTTTATTTTCTGTTTTCACAGAATGAGCCAACCAGCAGACAGCTGCAGTCAGTGAATACTTACCTTTGCAGTCATTTTGCAGAGATCGGACATTATTCTATGGCATGTGGTGATACAGTATACGGCCTTTCAAAAGCCTATCAGACCTATACTTCTGCTGTTATTCTGTTACAGAGCAGTTATTTTTTTCCAGAAAATACGCTGCTGACTTCTGCCCAGCCAGACGAAAGTCCGGATGTACAGAGTAATATTTTTTCAGACTCGCCGGCGGCGGCTTTTGCAGATGCATTATCCAGGCTGGATCAGACATCCGCTGAAAATATTCTTCAGAAACTGTATACTACTTTTTATAAAAATCATCGTTTTCTGCAGAATCCGGTCAAAGATCTTTATTATAAACTTTTTTTATGTCTGGAAGATGCCCGCCACCAACAGAAGATTGCCGGTTCCGGAAATGTTGAAAGTATCGCCGAAACAATTGATGACTGTTTCACATTTCCAGAGCTTCATCAGACCCTGATCACCAAAACAAAAGAATATTTCACGAAAGCCGAAACAACTTCTCAGGAAAATCCGACCATTTTTCTGATCAAAGACTACATCAGTAAGAATTATATGAACGAAACTCTTTCTGTAAAGGATATCAGTTCCCATGTGTTTCTTTCTACTTCGTATGTATGCACATTCTTTAAAAGCGAGACCGGGCAGACGCTGAATCAGTATATAACAGAATATCGTATGGAAAAAGCCAAACAGCTTCTGAAAGATGCACGTTTTAAAATCACGGACATATCTTCCAGGGTTGGCTACAGTGACGGTAACTATTTTGGAAAGAGCTTCAAAAAATACAGTGGGCTTTCTCCTTCTGAATACAGGGAGCGAAATTTACAATGAGTCATATTTTCACACGGATCAGGCATTCTTATGGTGATATGAAGCTGGAATCCAAATTCACATTAGTTCTGTTGCTCACAGCAACCGTTCCTGTCATTATGATGGCATGCTTTTTCTACGGAAAGCTGTACGATATGGTTGTCTCCTACACGATTCGTCAGGAACAGGATACTTCCGCCCAGACAGCTCCTTACATAGAAGATCTTGTGCAGCAGATCATTGATGCCCATGACGGAATCACTGATCAGGAATTTTTTCAGATTCTGTTCCACCAGCCTGTTAACTCACCATTTCAGATGTTTCTGGATACAAACGATGCACAGTATTTTCATGAATATGTAGAAAATCTGATTGATTCTGATATGATCTCAGGTTTACAGATCTATATGGATTTTCCACCGCAATCTGTACGACTTTTCAGTGATGATCTTACGAAAGATTATTTTTCACCTATGAGCAAAGCTCGTGGTACCTACTGGTACGGTATCTTTCAGGGTACACAGCAGTCCTCCCTGTTCTGTCCTGCTTTCTATCTTGGTGAACGCGAGAAAAAAAAATACGGCGATCTTGCATATATTACTTCCACGACCTTTTATTATCAAGGAAAAGCCCGTCAGGCTTACATCGCCCTTTACAGTTCTTCAGATTATCTCTCAGATATGTTGAAAGATAATCTGACGATTGACGGAAGTGTTTCTTACATCATCAATGATCGAAATGCCGTGGTCGCATCCTCCGATATATCCCTTTCGGGTATCTATCTGTTGGATTACGATACAATTGAGGAATCTTTTATGTCCTCCAACAACTTCATTGAACGGAATATTTTGGATACTACCGTGTATGCCGGCTTCTATAACATCAAACAGCCCGAATGGTTTATGGTTACTGTCCTGCCTTCCGGTCCACTGATTCATCAGAGTAATACCATTATGGTTCAGTACGTCCTGATGTATCTTGGTTTTCTGGTATTCGCCCTGGTTCTTGCACATTTTATGTCGCATTCGATCACAAACCGAATTTCCTCTGTCATTCACCAGATGAGTAAAGTCCGAAAAGGCACCTTAAGTCCTATGGATAGCCCGGAATATCATGATGAGATCGGTGATCTGATCGATACTTACAACTATATGACGCGTAAGATGGATCAGCTTATGACTGATCAGGCTAAAGCTGCAGAAGAACTTCGAATCGCTGAATTTCGTTCTCTTCAGGCCCAGATCAATCCACATTTTCTTTATAATACCATGGATATGATCAACTGGCTGGCGCAGCAGGGACGGACAGATGAAGTTTCCCGCGCCGTTCAGAGTCTCTCCCGCTTTTATAAGCTGACTTTAAGCCGCAAACAGAGCATCAGCACGATTTACAGAGAAGCAGAACACGTTTCCATCTACCTGCAGATACAGAATATGCGTTATCATGACAGCATTACCTTTGTATCCGACATTCCTGATGAACTCATGGAATATCAGATTCCAAAGCTGACTCTGCAGCCTATCATAGAAAATTCTGTTCTTCACGGCATTCTTGAAACTTCCGACAAAACCGGGACTATCGTCCTTACCGGATGGCTGGAAGATTCTGACATTGTTCTTCTCATCTCAGATAATGGTGTGGGAATTCCTCCTAAAAAACTTGATACGCTTCTTGTTGAAAAAACTATTACAGAAACAACAAATGCTGCAAGTGGCACAAATATAGCAGTGTACAATACACACCGCCGTCTTCAGATCCTGTATGGTTCTGATTATGGACTCAGTTACACCAGCAATCCTGGCCAGGGAACAGAAGTTGAAATTCGTATACCTGCCCGAAAGCATTCTGCAACCCTTGATTCTATTCCTCCATTATACAGAAAATAAAAAAAGAGACCGCTTTATGCGATCTCTTTTTTTGAATATGAATATGTGTATAAAGTAGATGGTAAAATTATCTTGTAACGATATCAACCGGAATATTGAAGATTTTTGCTACCTTCAGGATTGTATCGATATGTCTTCCTGTAGCTGCTGCCATATGATGTGTCGGGCCAGCTTCGCTCCAGCGGTTAACAAACTCTCTTGCTCCACATGTAAAGCGTGTTCTCATGTTTGTATCACCGAAGGAAAGGATAGGTCCTTCTTCGTTTACACCTTCTGCTACAACAAATTTGAAGTGTCCGTCTTTATCCTGTGTGATTGCAAGATAGGTAACCGGACCTGTGTATGGATAGAACTGTGTCAGATATCCGCCGCCTGTTTTGCCATGGCAACCTTCATGTCACCCTCTACCGCACATGCAGTACCCTGTTTGATCAGCATGGAAAATGCCGGGATCAGCATACTGTCAAGGACACCAGCTTTACCCTGAGCAAATCCGTCGTAATGAGAAGCAACCATGCTGAGGTGCTCATCTTTTACCCATTTTTCAAATGCTACAACGTATTTTGCCATATCCCATACTTTTTCGATTGTGCCGCCATCTTCGATATCGAATGTATCAAGAATATCCTGAGCTTTTGCGCGGATTGCTTCTTCATCTGTGATATCATCAGCGATAGCCCACATTTTTTCCCAGTCAAACTGTTTTGTGTACAGGAACATTCTGTTGTACAGGTTTGTCTCATCGATGTAAAGGTCCATCATACCCGGATATGGTCTTCCGATCTGAGCTATGTTAGTATCACGGAATCTTCTTCTGACCTGAGCAGCTTTACACCAGTCTTCGATCTCAGCCTGTACAGCCGGATCTCCACCTTCTACGACACCTGTGATAACAGCATGTCTCTTGCCTGCTCTTTCAAGGTCAGCAACAGCTTCACCAACAGCACCGCAGGCATATCCTTCACCAAGCCATGCAGCGATATCTGTATGATCGTAATCCAGTGCTTTCAGTTTCTGAACGTTAACCAGAACAACTGGCACATCCAGATCACGGATTGCAGGAAGCATATTGTAAGATGTAGCATAAGTCAGCATCTGAAGGAAAACGATGTCTACGTCAGCTGCACGGAATTTGTCTCCGGCTTCCATAGACTGCTCTTTTGTTGTTACCATTCCTCCGTCAATGATCTCTACTGTATCTGGAAGTGTCTTCTTGAATGCCTCATACTGAGCTTCAAACTCAGGTACCAGTGACGGGAACTGAGGAAGATATGCTCCTAATGCGATAGAAAATACACCAACTTTTGCCTTTGTGTTTACTAACATAGTAAAACCTCCTATTTGTTATTTATAAATTTTGATCCCGAAGGACTCGTGGATTGTTGTACGAGCCTCTTCTACGGATTTGAAATCTCCGGCTTTCAGCATCTGTGCTGTAATATTACCGATTGCTGTTGCTTCGCCAGGGCCAGCATGAACTTCTTTTCCTGTAGCTTTTGCTGTCAGTTCATTAAGGTATCCAGCGTTAGAACCACCGCCAACTACATGAATACGGCTGTAAGTTCTTCCTGTGATCTCTTCCAGTTCTTTTGCTGTTTTTGCATAGCAGTCAGCAAGACTTGTATAGATAACTGTTGCGATCTCACCCATTGTTTCCGGAACTTTCTGTCCTGTTCTACGGCAGTAGTCTTTTACTTCTTCTGTCATATTTTCTGGAGAAAGGAAACATTCGTCATTTGCATTTACTCTGGATGGGAAGTCTTTTGCTTCTTCTGCCATTGCGCAGATTTCTGCAAAGCTGTATTTGTCATTTACTTCATGACGTACAGACTGGATCATCCACAGACCCATGATGTTTTTGATGTAACGGAAACGTCCTTCGTATCCACCTTCGTTTGTGAAGTTCAGTTCACAGCTCTTTGCGGAGCAGTCCGGAGTTTTTCTTTCGATACCCATCAGTGACCATGTTCCGGAGCTGATGTAGATAAAATCATCGTCATTTGCAGGAACTGCCAGTACAGCGGATCCTGTATCATGTGTTGCAGGTGCAACTACTTCCAAATCAAAGCCCACTTCTTCCCTGATCTTATCTGACAGATGTCCGATGCCTGTTCCGGGCATGATCAGCTTCTGAAACATTTTTCTCGGATAACCGAGCATATCGATCAGTTCATAATCCCAGTCCTTAGTAATCGGGCTTACAAGCTGTCCTGTCGTAGCTTCTGTGTACTCACAGGTTTTCTGTCCTGTAAGAAGGAAATGGAAGTAATCCGGCACATGAAGAAGTGTCTCCGCCTGTTCCAGATATTCCGGATGTTTCTTTTTCACTGCCATCAGCTGATAGATCGTATTATAATCAGCTTTCTGGATACCTGTTCTTGCATAGAGATCTTTCAGGGAAATTGCCTTATAAACTTCTTTATCCATTCCCTCTGTACGGTGGTCACGATATCCTACTGTATTTCCAAGAACATTGTCATTTTTGTCCAGAAGTACGAAGTCAACGCCCCATGTGTCCACGCCCATACTTACCGGAATCTTGCCGATTTCTTTACATTTCTTCAGACCATTTACTACCTCTTTGAAAAGACGGTCAAATTCCCAGCAGAGTTCTCCGTCTTTCTTTACCATTCCATTCTCAAAACGATAAATTTCTTCCAGAACCATTTTTCCGTTTTCCATATGTCCAATGATGTGACGTCCGCTGGATGCTCCGATATCTACTGCTAAATAATATGCTGCCATTGCAAAACCTCCTCAATATATGAATTTATACGCTCTTCATATCTGATGATTTTATTTTATCTCAACTTACTCCCCAAAATAAGAACCTTGTTTGTCTGAAAAAGTGTCCTTATTTGCTATTTTGAAATCTATCGTCGAAATAAGTATCTTTACAACTTAATAAAATCATCATTTCCAATCATTGTTTTATTGTTTGAACAACAACGCCGCACTTGCCATACGGCAGTGCGGCGTCTGTATTTGTATTAATAATTAATACTTAATTCTAAGGATTCATTTCCTCTCGATATATACTTATCAATTAGTCATAAAGGTTAGGAGCAATTTCTTCGCTGTCCATATTTGTGGAATCATACCAGTATCCAGTTCAGCCTCCAGCCATTCATAAGAGAATTCCGGGAATGTCTGATGTTTGAAATTTTTCCATGTTACTCCTTTCTCATGAAGTAACTGTCTACACATAAGCAAACAGTGCTATCGCTGTCATTGATCAGCAATAAGCCCCCGTGTTTTCATATAGTTCCATTATACCTTCTCATTTTCCCGAAGTCAACATAATTTAACATGTATCAGCCGTTTATTTGTGTTGCTTTTTATTTGATTTTTGTTGTATTTCAGTTGTTTTTATTTTGTTTCCTCATTGACATTTAAATCCTCATCTGTCATACTTGAATATAACGAATGTACCATCAAACAGCAGCTTTGCATCTTCCGTAAGGCTCTTATCATATATAGAAACCGCTCTGGAAAGGAGACAAACAATGTATCTTTCTGACATCCACACACATTCTATCGCCAGCGGTCACGGAACCACCTGTACCATCTCTGACATGGCAAAAGCAGCCAGCAAAAAAGGACTGAAACTCCTTGGGATTTCTGACCACGGCCCGGGAACTCTGGCTTCCGGAACTTCTTCTTATTTCAGAAGCCTTCCTTTTTATCCCAGAAAAAGATTCGGCATAGATATTCTTTACGGAGTTGAACTAAACATCCTGGACAGTGCAGGACATACAGATCTGTCAGATGAACTGCTGAACAACCTGGATTACGCTATCATCAGTATGCATCGGCAGAACTACCGTTCAGGCTCTGTATCTCAGAATACAGAAGCTTACATCAATGCAATAAAACATCCTGCTGTAAAAATACTCGGCCACTGCGACGATACACATTTCCCTGTAGATTATGAAACGCTGGCAAGAGCAGCTTTACGGGAAAATGTTATTTTTGAAATAAACGAAGCTTCCCTCGCACCCGGAGGATATCGGGGAGACACAAGAGCCAATGCCGCCAGAATCCTGTATCTCTGTCAGAAATATCAGCTTCCTGTTATTTTGTCCAGCGACAGCCACGGAAAAGAACATGTTGGAGATTTCACCTATGCCGAAGAATTCGTTCACCAGCTCATGTTTCCGGAAACTCTTATCCTTAACAACCAGCTTCCCAAATTAAAAGTTTTCCTTCAGACACGTTAAAAGAATGTTCCTCAAAGGGACATTCTTTTATTTTATGCATTGTTTTTTGCATTGTGTTATTTTGTTTATTTTCTATAATTTCTTATCAAAAAAGATGACATTTTAGTACATTTTAACTAACAAAATTCACTTAACCATTTACATATCTCGTGATAGATCAGTCTTACTGTAGGAACTACCGAGGACCCCACAGTATCTCGAATGACTATCGCAACAGTCAGCGATGATGAAACCTTTGAACAGATCAAAAAACAGTTAAACCGCATAATCGAGGTTATCAAGGTAATCGACTTCACAGATGTATTTGTCAGAATGAAAGAAATTCTCTATATCAAGGTTTTCAACTGCTCCAGGGAAGATAAAGCAGAACTGTTTCAGATTGCAGAAACCTTCAAGGCAAAAGTCATTGACTACGGCAAAGACAGCCTGCTTCTGGAATTTGTCCAGACAGCCACCAAGAATAATGCAGTTGTCAAACTGATCAAGGAAGAATTCCACAGAATTGAAGTGGTACATGGTGGAAACGTAGGAATTGAATCCATCAGCATGATGGAACGCTAAATCTCATAATCAATATTTTTTTACAGGATATAGAAACACCTCTATATCCTGTATTTATTTTCAAACATACTATAAAATATTGCAGTTTTTAATCAAATGTGTTATTGTTTACGGGAGCGTTATTCGAAAGAAAATGCATCTGATTTCCACATCTGACAGTCTGGTGGATAAAGTCATCCACTTCACAGTCTGGTTAAATTTGTGAGGCGACCTGTAAGGCGTCTACACACCGGAAACTTTTACCGGAAGATATTTCTTGTTTCATATCTTTTGTTCTGATGTATATTTTTCATAACGCCTGATCCCCATACTCTAAACTGTCTGAAAAGCAGGGGACGCATTGCGCCGTTTTATCAGACCAAAAGGAGAATTCATATGAACACAACAACAACTACTACAACAGCTGCCACAAAAAGAAGCAGCACTCTTTACATGGTAGAGCTGGCTATGATGATTGCCATTATTCTGCTCATGTCCTTTACCCCGCTGGGCTACCTTCGTACTCCCGGCTTATCCATCACTCTTCTCACCATCCCGGTAGCTGTAGGAGCTATCATCCTCGGACCGAAAGGTGGTGCTGTATGCGGACTTGCTTTCGGTGCAACCAGCTTCTATATGGCTGTCACAGGAAGTTCAGCTTTCGCTGCCGCACTTTTTAACATTAATCCATTTGGCACTTTTATTGTGTGTATCGTGGCACGTGTGCTGGAAGGATGGATCACAGGACTTATTTTCGCAGCATTATATAAATCACCGGCGAAGAAATTTTCCTATTACGTTGCTTCACTGGCATGCCCGTTACTGAATACTTTCTTCTTCATGGGCTTTTTATGTCTCTTCTTCTACAACACAGATTACATTCAGGGTATTGTTTCCAGTCTTGGAGTAAGCAATCCTGTTGTCTTCGTTGCTGCTTTTGTGGGCGTTCAGGGACTGATCGAAGCGGGCTTCTGCTTTGTAGTGGGAAGCATCGTTTCCAAGGCACTTTCTGTGGCACTGAAACGTGCATAATCTTTAAAAGAACAGCCGTTTACCAAACAACCCTGACTACATTGTCACTGTAGTCAGGATTTTTTTATCCGGCACATTTAAAGCAGGAACCCTACCTGATTCGGTTAATACAAAGGAGATTTTTATGTCATTATTAAAAGAGATTTCTATTACAGATCTTTCAAATTTACGCATCGGTCATGCTTCCGATTATAATGCCCAGACCGGGGTAACCGTTCTTTACTTCCCACTGGGTGCAAAGGTTGGCTGTGATATCAGCGGAGGCGGCCCTGCTTCCAGAGAAACTCCTCTCACCTCTCCTGTCACTGCCGACAATCCCATCAATGCTATTGTCTTGTCCGGAGGTTCTGCTTATGGACTGGCTGCTGCTGACGGTGTGATGAACTATCTGGAATCACAAAATATCGGTTATAACACCGGTGCAGCCCTGGTTCCTCTTGTATGCCAGTCCTGTATCTATGACCTCTCTTACGGAGATCCTAAAATACGTCCAACTGCAAAAATGGGCGAAGAAGCCTGCCGTCAGGCATTTGCAGGAACAGATGCCAGAACCGGGAATATCGGCGCAGGTACCGGTGCAACTGTGGGAAAACTTTACGGTATGAAACAATCCATGAAGTCAGGTCTTGGTATTGCCGCTGTATCAGTGGGAAATTTCCAGATGGCCGCAATTGTCGTTGTCAATGCACTGGGAGATATCTTTAGTCCACAAAATGGTCAGAAAATCGCAGGGCTGAAAACGCCTGACAGAAGCGGGTTTCTGGATAGTGTCCACGAATTATACCGCTTTATGACACCTCATGACCAGTTTACCGGCAATACCACCATCGGGGCTGTGATCACCAATGGGGCATTTTCAAAGGCTGAACTGAATAAAATTGCCTCTATGACCCGCTGTGCCTATGCCAGATGCATCAATCCTGTAGCAACTATGGCTGACGGCGATTCCATCTATGCTGCCAGCATTGGCGATGTTTCTGTAGATATCAATATGGCAGGAACTCTCGCCGCAGAAGTCATGGCTCAGGCTATCCAAAATGCCATCCATACTTCCCGGATCCAGGATGAAGAATTTTTGAAATATGTATAACAGTCCGCTATAAAAGCGCAGAGAAAAAGTATCATCTCTGCGCTTTTATTCTTCCTGTCTGTCTTCATTTTTCATCTGTGCTCTGGTTTTTCTCCAAGCCAGAGCTGTACATTTGCTTCCCGTTCCCTTGCCAGATCACCAATAGTACGGATTCCCTGAT
>OHEX01000677.1_pt1 | contig 15197 bp, 14 predicted proteins | sample 1567361 | NCBI WGS metagenome assembly OHEX01 (sample SAMEA3879585, study PRJEB24766) | human gut metagenome | biome: human-associated habitat; feature: feces | place: USA | collected 1985/1987 | reverse complement strand
GGAAAACAAATTCCACTAGGTTTCTTACGGATATTTTAATCGTCTTTTCTTTGCTCATACCTATAGTATAAAACGAGGATGGCACGGACGCAAGGGGTTAAAATACAATGTTTGCGCCAGAATAGTTGCATTTCCGCTAAAAACATGATACAGTTTAAGAAACAAATTAGAAATCTGAATTGGAGGAAATTATGGCAGATATTAATTATGAAGAATTAGAAGATTTGACACTTACCATGGAAGATGAAGACGGCACAACGACAGAGTGTGAACTTCAGTTTGTGTTTGAATATGATGGACAGGATTATGGTGCTTTTTGTGAGGCAGAGAATGAAACCGGTGAGTTTTATTTCTTCTCCATTGATGGCAGTACAAACTGGAAAGGAGAAACCGAGTTAGAAATTGCGCCGGTCGAAGATGATGCCCTGTTAGAACAGCTTGTCGATGTTTTGCAGCAGATTATTGATTCCGAGATGTCGGATATCGATGTCGAAGATGAGGACGATGCAGAAGAGGATGAAGACGACAGCGTCTGGGATGAATTTATTAATAAAAAATTAGAGGACTAAAAAAGTCCCTTTGTGTAGAGACGGGATATCGCTTCGCGATATAGTCTCTCACAAAGGGGCTTTTTTTATTTGTGTACACTTTTCATTGACTAAATAAAGGGAAAGTTTTTTCTTGAAACTTTTTCCCCTCCCATGACAATATACTTGTGAAAGATGTCTTTTGAGCAAAAGAAAGGAAGATTCATGTGACAAAACAGGAGTTTGATGAATATGTGCAGGCGCAGGGTGCTGACATCCTTCGATTCTGCCGCATGACAACAGCGAGCAAAATAGAGGGGGATGAACTTTATCAAGATACGATGCTGAAATTGCTGGAACAATTACAGCATTTGAATGTTGATAAAAACCTCAAAAGTTACACGCTGTCTGTAGCCATCTTCCTCTGGAAAAATCAAAGAAGAAAATATGCAAGGCGAAAGCGGCTGGCATCCTTTGAAAGTTATGAAGCGCAGGATGAGAGCGGCAATTTGAAAGTTATTTCGGCTGACACTAAAACACCGGAGCAAACGGTAGTGCAAAATGAAACCAATGCACTGGTGCAAAAAATGGTTTTTGATTTACCGGAAAAGTACCGCACGGTAATCGAACTATTCTACTCTGCCGATTTAAAAATTTCAGAAATTGCCACTTGTCTGCAAGTTTCAGAAAATACGGTAAAGAGCCGACTGCGCCGCGCAAAAATGATTCTTAAAAGGAAATTGGAGGCTGCCTTATGATGAATGATACTGAATTTGAAAACATCTTAAAACAAGCACTCAGACCGGATATTTCCGATGAGGAAATCCTCATAAAGGAAACTCCGTCTAAGTCAAAAAGGAGAAAAAGCACTATGAGAAAACATCGAATAATACAAAGCGCCGTTGCCGCAGCCGCTTGTCTGGCACTTATTTTTGGCATTGGATATAAAACTATTAAACCGGAAAAAGCACAGAACACAGCCGTCACAAATTCCTTTGTTGTGAAAGTCAACGCAGCAGAAATCAAACACACAAAGAAAAATCAGATGAGGGTCTATGCCAATCCCGGTTATACCTCGATCTGGTGTGAAGGCGATGCAGGCAAACAGTTTGTTTCCTACAATATAAAAGCCCCGTTGCAGTTTGAGGGAAACAACATTAAAACGGTCACATACCGCATCAATAAGGGGCATTTCTTTGTTACAAAAGCAGAACACTCCAAATATTTCAAGGAGGGCGAATTGTGCAAAGGAAGCTCTCAATCAAATTACCGTTTCTTCACCGTAAACGCAAAAGAAACACCGGAAAAACAGTTTACTGTAAGTATAACCGATAACGACTGTAAAATTTCTTCTGCCGATGCAACGGCACTTTTCGATGGAAAAGCAGAAAGCGATTCGGAATTACACGCAAGAAACAAGGCACTTGGCAATGTTACCATAACCTGTACTGCTACATTTAATGATGGAACACAAAAATCTGTAAACATCAAAGTAAAACACCAGAAATTAACAGGAGCGCAAGTTCAAAATTCAAAATTTAACAAAGACAAAAAATATATCTTCGTTACCTTTGAAGTAGATGCCTAGAACAAGAAGTTCCCTTGTGAGAGACTATAACGCAAAGCGTTATCTCGTCTCTGCACAAGGGAACTCTTTTTTCTATTTCTTTTTCGGCTTTTTACCACAGTTTGCACAATCGCCATGGCACCCGGAACACATCGAGGAACCACGGTCATGCGCCACATAAGTAATCACAAAGATAGCCGCAACCACAATTAATACAAGAATCAGAACACTAATTGGATTCAAACCAATCCCTCCTTATTTGGCAGCGTTCAGCACAGCAAAATAAGCTGATTTCGCTGCATAGTCTGCTCCAAAGAGCAATGGATAACTCGTTTCTCCTTTGAAATCAGACAACCAGGAATCTCCATCGGTAAGTCCCCAGAAGGTAACACCGGTAATATTGATTTTCTGATTTCTTCTGCTGTCTACCAGCATGTTAAATAATGACTGGTATTTTGTTGCTACACTTTTCTGGTCAGCTGCTGTTCGGAATGTATTGTGAATATCTAACTCCGTCAACTGAATTTCAATCTTGCCCGGATCAATCTGGTTGTACTTCTGAATTGCTACCTTTACCGCAGCAATTGTCGGACTTGTCATGGAGTAATGAGACTGCATACCAACGCCGTCACACAAGCCTTTGTCATACAAGTCTTTTACCACCTGATAAATACGGTCTCTTTTTGCCGCTGCATACTCATTGTAATCATTTAAGAAAAGTTTCACATCTTTATCTGCATATTTACGGGCAAAAGTAAACGCATCTGTCACATAGCCGGCATCACCATATACTTTATACCAGTTGGATGATGTGCGCATCGTACCATCATCATTGACCGCCTCATTTACAACATCCCATGCATAGACAACACCCGGATAATTTTCCTGGCAGTATGTGAGAACCTTCTTAATATAGCTTTCCATTCGTTGACGCATCACATCCTTAGAAACAAGTGACTTGTCAACATTATAATCTTTATGGAAGAACCATTCCGGCGTCTGACTGTGCCATACAAGCGTATGTCCACGCAGTTTTAATCCGTTATCACTGGCAAGTTTCAATACTTTCTGAAGAATTTCTTCATTAATCAAAACATTGGTGTCGGTTCCGCGTGTCTGATTTTCTTTGCTCAGAAGTGACTCCGGTTTCATCTGGTTTTCCATTGTAATCGAATTAAACTGATTGGTAATCAGTGCCTTCGCTTTTGCGTAGGCTCCGGCTCCCTCAAGCTGCCACGTATTCACCGCTGCACCAATCTTAAAATCTTTGATGTAAGCGGTCTTTAACGTATCACTAAGCACCGGTGCTTTTACCGTAACTTTTACCTTGATGCGCTTGCCGCTGTAGGTCTTTGCACGAACCGTCGTTTTTCCGACATACTGACCGGTTACAACACCTTTGCTTGTAACGGTAGCCACTTCCGGATTGTAAGACTTCCACATCACTTTGTCGTTTGATTTCTTTGGTGAAACTACACCGGTCAATTTCACAGAATCAAATTTATTTAAAACAATGGAATTGACACTCTTTTTGTCTTCGTCCACAATACGAAGTTTCTTTGCCCCCTGCAAAACCGTAACACGGCACTTTAATTTCTTCTTTTTTCCACGGTAGGAAACGGTTGCTGTTATGGTTGCTTTTCCTTTTTTCTTTGCCTTCACTTTACCACGTGAAGAAACACTCGCAATCTTTTTCTTGGATGAACTCCAGCGCACCTTTGCCTTTCCTTTATTTTTCACCTTCAGCGTAACCGATTTTCCGGTTGCCAAGGTAACCGATTTCACATTTAATTTTCCCTTTACAGACGCCTGTGCCTGTTCTGATGCTGTCAGCCCTGCCGCTTCAAACATCATTACTCCGGCAAGCACATAAGCTATTGCTTTTTTCACCTTCATCTACCTCGCTTCTTATTTATTTTATTCTTCAGAGCCGGCGAAATTTCATATAAAAATGGTGACGGCTCCGCCTCTTTATGGAAACGCTCTTTCACAAATGACAGATGCAAATATGTTTTTGCACGTGTCATTGCCACGTAAAGCATACGTCTTTCTTCTTCTAAATTTCCCTCTTGAACAGCCTTGCGGTACGGTACAATATCCTCATTTAATGTCGGCACAAACACAACCGGAAATTCCAAACCTTTGGAGGCGTGCATCGTCATCAATGAAACACCCGGTTCTTCTTTGACCTGTTGCTTCTTCTGCTCCTGCCGCATTTCCTCCAGCGTATCCCCGTAATTTTCTACAAAAGAAAGGAACTCCGGAATGCTCTTTTTGTCGCGTGCCATCTCCTGCATTTCATCCAGCACATCAAACCAGTCATCGGCATTTACATTTCTCTCATCGGCATAAGTCTTCAAAAATTCATCGTAACCAATGCCTTTTCGTATAAAATGAATTGCCGCATAGGGTGAAAGCGATGCCAGATTTTTTAAATCATACTCAAAATTCCAGATTCGCTCTTCCATCCACTCCTGATTTTTCACCGCATAATAGGCACGGAGTTTATCAAAACTTACTTCTGATTCTGTAAAAGCCGTACGGCTTAAGTATCTGACCGGGCGGTTTGCAATCTTTAAAAATTTCTCACGGCTCCGGTTTCCAAGTGCAAGCTGCAAATAGCACATAATATCTTTTGCCATCCAAGTATCAAATAAATTCGGAAGATTTTCCCGCATGGTAAATGGAACTCCATGTTCCATCAGTTTCCCGGCTAGCAAACGCATCTGCATATTCGTCCGAAATAACACCGCCATCTCCTGATACGCAATGCCTTCTTTCTGATACATCTGTATCTGTGCCACAATCTTCTCGGCTTCATCCGGTAAATTCTCGCATTTTTTCATATGCACCGGCTGTTCCTTGCCCTTGTTTGCAACAATATGTTTTTCGTACCGTTCATTATTTTTTCCAATCAGCCGTTCTGCCGCTTTCATAATCTCATCCGAACAACGGTAATTTACGCCAAGCACAATCTGTTTTGTGTCCGGGAAGCGTTTCGGGAAAGAAAGCATGATACCCGGCTTAGCACCGCGGAATCCATAGATTGACTGGTCATCATCCCCGACAATAAACAGATTATTCTCCGGTTCTGCCAACATACAAACCGTCTCGTACTGCAAACGGTTGATATCCTGAAATTCATCAATCAGTAAATACCGAAACTGTGCCTGCCAGCGTCTGCGGATATCTTCTCTCTCTTTTAGAAGCTGATATGTATATACTACCATATCATCAAAATCAAGACAACGGTGTCTTTGTAGTTTTTCCTGATATCCCCGGTACATTTTCTGAAAAATTTCAGCAGAACACGCCGAGGAAAAATAGCAGTCTATTTCGATTCCTTCCCCTTTTACACGGCTGATTTCTTTTTCAATATCGGAAAGGAATTCCTTTTTATCGTCCACCCCGTATCCGGTTTCATTGAGTGTTTCTTCTAGAAAACGGTATTTTAATGCCGGAGTTGCAATGTCTTTTACCTCATAATGATACGCCAGCCGCAAAATCTGAAAAAAAACAGAATGGAACGTTCCAAATCTGACTGGCAGACGCCGTCCACCCGTCAGCATTTCAAAACGTTCCTTCATCTCCACTGCCGCTGCTTTTGAAAATGTTACAACAAGAATTTGTTCCGGCTTAACTCCATATTCATCAATCAATGCTTTCACACGATTGGTAATAACATAGGTTTTTCCTGCACCGGGACCCGCTAATACCATAGCAGGTCCATCCCGGTGCATAATTGCCTCTTTTTGTTCTTTATTGCACTCCATTAAGCAACTCAATTCCTTTTCTAATTCGCTTTAATGACTCTTCTTTTCCAAGAATGTCCATAATCTCATAAGCACCACCCGGTGTCATCTGTTTACCGGAAACCGCTGTACGAAGCGGCCACAGTGCCAATCCATTCTTACATTCTTTTTCAGCCACATAATCTTTTACTACTTTTTCTACATTCTCAAATGAGAAATCCGGTAATGCTTCTAATCGTGGAAGCATCTCGTTCAATACTTCCAATGAATTTTCACTGTTTGTTTTCATTTTCTTATGAGTGTACATCGCCACATCATATTCCGGCAATTCTTCAAAGAAATCAATCTTCTCTGTAATATCCGGGAATACTTCAATTCGTGTTTTTACCAAATCCGCAATTTTTTTCAAATCCAAATCTTTGGTAATCACTTTTTTGATAATCGGAAGTGCATGTTCATAATACGCATCATCGGACATCGCCTTGATATATTCACCATTCATCCAGCGAAGTTTCACAATATCAAATACTGCCGGTGATTTATTAATTCTATGATAGTCAAACACTTCTTCCAATTCCTTCAAGCTGAAAATCTCACGGTCATCCGCCGGACTCCAGCCAAGTAAAGCAACATAGTTTACAATTGCTTCCGGCAGAAAACCAAGTTCTACCAAATCCTCAAAGGAAGAATCACCACGGCGTTTGGATAACTTTTTATGCTCCTCATCCGTAATAATCGGACAATGAATATAGGCTGGCACTTCCCATCCAAAAGCCTCATACAGGCGATTGTACTTCGGTGCGGAAGACAGATACTCATTTCCACGGACAACATGTGTAATCTCCATCAAATGGTCATCAATTACATTGGCAAAGTTATAGGTTGGATAACCATCTGACTTAATCAGAATCATATCATCCAATTCATCATTTGGTGCTGTAATTTTTCCATAAATTACATCATCAAAGGATGTTTCTCCTTCCGTCGGGTTGTTCTGGCGGATAACATACGGCACACCTGCTGCCAGATTTGCCTCAATTTCCTCTTTGGTCAAGTGAAGACAATGTTTGTCGTACTTTGCAGCCTTTTCCCCTCTTGCTTCTGCTTCATCATGAAGTTTCTGCAGTCTTTCCTTTGTACAAAAACAGTAATAAGCCTCTCCCTTTTCTACGAGTTTTTTCGCATACTCAAGATATATACCGGTTTTTACACGCTCGCTCTGTACATAAGGGCCATAGCCGCCATCTTTGTCCGGACCTTCGTCATGCTTAAGTCCTGCCTGGTCCATCGTTTTATAAATCAAATCAAGAGCACCTTCAACATAACGCTCCTGATCGGTATCCTCAATACGTAGAAGGAAATCTCCGCCTTCATGTTTTGCAATCAAGTACTCATATAACGCTGTTCTTAAATTGCCTACATGCATTTTACCGGTCGGGCTCGGTGCATATCTTGTTCTAATTTTTTTACTCATTGTCTTCGTTCTCCTTTAATCTTATTACATCTGGTCTAAATATGCTTTCAGACACGCAACGGTGCCATCAATTCCGCACAAGTCACTACGGATAGCAAAATCATAATTAAGCACGTTATCCCAGCGTTCACCAGAGTGATACTTATAATAGTTCGCTCTGCTTTTATCTTTTTTCATAACCATTTCTGCTGATTTTTCTTTCGGAATTCCCTCTACCTCAATCGCACGTTTAATGCGGAAATCGAGTGTTGCGCGAATAAACAGATTGACTACATTTTCCTGATTTTTCAAAATGTAATCCGCACATCTGCCAACAATTACGCAAGGACCTTCTTTTGCTACATTGCGAATCACCTTCGACTGCGCTAAGAAAATACGGTCATCTAACGACAAACCGGAAAATCCGACATCCTGACTGGAAAATACATTCATTCCCATCGCAATGGAATAAAGCAGACTGTTGCTTGCTTTATCTTCTGCGCGCTCAAAAGCCGCCTCTGCAAAACCGGTGTCTTTTGCCGCACGGGAAATGATTTCATTATCATAAAATGGAATTCCATAAGCCTCTGCTAACTTCTTTCCGATTTCTCTTCCCCCACTGCCAAACTGTCTTGTAATCGTAATTATTTTATTCATGATAATCCCCGCCTTTCTGTTAAAAAGAACTCTTTTTTATACTTTCTATTTTACCATTTTAGCAGAGATTCGCAAGCGGTTTTTGTGCTTTAGGGACTTATATTCTGTTAAAAAAAGTTATCAATTCCGTCCGCAATTCCCTTGACAATCTTCTTCTGATAAGAAGCTTTTGCCATCTTTCTATCCTCGCTTGGATTACTCATAAAGCCCATTTCCACAATTGTAACCGGAACTTTACACCAGTTGATGCCTGTCATGCTGTTCGTGTACATAACACCACGGTTCTTTGCTCCTGTCGTTTTACACATTGCTTTTAAAACCTTTTTGGAGAGTTTCTGGCTTGCCTTACGGTTTACTTTTGTCATGTAACGGTTATTAGACGCCGGCGCTATCGTCAGTGCCCCTTTGACACTCGAACTTCCCGCACTGTTTGCGTGAATTCGGATAAAAGCGTCCGCTTTGTATTTGTTCGCTACTTTAGCACGCTGCACATTTGACATGCGGACATTATTTTTTGTACGCACCATGATTACTTTATAGCCACGATTTACCAATTCTTTCTGTAACTTTTTAGCCACCTGAAGATTCAATTTATATTCCGGCAGATGTGTCACACAGCCACTCGCTCCTCCGGTCACCTTTGCCTTTCTCTGACTTGAGCCCGGTCCAATCGGCTCCGTTGCACTCATCGCACGGGTCTGGTGTCCTGCATCAATTACAATCACTTTCTGTTTTTCTTCTGCCTGTGCTGTCTTTGTCTTTGCTGCTCCCGTCACACAAAGGGATAACAAAAGCACTGCTGACAAACACATAGAAATAATTCGTTTCATCCTGTTCCTCCTATTTTGCTGCTTATCCATTTTCTTAATTTTTTTCGTGATACAAAAGCCTTGTACCGCATAAAAAAGTGTATCATATCACGCCCTATCTGTAAAGAAACATCGACAGCGTATCACGCCACTCATTTTCCTTAAAACAAGAAAATGCTGTACAGCCGATTTCATCGTCTATACAGCATCTATATGACATGCGGAGTATGGGACTTGAACCCACACGCCCTACGAGCACATGATCCTTAGTCATGCCTGTCTGCCAATTCCAGCAACTCCGCATTTTCGCTGACAATCACTGCCAGCGAATAATATATTACCAAAAAACAAAACCAATGTCAATCATTTTCTGAAATAATTTTTATTTGAATGCATATTGCATAAAAGTATAAAAGGCACGATCCCAGCACCTGTCATCATGACCGGTTCCTTTTACTTCCAAAAACATATTATTTAACCCAAGCAAATCACACTGATTAACAAATCTTCTTGCACTATCATCCATCATATGGTCCTGCTGTCCGGTGATAAAGAAACACAACTTAATCTGACTGTTCAGACGATTGGCATCCTCTTGTGTCGTTACAATCGTCTGCTTGGTTGAAGCAAATGGTCCAGCCGAGAAGAATCCCATATACTGGAACAAATCCGGATGTTTTAGCCCCAGTTCAATGGCTTCTCCACAGCCCATAGACAGCCCGCACACACCTGTATGAGCAGCGCCTTTTTTTACCGGATAATTTTTTTCCATATACGGAAGTAAATCATAAATCACTTCATATTCGAACAAATAACAGTTACTCCACGAATTCTGAACAACCGGATTAGGCTCTGTATTTGGATATGTTTTACTTTTATCATAGTTAATGTTGCCATTCGGAAATACTACAATACACTCTTCCGCCTCTTTCGTATCATACAAATAGTCCATAATATTGTTTGCATGACATCCGGCTCCGGCTGAAGTCTTTCTTCCGCAAGTCCAATAATCCTCATTTTGTCCGCCACCGTGCAGACAGAACAACAAATTATATGTCTTATTTTTAGGATCATAATCCGGTGGAAAATAAATCTTGGCATGCCCTTCGCCGCTTTCACGGTATTGGGAAGGATATGTAAAATCCGATACCTCGCCATGTGCAATATCTTCTTTATAGAAATTATAACCATCCTCCGCAACAAATTCATCCGTTACACAAAGTTTATAAGTTTCTTTTTTTGTATCATCTGCCTTTGATGTCAAAATGAGAGTACACTTTCCAATGTGCAGAGGTTTTATCTTTCCTCTTGCATCAATAATTGCTACATAATTATTCGACGTAGAAACATTATAATCCGTAATGACTCCCTCCGACGGTTTTACTTCTTTCTTCACATCAAGGGTACTTCCAAGTTCTACTGTATAATCGGCCTTATATGTAATTTCTACCGGCGTAGGCGATGGTGTTTTCGTTGCGCGCGGTGTTCCTTTAGGCGTAGCACTTGGTGTTGCAGTCGGATCAGTTATTACCGGCTTTACAGTTGCCGTTGGTGCAGGCTGCTGTGTATTTGCTGCCGGTGCAGATGGTTGTATCTGCTTATTGATTGTCTTCTTTTTTGATACAACCCTCACTTTGCAAACTGCCTTTTTCTTTTTTCCTTTGTATTTAACAGTCACGGTAATCGAAGCCTTTCCAGGCTTTTTTGCTTTGACAAGTCCTGTTTTATTTACTGACACCACCGAGCGCTTTGACGATGAAAAAGAAACTTTCGCCTTTGCCGGTTTCTTTTTCACTTTCAATCGAAATCTTTGTCCGGTCTTTAGCGATAGTGTTTTTTTATTAAGCGTCACACTAATCTTTTTTGCTGCAGATTTTGATGATGCCATGCTGCTTTGGAACGGACTGGCTGCTGTACTTACCAAAAGTGCGATAAGTACTGCTTTCGCTGTCATTTCTTTGTTTCTGCTTTTCATTCCAACATTTCCCCTTTACATATAATTTTGCATTAATTTATTTTAATACCTGATAATATTTTATCTATAATTAAAAACCCGGTCAATGTATTATGCTTGCAAAAAACTGACACATACTATATACTTAGCCTTAAGAAATTGATGAACAGAATGGAGAAGAATCATGAATGTAACAAAACCCAGTGTAGAAATTATTGATATGAAAGATTACGATGAAATGATTCGTAAAATAGAGAAAATCGGACGTGTATGCTACAAGAGCGAGGGAAATATTACGGAAGAGTCCGCGGAACGTTTTATCCGCAATATTTTGAAAAGAGGACATGAATCTGTCATCGAACATGAGGCTGTTACAGTCCGTATGATTTGTGACCGCGGTATTACCCATGAAATTGTACGCCACCGCATTGCCAGCTACAGTCAGGAAAGTACACGTTACTGTAACTACTCCGGTGACAAATTCGGCAACGAAATTACTGTTATCGATATCGCCGGTGGATTTTCTTATGATTTAAACAACGAAACTGATTTACAGAAATACGAAGCATGGATGCGCGCCATGGAAAATGCAGAGAAATCTTACTTTGAGCTGATTGAACTGGGTGCCACACCACAGGAAGCCCGTTCGGTACTTCCAAACAGTTTAAAGACAGAAATCGTCGTGACAATGAATCTTCGCTCCTGGCGTAACTTCTTCCGTCTGCGTTGTGACTCCCATGCACATCCACAGATGCGCGAAGTAGCAAATATTGCCCTCGACTTATTCAAAAAAAGACTCCCTATCTTCTTCGATGATATTGACTAATATTATGAGGAGGGGCCCGCGAAGCGGGAGGAGCCAACAAGTTTAGAACCGACAAAAAAACAACGCTTTCTCATCAATTGAAGGAAAAGCGTTGTTTTATTTGCGTTTGTTTCCATTACTATTTTATTTTCTACAACTCTTTTTGACTGATTTCGTGCATAGCGTTGCATTTCAGGACGTCCTTAGAAAAATTTTCTCTTAAATATGCAACTCTTTTTGACTTTTAAGACAAATAACGTTGTCTCACTGAAAGAATCCACAGATTTTACGATGCCAGCCAAATCGAACCAACAAACACTGCTGCCATAATCACGGCACTGCAAACCGTTGCCAAAAACGACATTACAATCTTCTTGGCAGCACCGTCTACTTCTACCGACTGCAAAAGGGCAAAGTTTAATGCCCACGAAAAACCTGTGCAGGCACAGGTGACAGTAACCATCGTGGTAAACTGTGAGAAATCACCATCGAGAAGAACAATTCCAAGGTCCATTACGCAAATAAAAGCAAGGACAAAGAACAACAAATTGATATTTTTATCTATCCACTTCGAAAACAGCGCATTGACAAGGCACAAACCTCCGGCGGTCATCAAGGTAAACGGAATCTGAGAAAGTCCCTCTACCGGATGAGAAAACCAGTTCATGACAAAACCAACGAGGAAAAACACCAAACCAATGATGCATTTTTTTCCATTGCCAAGCCAGTTGTTTACAAGTGTCCATAATTCTTTAAGTTGTTTCATTTCTTTTATCCTTCCTTTATCCAATCATATTTTACACAAGCTGCACACACAATTCTATAAACCTACGCAGTCTAACAGTTCTCTCACGTGCCTAACGCCAATAAGTTTAATTTTTTGGGTATCAAGATTACCCGCTTTTTCAATAGAGGCACGGTTACTCTCCGGCAGCACACACACCGTGTAGCCCGTTTTGATTGCCTCTGTTACACGACGCTCCGCCTGTGATACCGCACGCACCTCACCAACCAGTCCGACCTCACCAAACAAAAGCATGCCGTCTTGGAGACTCCGGTTATGATAACTCGACAAAAGTGCCGCCACAAGTGCAAGGTCTAACGCCGGTTCAACAACTCTCATGCCGCCGGCTACATTTACATAGGCATCGCAGTCTGCCATCCGCACGCCCATTCGCTTTTCCAGTACCGCCATCAAAAGATTCACACGGTTATAATCTGTCCCTACCGCCGTACGCCTTGGCATCGGGAAACTGGTCTGGCAGACGAGAGCCTGAACCTCCAAAAGAAATGGCCGGCTGCCTTCCATCGTACAGGCAACCACAGAACCGGCTTCATTTGGGAGACGTCCCTGCATCAGATATTCCGAAGGATTTGGCACCTCCACTAAGCCCTGATTCTGCATTTCAAAAACACCGACTTCGTTTGTCGAACCAAAACGGTTTTTGACACCCCGGAGCATCCGGTACATCGCCGTTTTATCACCAGCCACATTTCCTTCTTTCGTCACATGACCGACAATAAAAATCGTAATATTTTGACTTTTTGCCAGCTGCAAAAGTATCGAAGTAATTTCGCGCACCTGGCTTACACTGCCGGGTGCCGCATCCACACTTTCCTCAAAAACGGTTTGAATCGAATCTACAATCAACACCTCCGGCTTCACCTCATCCACCGCCTGTAAAATGGTACCGATACATGTCTCTGAAAACAAATACAAATCATCCGTAAATTTGCCAATCCGCTCGGCGCGGAGTTTAATCTGTTTTGCCGATTCCTCACCGGAGACATAAAGCACTTTCGTACCTTCAGCAGACACCAGACGGCACATCTGCAAAAGCAGAGTGGATTTTCCGATTCCCGGATCACCACCTACCAAAATCAAAGAGCCGGGCACAATACCACCGCCTAAAACCCGGTCCAATTCTTTCATACCGGTCGGTCGTCTGCACTCTTTCTGCGTCTCAATCTCATTCATTTTAGCAGGCTTTGCTGCCATCGGCACAGAGCGGTGTCCGCCACTTAAAGAAGTTCTTCCCCGCTTGCCATTAGCAGGTGCTTCCACCATCGTATTCCACTCATGGCATGCCGGGCACTGCCCAACCCACTTTGAGGACTCACAACCACATTCCTTACAAAAAAATACTGTCTTTTCTTTCGCCATAGTCACCTTTCCCACGATATAATGTGCAGAAGCACCGGCAAATTCTTGCCGGTGCCCAAAAATCACTTCATTTCCTTTTCCGAGGTATCCATACTTATCAGCACTTTACAATCTTAACACTGGATTTCGCGCCTTCGTTCAAAGATAAACTCGCATTGAGTTTACCTCCGACATTCGTCGGGATTCTTCCAGCCGACACACCATCAACAACCAATTTATACTCGGTCGATGGTTCCATCTCAAGCGTGAAACTGATATCGCTTGGTGCTTCCACTTCAAACTCAACCACATCCGGATTACCCTTAAACTTTGTTACTGTAGAACCCGGTACCGATTCATACACTAACGTACCATTCTTCTCCAATTTGGTAATTTCCTTAAAAGTCTTGATTTTGTAGGTTGCACCCTCGAATGCAAAATCCGATTTTTTCGTCTTCGTATCCAGCAAATAATTGCCAAAACTTAACGTCCCATCCGCATCTTTGCGAATCAATTCTTCTACTACGCCCATCTTGTGATTCCTCCTTCGTTCACTCGTTGACGCCTTTTCATTGCAGCATCTTTTTTATACTTCAAGTATACAATATTTCGACTTATTTTGCCATTACTTTTTTGTGATTTTTTCTTCACTTTTTCTCATCCGCAAAAGTCTTCTTTTTTACTACAATTTTCTTCTTCGTTCCTTCACAAGAAAGCGAAACATCCACCATATCTCCGATAGAAATATCTCCCATAAGCACAGCCTCTGCCAAAACGTCCTCAAGTTCGGTCTGCAAAGCACGGCGGATTGGTCTTGCGCCGTAATCTTTATCAAAGCCTTTATCGGAAATAAAATCAACCACATCGTCTGCTATGCAAAGTTCCATATCCATCTGGTTTTTCACTCGTTTTGCAAACTGCTTTAACATAATCTTTGTAATATCTTTTATATTTTCCTTATTAAGGGCATGGAAAACAATCATTTCGTCCACACGGTTAATGAACTCTGGCTTGAAAATATGTTTCACTTCTTCCATCACGCCTTCCTTCATTTTCTGGTATTCCTCCTCGCTCGTCTTCGCCTGTCCAAAGCCAAGTGTTTTTGGAGAAATAATCCGGTTTGCGCCGGCATTTGATGTCATAATGATAATCGTATTTTTAAAATCCACCTTTTTGCCGTGGGCATCCGTGATATGACCATCTTCTAGCACCTGTAAAAGCATATTAAAGACATCCGGATGTGCCTTTTCAATTTCGTCAAACAAAAGAACTGAATACGGCTTTCTGCGAACCTTTTCACTGAGCTGTCCGCCCTCTTCATAACCAACATATCCCGGAGGTGAACCAATCATTTTCGACACGCTCTGTTTCTCCATGTACTCCGACATGTCAACGCGAATCATATCTTTTTCCGAACCAAACACAGCTTCTGCCAAAGCCTTGCTAAGTTCTGTTTTTCCGACACCTGTAGGTCCTAAGAATAAAAATGAACCAATCGGACGTTTCGGGTCTTTTAAGCCTACTCTTCCT